>ERZ1370068.578-contig-10527_pt1 | contig 42447 bp, 71 predicted proteins | sample MGYA00561227_ERZ1370068 | MGnify/ENA primary metagenome ERZ1370068 (study PRJEB38410, sample SAMEA6850437) | metagenome | study: Metagenomic assessment of the ecological functions of the soil: analysis of the soil microbiota associated with the... | reverse complement strand
TTGTACTTCGTTCAGTTACACGTATTGCTCTGATGGTGCCCGGTCGTCCTCTTTGAGGTTGATGACGAATTCGGCGTCACTGGTCTCCAGCGAATACGATGGGCGAGAGGACGCCATCGTTCATCGAATACGACCCCTGGTCCCCGGCTCATTGAGCCGGGTGACCGGCTGCCGCTGGCGCCTTGCCGGCTGCAAGGGAAGCTTCGCCGCGCTCGTGATCCGCCGATTGATGGCTTATCAGCGCGCCCTTGCATCCGGCAGGCTTCGCAGCCGGTCGGGGGATGTTCCACAAGGCCTGGAACAAGCGAGACCAACCGAGGAAGGGCCGGACGTCGCCTGAGGCGAGCCCGGTGCAGGAAGATGGACAAGAGAGAAATCGAAGGGTTGCGCGAAAGGGTCGGCTGCGCGGCCCTGCTCGAAAAAGAAGGCTGGAAAGTCGACATCAAGGAAAGCACCCGCCGCGCGATCAAATATCGACGCGACAGCAAGATCGTCGATTGTCATCCACGACGGCCGCGGCTGGTTCGATCCGCTGTCGACCGCAAAAGGCGACGTGTTTTCGCTCGCCGAGCACCTCGGTGCCGGCGGCTTCACCGACGCGTGCGATCGTGTCGCTGATGTCGTCGGCTTCGTCCTGAGCGCGCCGGTCTGGCAACGTCCTGCCAAGCCGAAGGCGACTTGGCTCCATCGCGGTCCGTTGGCGACATCGCTTTGGACCTCGGCCCGGCTCCCCGACCTGGCGTTATCTGACCGACGAACGGCATATCCCCGACCGCATCATCGCCGCTACCGTTGCCCATGGCCGGCTTCGGGAGGGTCCGCATGGCAGCATGTGGGCGGCGCACACAGATCCCGGCGACACCGTCACCGGCTGGGAAGAGCGCGGCCCGAGCTGGCGCGGCTTTGCGACCGGCGGCGCCAAGGAGCTGTTTCGCTTCGGTGCTTCCGATTGCGCACGCGTCTGCGTGACCGAAGCGGCGGTCGACGCCATGAGCCTTGCTGCGCTCGAAGAACTGCGTGATGACACGCTCTACGTCAGCACGGGCGGCGGATGGGCTCCGGCGACGGAGGACGCAACCCGCGTCTTGGCCAGACGCGCCAACGTCCTGCTGGTGGCCGCGACCGACAACAATCGGCAGGGCGAGGTGTATGCCGGGCGAATTCTGTCCATCGCGGAGGAAACCGGATCCCGTTTTGCGCGATCGCGGCCGCGCGCCGACGATTGGAACGAAGACCTTAGCGCCGCGTGAGGCGGCCAACAGCGAGCGCGAAGGAGAGACGCCAAGGGTAGGCATGGGTCCGTGCCGCATGCCCGCCCGGCGCGTCAAGGGAAGCTGCGCCCGCGTTCGCGCCCTGACCCGCCGGACCGGAGACGCGGCCGCCCGAGGATGTTTGCAACACCCACGCGGAAGGGCCAACCCATGCCTGTTTTCACGATCGGGACAACCTATCGCCTGCCGGTCCATCGTCACCAGACCCATGAGGCCGCGACGATGGAAGAGGCTTGTCGCCTCGCTGTCGACGACGACTTGGTCTGACGAAAAAGATATCCTCCGCCTTACTATTGTCGAGAGAAGCCGCAGCGCATCGCCTTGCACTTCGAGGTGCTGCTCGGCCTCGTCAAGGTTCTCGCGAGCCAAAGTGACACCGAGCGGCTTGACCGTACCTTCTGGTTCGAGCGCGCGCAGCCAGCGATTGCCAAGGCGGAGGCGATTCTCGCCGGCGGCCACGAGCCGGATTGACGAAGCTCGTGCGCTCCGCCTGACGGCGCACCAATCGCGCATGCAGCATCTGCAAACCCTGCCGGATCAGCGCATGGCGATCTCCCGTATCGGTCGCGGACGTGCTGGACGTGGCGGCCCGCGGGTCAACGGGCAAGCCGTCCCCCATCGCGAGACGCGATTGGTGACCCTCGCGCCTGAACCCCGTCCTGCAGACCGCTCACCGCAACGGAGATCGAAAGGCGCTGTCGATGTGCAGGGTTCTCAACAAACATCACGCAGGCGTGCCCGCGGGGCGCGGTCTATATCGGGCGCGGCAGCAAGTGGGGCAATCCGTTTCAGATCGGTCCGACGGCGATCGCGCCGCCGTGATAGCAAAATACGAGCTCTGGCTTGCGGATCAACATCAGCTCTTGCGCGCCCTGGACGAGTTTCCGGGGTTGCGATCTCGTCTGCTTCTGCGCACCGCGGCCGTGCCACGGCGATCTGCTGCTGCGGCTCGCCAATGCGACGCGCGATGAGCGGATCGCTTGGTGGCGGCGCGTCAAGGTCGCGGCATGAGCGCACAACCACTGCCTTGTCCGGTCCCGCGCGTGAAAGAGAGAAGAGAGAATGGGAGAAAGGACAAAAAACCCGCTGCCGCATGCCCGGCCGGCGCGTCAGGGTGAAGCTTCGCCCGCGTTCCGCGGCCCTTGACGCGCCGGACCGGAGAGGCGGCCGCCGAAGAGGTGTGACGAAGGACCGAAGTGATGAGGGGATCAGGCGGATCGCTCGCGCTTCAGCCGCAACAGGCCAGGAGCCGCTCATGCATACCTCATCCGCAATCCGCAAGATTTTCGAAGGCGTCACGTCGCGCCGCGAGATGCACCGTATGTTCAATCGTCATCGCGGCGCGCCCGCCCATGGCCGACGGCGACGCGGGCGATCTATTCGCCGGCGAGTGGTTCGAGATCGCCGAGGGCGACTACGAGTACATGCTCGATATCCTGCCGCCGCTGTTCATGCGGGGTGACATGTTCGCGCTCAGCGAATACATGACCGGCAGCGTCACCAGCGTCTTCTTCGCACTCTCAATCGATGGCCGCGCCCGCTGGTTTCACGGCTATTGCGACCTCTCCGATCGCGCCTCGCCCCAGCGCATGAAGGCGGCCATCATCGAGCGCGAAACGCGGCCGGTGCCCGCCATGACCCGCGAAGAACGACTTGAGCACATCTGGTCGAGCACGCATGACGATTATCGCGGCTATGCGGGCGAGCGCTGGCCTGCCGTCATGCGCGGCAAGCGGACCGTTCTGGTCTATTGCGGTGGTCGCGGCACCGTGTTGAAACTGCTCGACGACCTCTCGGACGACGAAGTATCCGCCAAGCTCCCCGTGCAGCTGCGTCATTTGCCACAGCCGGTCGCAGCTTGAACGAGGGGAGTCCGTCCATGGAAGCGACCTATCCCGCCTCGGCGTTTACGTTCACGCATCTTGGCGTGTCGTCGTGCGCGCCGCGCGATCGCGGATCGCAAAACAATACCGCCATGATCCGGCGCTGACGCAGGCGCGCAAGCGCTTTTATTCCGAAATTCTGGCCTGCCATGCCAGGCATCAACATCTCGTCCGCACGTTCCGGCTCTGACGTCCGCTCAGAGCCGATCCATTCACCCTCCCCTTCACGCAATCGCGTCGCCTGCCGGGCCTGCTGCCGGCGGGACGTTTCGCGTGCGCCCGTTCGACAGGAGTCCTGCCCGATGGCGCTCACACGATCCGCGCCACCACGCTCGATCTCTTCGGCAGCACGTCGGCTCTCCGTCCGGCCTCGGCCTCGGCGTCACGGCCTTTCCGTCCGCCGGCGAAACCTGACGGCGACTGACACTGATGTGCCGCCGCGCCTCCGGCGCCCGCCCCTGCCCAAACGCCCGCGGCTCGCCGCCTTCCCGGCCGAGCAATCATTCGCGGCGAGACGTTCACACACCACCTCGACTGGCGACGCGCGGCCTCGCGCAGAGCGTGGCGCGATCGCGCGCGCGACAACCTCGCGCGTATCCAGCCTCGCCGGCCGTGATCGAAGGCCAGGTCAGCGGCCCGCCACCGCCGAACGAGCAGGCGCACCTCATCCGCTTCACCGGCTTCGGCGCATCCGGGCTCGCCAACGGCGTCTTCCGGCGATCCGGGCGAAGACGCGTTCCGCGACAGGCTGGGAGGAGATCGGCGCGAGCGCTGCAGACGGCGGTCGGCGCCGGGACGTACGCCTCGCTCGCCCGCTGCACACGCAGTACGCCCACTTCACGCCCGAATACATCGTCCGCGCCGTCTGGGCCGGCTGTGACGCGGCTCGGCTTCCCGCGGCGGCCGGGTGCTCGAGCCCGGCATCGGCACGCGGCCTGTTTCCGGCGCGGATCACGCCGCGAGCCTGCGCACGGCGTGCCGCCACGTCACCGGCGTCGAGCTCGAGATCCGGTCACCGCGCAGCATCGCGAGCCTCTGCTGCAGCCGCGCGCCAGCATCCTCAACCAGAGGACTTCGCGCGGAGCCGAGCTCCCGCCAGCACTTCGACCTCGCGATCGGCAATCCGCCGTTCTCCGATCGCCGGTGCTCGGCGACAGGCGCTTCCGGTTCTCGGCCTTCGGCTCCATGATTATTTCATCGTCGAAGGCGTCGACCCGGCTGAAGCCTGGAGGTCTCGCCGCTTTCGTCACCTCGCGTGGCACTATGGACAAAGCGGGCGCGTCCGCGCGCGTGCACATCGCCGGAACGGCCGATCTTGTCCGGTGCCGTCCGGCTGCCCGAAGGCAGCTTCCGCGCCGACGCCGGCACCGACGTTCGGCGTCGACCTCCTGCTTCTTCCGGAAGCGCAGCGATGCGGCGGATGACGTCCGCAGCCGCAGCGACGCGCGTGCAGCTCGATCTCGCCGAAGTCCATCCGGTGCGAGCCAGGCACGAGGGCGCTATCCGAGTCGAACCGCTATTTCGCCGAGCATCCCAGATGGTGCTCGGTGGGCATGCCCTCGCGTCTGGCCCCTACGGTGAGACCTTACCTTGCGCTGCCGCGCCGGGCGTCGTGCTCTGAGGACGCGCTCGCCGCCGCCATCCGCCATCTTCCGGATGACGTCCTGCGGCGGCGAGGCCGGGAGGCAACCGGCTTCGATGCTGACGAGACGCAGACGGTTGTCGCAACCGCCGCGAGGCGTCAGCATCCGCGAAGGAAGTTATTTCGTCAGCGGAACAGCGGCGCCCTGGTGCAGATGGTCGACGGCGAGGCCGTCATCATTCCTGTGGGAAGGGCTGGAATGCCGACGGCGTCTTCGCCAGCACGCGCGGATCGTCCGCAAGCTGATCCCGATCCGCGACGCCGTTCGCGGCAGATCCTTAAGTGCCGGAACGCGACCAGCCGTGGAAGCAGGCGCAGGTTCGGCTGCGCATCGCCTGGTCAGTTCTTTCGTGCGCGACTTCGGGCCGATCAACACCACGATGCAGTGTCGTCCGCTGGAGGACGAAGAAGCCGGCGAGGTGCAGCGAGATCCACCGCCGCCCGAATCTGGCTCCGTTCGCGCGATGACCCGGATTGCTGGCTCGTCGCCTCGATCGAGGACTATGACCTCGAGACCAACACGGCGAAGCCCGGGCCGATCTTTACCGAGCGCGTGATCGCGCCGCCGCCGGCGCCGGTCATCACCTCGGCGGCCGACGCGCCTCGCCGTCGTGCTGAACGAGCGCGGCGCTGTCGACCCGGATCACGTCGCCGAGCTTCTGCACGGCGACGTCGACGCCGTGATCGCTGAGACTCGGCGACGCGATCTTCCGCGATCCGGCAACCGGCGTCGTGGCAGACCGCCGACGCCCTATCTCTCCGGCGCGGTGCGCTCGAAGCTCGCCACCGCACGCGCGGCCGCCGAGTCCTCGACCCGGCCTTCGCGCGCAACGTCGCGGCGCTCGACGCGCGTACAGCCGGCCGACTCTTCGTCCCTCCGACATCACCGCGCGCCTCGGCGCGCCTGGATTCCCGCCGCCGACATCATCGCCTTCGTGCAGGAGACGATGGATGCCGAGATCACCATCCACCACATGCCCGAACTCGCATGCTGGACGGTGAATGCGCGCCAGCTCGAATGGACGCGCCGCCGGCACCACCGGAATGGGGCACTCATCGTCGCCATGCCGGCGCAGCTGCTGTCAGACGCGCTCAACTCGTCGATCCCGCAGATCTTCGACACCATGAGGGAGCGGCGACAGCGAGCGGCGCATCCTCAACACGGTCGAGACCGAGGCGGCCAGAGACAAGCTCGCCAGATCAAGACGGCGCTTTCAGACCTGGATCTGGTCGATCCGGACCGCACCGATCGGCTGGCGCGGCTCTACAACGACACCTTCAACAACATCGTGCCCCGACACCTTCGACGGATCCATCTCGCAACTCCCGGGCGCCTCTGGCGCCTTTTCTCTTTATGGGCACCAGAAGCGGGCGATCTGGCGCGATCATCGCTCTCCGGAAGCACCTATGCTCGCCCACGCCGTCGGCGCCGGCAAGACGCTGTCGATCGCGGCCGCGATCATGGAGCAGCGCCGGCTCGGCCTGATCAACAAGGCGATGCTGGTCGTGCCCGGCCACTGCCTGGCGCAGGCCGCGCGCGAGTTCCTGGCGCTCTATCCGAAGCGCCCGCATCCTCGTCGCCGACGAGACCAATTTCGTGAAGGAGAAGCGTCATCGCTTCCTGTCGCGGGCCGCGACGGCGAACTGGGACGCGATCATCATCACCCATTCCGCCTTCAAGTTCATTCCCGTGCCGTCCGCCTTCGAGCAGCAGATGATCCAGGACGAGCTCGAAGGCCTATGAGGAGCTCCTCGACCAAGCGTCGATCCGCAGGACCGCCTCTCGCGCAAGCGCATCGAGCGCATGAAGGAGGGCCATCAGGAACGGCTCGAGAGCGCTCGCCTCCCGCAAGGACGATCTGCTTGACGATCTCCGAGATCGGCATCGACCAGATCATCGTCGACGAGGCGCAGGAGTTCCGAAAACTCTCCTTCGCCACCAACATGACGACGCTTGCGCGGCGTCGATCCGAACGGCTCGCAGCGCGCCTGGGACCTCTACGTGAAGTCCCGCTTCGTCGAGACGAAGAATCCAGGCCGGGCGCTGGTGCTCGGCCTCCGGCACGCCGATCACCAATACGCTCGGCGAAATGTTCACCGTGCAGCGGCTGATGGATCACGCCGCGCTCGCGGAGCGCGGCCTGCACGAATTCGACGCCTGGGCCTCGACCTTCGGCGACACCTCGACCGAGCTCGAGCTGCAGCCCTCCGGCAAATACCGCCCGGTCACGCGCTTCGCGCAGTTCGTCAACGTCCCGGAGCTGATCGCCATGTTCCGTTCCTTCGCGGATGTCGTGCTGCCGGACGATCTGCAGCGACTACGTCAAAGTGCCGGCGATCTGCCGGCGGCAAGCGCCAGATCATCACGGCCGAGCCGACAGCCGCCTTCAAGGCCTATCAGCGCCTGCTCGACGAGCGCATCAAGGCGATCGAGGAGCGCGACCGCGCGCCGGAACCGGGCGACGATATCCTCCTCTCCGTCATCACCGACGGCCGGCACGCCGCGATCGACCTGCGCCTCGTCGATACCGGGCAGGAGAACGAGCAGGACAACAAGCTCAACGCCCTCATCGCCAATGCCTTTCGCATCTGGCAGGAGACCAGCGACACGACCTATCGTCGCGGAAGGACGGCAGAGCCGTTGACAAGCCCGGCGCCGGCCAGCTCATCTTCTCCGGATCTCGGCACGATCAGCGGTCGAGGCCAGCCGCGGCTTCTCTGCCTACCGCTGGATCCGCGACGAGCTCGTCGCGTCTCGGCGTGCCGGCGTCCGAGATCGCCTACATGCAGGACTTCAAGAAGTCGGAGGCGAAGCAGCGGCTGTTCAACGACTTCAACGCCGGCAAGGTCCGCGTTCTTCATCGGATCGTCGCGATACGATGGGCACCGGCGTCAACGTCCAGCTACGCCTGAAGGCGCTCCACCATCTCGACGTGCCCTGGCTGCCGTCGCAGATCGAGCAGCGCGAGGGCCGTATCGTGCGCCAGGGCAACCAGCATGACGAGGTCGACATCTTCGCCTATGCCACGCTCGGCAGCCTCGATGCCACCATGTGGCAGAACAACGAGCGCAAGGCCCGCTTCATCGCCGCCGCGCTCTCTGGCGACACCAGCGTCCGCCGCCTCGAAGACCTCGGCGAGGGCCAGGCGAACCAGTTCGCGATGGCCAAAGCGATCGCGTCCGGCGATCCGCGCCTGATGCAGAAGGCGGGACTTGAGGCCGAGATCGCCCGCCTCGAACGCCTGCGCGCGGCGCATATCGACGATCAGCACGCCGATCCGCCGGCAGATCCGCGACGCCGAGCGCGAGATCGAGCTGCGCGACGCGCCGCGATCGGCAAGATTGGCTGAGGATATCGCCCGTCTCGTTCCGACTGCGTGGCGACGTCCTTCGCGATGGCCGTCAAAGGGCACGCGCCTTCACGGAGCGCAAGCTCGCCGGTCGCGCTCTCGATGCAGGAGATCCTCACGCCTCGTCCAGCTCCAGCACGAAGACGACGTGGTCATCGCGTCCGATCGGCGGCTTCGACCTCGCTTTCGATGGCCAGCGTCTGCGGCCGAGACGGCTATCACTACGCGACCATGCTTCAGCGAACCGGCGCGGAGTTCGAGATCGAGCTCCCGATGACCGTGACGCCGCTCGGCGCGATCGCTCGTCTTGAGCACCCGCTGACGAATTTCAATGGTGAGCAGGAGAACTACCGTCGGCGCCTTGTCGACGCTGATCGGCGCCTCGCCTCCTATCGCGCACGGGTTGGCGAAGCCTTTCGCGTTTGACCGCTGAACTCGATCTCAAGCGCGCGGAACTCGCCGAGATCGAGGTCGATCTTGCCAATGGCGGCGATAGCGCTGACACCGACGGGCTAGCGGATGACAGTAGAGCGGCCGCTTGATCGCCACGGTGTCGTCCGGCTCCCGCCTCAACGTGACAGCCGGTTCTCGTCATCGATCAGAGTGAGGCGGGACGGCGGTGAGGCGCCCCAGTCCCAGAGTACGAGATTGAGATCGCTCTCGGTTGCACCGGGCGCGAAGCTTCTGACCAGCAGCGCACGAAAGCCCTTGCCCATTAAGCGCCTAGCAAAGCTCTGCGTCCTTGCCTCTCCCGTCGCCTTCATCTGATCACGCCATGTCGCGTCGGCGAGTGCGGCCGCATCCATGCCTTCGGCCTTCAGCGCCTCCTCGTCACGGCAATCAAAAATGTCCGCGATCTCCGCGTCGTAGGAGACGAGCGTCGTCGGCTGGAGGCTGCCCGCCTGGTTGGCTTCCCGGAGTGCGGTCATCACCGTCAGCGACGAATAGAGTGCTGGCACACCCTTGGGATTGAACCGTCCGCCATAGAGTTCAGCGCCGCGGCCTGATAGCGGTTCACGCGCATAGATCGGGTTAAGGGCGCGATAGAGCGGACCGCGATAGAGCATCGGTCGAGATCAGGCGTAGACGCCGGCATCGACCGCATCGACGTATTCGAGCACGTCGTCAGCGCGCGCCGCTGCGCACCGAGCTGCATGGCGGTCAGCCCCGAAAAGCCCGGCAGCGGCTCGGATCGATACCAGGCATAGGCCATCATCGCCGACCCGAAACGCGGCTCGACCTTGTTGATGATCTCGACCATTTCCGCGCAGCACGCCGCTGGGTCCTGTCCGAGCGGACCCGCTCCTTGCGCTGAACGGCGTCCTTGCCCAGCCCGGCTGTGCGCGCGACTTCCTCGCTCGTTGTGCGAAAGGCTTCCGCGATCTTGCGCGGGGCAAAGAAGCCGTCGTCGGCATATCGGACCAATCCCATAGTCAGTCTCCTTCAGGTCCCTTATGACGCCTATTCTGACGCAATATAGCGTCAAATAAAGCGTCGTTCAAGGGGTTTGGCGATGAAAGAGAGGAGAGAAACCTGCTCGCAGAGCAGCCGGAGCGGCGCCGCTGACGCTCAACCGACCGTCTCGCGATCCCGGCCGCGGCGCGCTCGCAAGGCGCTTCGCGCCCCGCTCGCGCCTGCCGGGCAGGGATGCTCGCCGGCAGTTGCGCCGTTCCGCCCGCCCTGCGGGCCAGGGGATGTCTTCGAGAAGAAGACGAGAGGACCGCCGAACGGCGCGGTCCACAACCCTGAAAATGGAGAGCATCCCATGGAACTGATGATGGTCGATCCGCGCGCGCTGAAGGAGAATCCCGATCAGATGCGCCGCTCGAAATCTTCGCCTGCAGGCCGATGCGCTTGCTGCTGGCATCGATCAAGGCCGTCGGCATCGTGCAGCCGCCGGTCGATTTTGCCGGCGCGCGATGGTGGCAACGGCTACGTGATTCACTTCGGGCATCGCCGCGTCGCGCAGGCGATCGCCGCCGAGCTCGCCGAAATCCGTGTCCTCGTCGCGGATCCCGACGCGGATCACGACGCGATGCGCGCCCTCGTCGAAAACGTCGCGCGCGAACCGCTCAACCCGTCGACCTCTGGCGCTCGATCGAGCGTCTGGTGCGCGCTCGGCTGGACCGAGGAGTCGATCGCGCTGGCGCTCGCGTTGCCCGTGCGCCAGGTCCGCAAGCTCAGGCTGCTCGCCAACGTGCTGCCGGCGATGCTCGACCAGATGGCGAAGGGCGACATGCCCGGCGAGCCGCAGCTCCGCGTCATCGCCGCGGCGTCGATCGACGAACAGAGTGAGGTCTGGAAGAAGTACAAGCCGCGGAAGGCCGACCCGCAGGTCTCCTGGCACGACGTCGCCCGCGCGCTGACCGAAGCGCGCATGTATGCCGCGCCACGCGAGCTTCGATGATGCGCTGGCTACGGCCTATGGCATCACATGGGTCGAGGACCTGTTCGCGCCGGCCGATGAGGACAGCCGCTACACGACCGACGTCGAGGCCTTCCTTGGCGCGCAGAACGAGTGGATGACCAATCATTTGCCGAAGCGCGGCACGGTAATCGAGGTGAACGAGTGGGGCCAGCCCAAGCTGCCGGCCAAAGCCGAGCGCGTCTGGGGCAAGCCGGGCAAGGCCGACTGCACCGGCTGGTATCTCGATCAGCGACGGCCAGATTCAGTCCGTCGCTTATCGCATGCCGCAGGCGAAGAAGGCGAAGGGCAAAGCTCGGCGAGACAGAAGAGGCCGCAGCCGACGACATCGAAACCACGGCGAAGCCGCGGCCCGACGTGACGCGCAAGGGCATGGAGATGATTGGTGACCTGCGCACCGACGCTCTTCATGAAGCCCTCGCCCGGGCGCCGATCGAGGATGATACGCTCCTCGCCTTGCTCGTGCTGGCGTTCGCCGGCCAGAACGTCTCCATCGCCTCCGGCAACGCCGACGGCTATGCGCGAATCGAGCCGACACGCCGCGCGACTGATCGGGGAGGATGGCAAACTCGCCTTCGATCGGCGACGACCCTGCAACAGGTCGCGCGTGCGACCCTGATCGACGTGCTGTCGTGCCGGGAGAATCGCTCGGACAGCGGCGTCGCGGCGCACATCGCAGGCGACGCTATCGGCGCAGATACGTTCCTGCCGAACATGGCTACGGACGACTTTCTGTCGTGCCTGTCACGCTCCGGGATCGAAGGCAGTGTGTAAGGACACGTCGGTGCTTCCGCGCCAACGGGTCAAGGATACGCGCACGGCGCTGGTTCAGCACTACGCCGAGAACTGCTTCGTGCATCCGGCAGCGTTGTTCGCTCCTGCGCCCGAGAAGGTTGCCGCTTGGGCCGACAAACACGGTCGCGCCGAAGACGACGAGGAGTCCGGTGCTGACGTGTTCAACGGGTCCGACGAGGCTGAGGACGTGCAGCCGGCGGACGGATACGCCGAAGCGGCGGAATAGCGACCCGCACCTCACCTTCCGATCAATTCCCGCCGCCGGCTCCTCCGAGTCGGCGGCGGCTTCGTTCTAAACCCACACAGGAGAACATCATGTCCGCACAACACGTCTACGTTTCTGCTCCGCTCGGCTCGATCATTCGCTATTCAGACGGCACGCCGAAGCCACCGGTTCGGTTCAAGCGCAAGCTTGCCGCGTGGGAAAACAACAATAGCGGCGGGAGACTGGTCAGGAAAAACTCCGTCTCGCGATATGCCGAGCTGTTTTCTACCCGCCAGCGTCACCTTGCATCAGGGCGATTTCGGCAGCGCCGGCGTCGTCGTTCTCAGGGTCTACAAGACCTTCTCGGTCAACTGCGCCCTCACGTTCATCGTGACCGAACCTCCGAAGCCCGGCTCGGTTCGTGTTCTCGACCGCGAGGGAGAGGCGGCCGAGCTGCTTCATCTCGCCGCCGACCGCACTGCGGCGGAAGCATGGCTCGCGGCGCATCGCCATCCCGGCGCCGTGCTGGAAGACGTCACGGCGGACGAGGTCGCCGTGGCTGCGATCGAGGGAGGGCGGCATGAGCAGCGTTCCCCTGTCCCTCCTCGACAAACGGCCAGAGCCCCTGCACCGGCGGGGGTTACGTTCGCCCCGCTCCGATGAAGGCCTGCTGGTCGCCAAGGTCGGCGACAATGCGTTTGCCATGTTGCCCGGCTCGGATGGCCGGTCTTCCTGGCGTCGGCCTGGCATCTTCGCGGCCCGATGGACGACGTGGAAGCGCTCGGCTTCTACAGTCACTGCGGCGATCTCGAAGACGAGACCGCTTTCCGAGCGCGCGTTGTGGAAAACGCCGAGCATCAGCGCCAGCGTGCCGCCTTGGCGCGGCGCGAAATGGCCTCGCGCGCGTCGACCCGTGGGGGACTTCGCACGCCACCATCTATGCCGACGGCGTCATCCGTCATTCGACGGCAAGCCATGGCGGCTTCCATCTCGATGCTGAGCATAACGCGAAGGTCCATCCCGGCCTTCGACGCGGCGGCTGGGTGAGGAAGATTGCGCCTGGGCGGCCGTGGCGCAGGCCTTTCCGGAGCTTTTCACTGACTGGCGGCGCTGCGGACAAGACCATCCGCGACTGGTATCCGGACGCCTGGGAGGATTCACGGGGCGCCTCGAGCCCGGCGAAGTCCCACGAGAAGGATCGTCGCGCCTTTGAACGTGATCACGCAGCCGTCTGGATCGTGATTTCGGCGATCCGGTGCGACCGGCACGCCGGCATGACCGAATGCGTCGCCACGCTCGGCGGCGATCGGGCCGCCCCCGAGCAGCGCCGCTACCTCGTTCCGTCCGATCGAATATCACGTCGGCCGCTTCGGCTTCGTAATCGATGAGGCTCGCCACCGTCTCTACGACGGTCCGTCGAGCCTCATCGGCTAGAATCGGTGAGGTGCCACGTGCCACTGGCAGCTCATCGCCATCGCCTTCCGGATGGCGCGCGGCAGCCGGCGAGGACCGCGGCATGCCGCGCCTCGTCGTCTGGCACCCGCGCCTACGACGTCATTTCACGGGCGCCGACGCCTGGAGTGCGCGGTCACGCTTATCGGTGCGTGCGCCTGACACATCCCTTCCTTCGCCCTCAAAAGTCAGGAGGCATCGCATGAACCACTCATCTCATCACCGTTTACCTCCTGGTTGAGGGCGAATGAGCACCTACGGGGCCAGGTCGCCGAGGCGCTGCAGGGCGTCCTCACAGACGAGGTGCGCACATACGCTGGGACAGATCTGGCCTCGATCGATCTGGGCGATCGTCGGCGACGATATTCGCGTCATCGATCGCGCAGGCCACCCTCTCGACGAGTATGCGCCCGACAGGACAGCGTTTCCCCACTGGCCATGGAGGGCAGTTCTGATGTCGCTCACGCCTCAGCATCGGGCTCTGCTCGTACGCATGGAAAATGACACTTCTTGAGACAAGCCGTCACCTTGGCATCGATTGAACGGCAGATCGAAGCGCGCCGAACGCATGACGATCACGTCTCGGCACCCAGCGCCGGCAGTCCGGCCGTGGCACCTCGAGATGGACACGCGCGGACGAACGGGCTTTCCGCGAAAACATCGCGGCGCTCGCCCTCACGCGGCGCGCCGAGATCGACGCGTTGATTCGCAAGCTCACGCGGCAAGAGAGCGCGATTGCGGCGTTCCGGCGGCGCCACGGGATCGAGCCTGCGCTCGGAGACCGGGAGGCAACAGCGCTGCACCATGACGATTGGAGGCTAAATCTAGTCCAGCGCTCTGGGCTGCAAGCCGCTAACGCCCTCCTGCAGCCGGCGCTCTCGGAGCAGAGCCTGCGAAGATGACGTGCAGGCTGGCGCACCTCGCCCGCCGCGGCAGGTAGAGGAAGAGCACGACGAACGCCAGCAAGCCGGGCTGGTAATGGATGCAGGTCATCTCGGCCTTCGTTCCTTTGGCGTCAACCCGTGCCGGCGCCTCCCTCGGGTTTGCTGCGGTCTGAACCGTCGACGGCCCGCTTCAAGGGCAAGTCGCAGCGATCGTCGCCCGCCGTCTCGCCATGGCCAGGCCGCGTCCTGCGCAGGGCCTTCGGCCCCGCTTGTCCGCAACCCGACCATGCTCGCCTTGACGGTCGACGCCCCTTGAAGCGGTCCGCTTGCGCCGGTTCTGGGCGACCGCACCCGAGGGGGCGCCGGCACGGGCCGATCGCCTCTCCGGCGAAACCGAGAAAGGACCTCACCATGTCAAAGACCGCCCGTTCTCCTCGCTCATCGGCTGCCGTCGTTCCGCTCCGCCGCGGCACCACGCTCGAGATGGTCCGGCTCGCCTGTCCCGACGCCGCGCAGGCCAACCGCATCTCCGACAGCTTCGGCCTCGCCACGCTCGACAGCGACGGCATCCGCGACCTCCACGAACGGCTCATCATCGAGACCGCCCAAGCGCTGAAGGACGGCTTGAGCGAGCGCGCGATGCAAATCCACCTGCAACGCATCGTCGGCGCCTATGTCGGATCGGCCCACGGCGCCGGCCAGTTCTACTCCCGCGCGGTGACCGAAGCGCGTGATGCGACCGCCAAGCTCGCCAACGACAGCCGCGACGAAGATCTCGACGGTCCCGTCGGTTTCGACAGCGCCGCGCAGCGCAAACGAGAATTCGCGGCCGACATGGCCCTCCAGGCCCACGCGCTCCGCATGGCGGCCGAGGGCGCCGTCACCGCCTACGAGCAGATCGTTGGCGAAACCTGGAAGCCGTTCGAACGGCAGATCGAGCACGCCGGCGAGACCGTCGGTCGCAAGGCTGCCAAACTTCAGATGGACGTCTTTCGGCTAGCCATTCGGGCGGGGCATGGCCCCGCCCTTTCACTCCCGACGAAAAGGCCAGTCCTCGCGGGCCGGCCTTTTCGCATGTCGCGCGCGGCGGCGCTGCAATCTGAAAGCCAATAGAAAAGCGAAGACTCAGCCGACACCCATCGCGGTCCCCGTCCCGAGTCGATGGTCCTGCTCCGGCTGGTTTGCCCGCGCAACGGCTTCGCCGTCCTCCACTGCGTTGCGGCCCTCCCAACAAACTCCGGTTTTGCGAATCGCGCCGATCCGGGTGCGCGGACCTCCCAGTCCTGCGCGGGCGGACCCCGTGACGGGGCCGCGATGGGCGCGGCCTCCAACGGAGGTCATGATCATGAGCCGAAAAGAGGAAAAATCCCGCGCGGACATCTACGCGCGCATCACCGATCGCATCGTCGCCGATCTCGAGCGCGGCGTTCGTCCATGGATGCGGCCATGGACTGTTGCCAACACCGCTGGCCGCATCACTCGGCCGCTCCGCCACAACGGCCAACCCTATAGCGGCGTGAACGTCATCCTGTTGTGGTCCGAGGCGGTCGCGCGCGGCTTCAGCTCGCCGATCTGGATGACCTTCAAACAGGCAGCCGAGCTGGGCGGCCACGTCCGCAAGCGGCGAGACGGGCAGCACTGTGGTCTACGCCAGTCGGTTCACAAAGACCGAGATGGACGGCAATGGCGATGAGGTCGAGCGCGATATCCCGTTCCTCAAGGCCTATACCGTCTTCTGCGTCGATCAGATCGATGGCCTGCCCGAAGCACTATTACGGCCGGCCGGCGACTGTCTCAACGCCGATCGAGCGCAACGCGCACGCCGACGCGTTCTTCGCCAACACCGGCGCCGTCGTTCGCCATGGCGGCATCGATGGCGTTCTACGCGCCCTCGTCCGATCACATCCAGATGCCGCCGATCGAAGGTTTCGCGACGCGGAGTCCTATGTCGCCGTCCGAGCGCATGAAACCGTTCACTGGACCGCTCCTTCCTCACCGCGTCAATCGCGATCTCAGCCGCTACGGCAAGGATCGTAGCGAACGCGCGCGCGAGGAACTGATCGCCGAACTCGGGAGCTGCTTCCTTTGCGCGGACCTCGGCATCGTCGCCCGAACTCGAACCGCGCCCGGATCACGCGAGCTACCTCGCGTCCTGGCTCGAGGTCTTGTCAAACGAGAAGCGCTTTATCTTCTCGGCTGCCGCGCATGCGCAACGCGCCGTCGCCTACCTGCACGGCCTGCAACCGAAGGCGTTCGAGGTCGGGGAGGCGGCATGATGAGCAGACAGCGTGTCGATCCCTGTCGACTTGCGACAGCTCTGCCCACTCGAAGCACGATCAGGTTGCGGGGTGCTCAGCCTCGGCGCGGGCGTCCAGTCCACAACCCTCGCTCCTATGGCCGCGCACGGCATCATCGATCCGATGCCCGACTGTGCGGTCTTCGCAGACACCGGCTGGAAGCCGACCGTCGTTTACGATCACCTTGCCTCGCTGATATGATCACTATATTCGCAACATTCGCGAGAATCTGATCAGCGCCGCTCGCGGGCCAGCGGTGGGCATCCATCCCCGCCTTCACGCGTGCAGTGAACCGGCCTCGCCCTTCGGCGGTTCTCGCCGGGGTTTTCCTCCCGTCAATTGTCGCGACCTGATACTCGGCCTTACCGAACTTCCTTCCCGGGGTCGCGTTCCGGCGCTAACGGGTCGTCGCTCTATTGAGCGAACGTCGCTCCCATCCGCAGTCTCGTTTGATAGGCCGCGCCCTGACGCCTGATGGAGAAGCGGCGCGGTCGTTCATTTTCAGTCGAGAACTCGACCAGCGGGGCTTGAAACGTTGTGATGTGTCTGCTGTTGGTGAAATGCGCGTCCGTCGCGCTGGCCCCGAAGGTCGCTGTCGTGTCACCCGGCCGTTTCATCAGATCTCGCCCACGGCGTCCTCGATTTGGCATGTCTGACCGAAGGCCGTCGTCGCTTTGCTCCGCCTCGCTCTTATCCCCGCAACAGTCCGGCCACGACTTTCTTCCCCTGGCTCGCTGCGCGTCCATTCCTCGCGGAAATCAAGAAAGTCGTGGCCTGGCTGCCCTCTACTGCGTGCCGGCCCCTGCGGGGTGCGGGTCGATCGCCTCCGGTCTGTCGCCAGCCATCGAGGCCGCGATGGGCGCGGCCCGGAAAACTGAAAGGACACGACAATGGCAACCATCGGCACCTTCACCTCGAACGGCAACGGCTTCACCGGCACCGTCCGCACGCTCGCTCTCAACGCCAAGGCCAAGCTGGTCCGCGTCGAGACCCCCTCCGAAAAGGGCCCGCACTTCCGCATCTTCGCCGGCAACGTCGAGCTGGGCGCGGCCTGGCAGAAGACCGCCAAGGACACCGAGCGCGACTATCTCTCGGTCAAGCTGGACGACCCGAGCTTCCCGGCTCCGATCTACGCCACCCTGATCGAGGTGGAAGGCCAGGAAGGCCTCCAGCTCATCTGGTCCCGCCCGAACCGGGACTGAGCGCCCCGGCAACGGCCCGCCGAAGGCGGGGCTGTTTCTTGTACGTTCCAGCCAAGCGGTAGACAAACCGAACGCTCAAGCGGGTAGGCGTCGTTGCGTAGCGGTATTACTATCCGTCGCCCACACGGTGCGCTCTACCTCTTGGCCGGTACCGATAGCTCCCTCAAACTGCTTCATGCGCCGCCCGCTTTCGCGCGCACCGTTCTCGTTCAGGAAGGTGCGTCTCGAGCGAGCTGATGCTGTCGAGCACGGCCTCGGGAAATCCGGCGGGTCGCCGAAGATCATGCCTTGCATGGCCCTGTAGTCGATGCGCAACTGCTCGATCATCTCGTCATGCGGGCTGAGCGCGAACGAGCCGGGCGCAGCACTCGCGAGATCGAAGTCCGGTCGATTGAAGAACATCCGGGCATGCGCGACGCAGTCCACGCCGAGCGCCGTCTCAGCGATAGCGGCTTCGCCGACCCGTGCCCCCGGCGAGCAGGTGCAAAGTCATAATAATGACGGGACACGCGTTAGCCGCCTCCGCGCAGCTCGCCGCGCTTGTCGAACCAGCGTCGCAATCCGTGGAGGATGACAACCTTGTCCCAGAAAGTGCGTTCGGGATCGACCGTCCGCACAGCCGGCACGGTCAGGTCGAGCGCCGGCAGATCATCGTCGACATAGGGTTTAATCGGCACTTCGCTGTTCGGGTCGAGCGCGGATTTCGCGCCCGATCTCGATTTTGATCGCCGCCCGCACATAGTCCGATCAGGGTGTCGCGGCGGGATACCAGATCAGCAGGGTCTGTCCGTCGGGATCGGTGTCGTCCGCTTCCACCCCGCGCCGCGCCGGCATCGAGGCCGGCGGCCCGGAGCCGTTCCTGCAGGATCGACCGTCAACTCGGCACGCAGCGGACCGTTGATGTAGGTTTGGCAGGCGTCCTTGATCGCCTCGAGGCGCGCCCGGCGTTCTCTTACCGCTTAGGCGTCGAGCTCCTCGATGGTCGCCGCGCTCGCCGATGTCGTCTCGAAACACCGTGACGTCGATGTCTTCGGAGAAGCGGTTGATGAGCCCGAATCCCTTGGACAGGGAGGGTTCCGCCCTTGAAGAGGAGGCGGGGTCCCTCCTCTTTCAGTCCATTGAACAAGGCATCCAGCGCCCAGCAGACCCAGAAGTCCTTCTCGATATTCTGGGACGCCGTGCCGAGGCGCAGCGCCGTCGTATCGAAGGCGCTCAACATCGCGTCCGACCCGGCGGCGAGAACTTCGTCGAAAGCCGGATTCATGTCTTCGTCGCTCCGGGCTGCACCGCGCTTGGCGGTTTGGCTTTTCTGGGCGGAGAGCAGTTTCGGCTTCGGACGGCGCGACGGCAGCGTGACTGCTGATCATCATCACCGTCCCTCCTTTGTCGATACGATCATGATCTGCGCTCAGCATGATCCAGCATCATCGGCATCAGCATCATCATCGATGTGCCGACGATGAACGCCAGTATCGCCTTCGACGAGCGGTTTGAGAAACACCCACATCCATGTCGGCAGCGCCGTCATCCCGGCAGTGAGATCGGCTTTGATGGCGGCCCCGCCGTCGGATCTTCGAAAAGCTTGCCGAGCTTGCGCTTGACCTGGTCACTCTCCCTTCGCGGGCCAAGAGATCGCGCAGCCAGTGAAGCGCTTGGACCACGCGCATCGCCGGTCGCCCGGCCCAGAACAGCTTGCTGAGCCGCGGTCGGACGGAAGGTGATCGTTACGTTGCCGAGTTTGATCGCGCGGCGACGAGCGTCGGTGTGCACCACGACTTTGGCCGGGACGGCGTCAGTCAGGCCCAGATCATTCGCTGCGGTCATACCGTCGACGAGCGTCCGGGTTTGGTCGCGTCGCCCGACGGCGTCGATGACCGACCGCGGATCGGGCGGGTTGGGTTTCTGGGTGAGCTTGTTGAAGCCAGGCTGATCGTAGAGCCCGCGATCGATCCTCCTCGAGGCTTTCAGCCTTCGTCAGGCCGCTGCAACGCCTTGTCGACGGCATCCCGCGAGGGCGAGATCCGACGAAATCGCTTGGCGTCCAGACCTTGCGCGGCGCGTCGCCACGGATGCGGTCGAGCATGGCTGTCTTCAGAGTCGGAGCGGGTACGGTGCTCGCGTCCGAAAACTGTAGCTCTTTTTCGGACAGGAGGCGAAGTCGCGAGTCCGAAATTCCCACACAAGTTATCGACAAAGGAGCTGTCGCGCGCGAATCGCGGTCCCGCCGCCTCCCATCAGCCAACCGTACCCGCTGATCGCACCCGTGCTGGCTTTCAGAAGGCAAAGTTCCTCAAGAATCCCAGGCGCCGATAGCGTCCTCTTCCGGTCGCCTCGCGCAAGCCGAGCTCGGCGACCAGGTTCTGGGCGGCACGCGGCGTGATCTCGAGCTCCGCCGCGATCATGCCGGCGGAGACGATCGGCCGGGTCGAACATATAGTCGAGCAGCGCCGGCAGTTTTGAGGTGGAGCGGCGGCCGGCGAGCTTGCGCGGCGAGCAGGGTGCGCTGGTTAAGCCAGCGGTCATGGTCCTTGAGGCCGGCCTCGGCGGCCGCCGTGATCGCTTCTAGCTGCATCGCCGAGTCGCGCCGCCGGCGTCGGGTGACCGCCGCCGTTCGCGCGGGATGGTCTTCAGCCCGGCATGCAGGCACGGCAGGTGTGCCGGGTCTTGCCGCGTCCGCGGAGCAGCGCCGCGGCGAGCAGGCGGCCGAGCCACGGCGTGTGCTGCAGCGGTTCGATCCGGTCCCAGGCCTCGGTCGCGATCGCCGCCGCCAGCGCCGGCGGCAAGCCGCGGGTCTGATCGACCACGGCGCGCCAGTCGACGAGACGCGCGTCCTCGTCCCAGTCGGGATCGTAGACCAGCGGATCCCGCTCGCGGGCGGGTGCGGCTCTCGCCGGCGAGCGTCCGCTCCGCCCTGGCGTTCGCGGCATCGACCGCGGCGACAGGCGGCGGCGAGCTGAGGATCGGTCTCGACGACCCTCGAATGGCGCCTCCTCTCCGTCGCGGCAAGCCCTCATCGGCTGCATCCTCGCCGGAGTCCTCGTCCCGTTCTTGCTTCCGGTCGCTGTCTTCGTCGCCCACCCTTCCTCTTCCCGGTCGCCCTGCCCTCCCCGGCCGCGCAGGCCGTCGAGGCCGGCCGCCGACAGCGCCCAGTCCGGGCTTGGCATCGGCGATGCGGCGCCGGGTGCGCAGCACGGCATGGGCCCGGGTCAACTCATGGGTCGGGGCGCGGATGTCCATGCCGGCGTCGTGGAGCACGAGGTCGTCGAGGTGGACCAGTTTGCCGTCGAGCCACAGGCAGGCCGCGGCATCGGTAAAGTGGGTGCGGGCGACCAAACCGTGGCGGATCGGGCTTTTGGCCAACCGCTCGTCGAGGCGGGCGAGCGCATCTTCGGCGGCGGCGAGCGGGCCGGCGAGCTGCGCCCAGGGCAGCGGATCGGGGAGCTGGTAGCTGGGTTGCAAGGGCTTGATAACCTTAATTGGAATCGGTCAAACGGAAGCTAGCACGGGTTTGGCTTCCGTCATAGCGATGTCGTGTTCCGGCCGCCTCTCACTATCGATAACCGTCGCTTATCGATAGTGTTGGACACAAATCCGCAAATCAGCGATTCTCAGCGTCCTGACGGCCGATCATCACGCCGGCCGGGCTTCCGATCGACGAGAAAGCGCGTCCCGTGCCAGCCCTCCCCGCTTCCGGAAGACAAACCCTCATCCCGTCCGGTCGATTTCGGCACCGGCGAGTCGCGCCTGAGTGCGCGATCGTGGTCAGGAATCGTCGAACAGGCTGTCGCGAAACGCCTTGTCAGCCGGCCGTCCCTTGGCGGCATCGCCGCGCGCCCGAAGTTTTCGGCCGAAGTCGACGCCAACATCGACCACAGACGCCCCGGCCGGCTCGAGCTCGGCATCGAGATGTTCGAACCCGGGCGTCCATCTCGCTGGCTTCGACCGCCGCGATCTCCTGCTCGCTCAGATCCCCGGTCCGATCGACCCGGCGATCGCGAGCGACCGCCTGGTACTGGTCGGTTGATCCGGCGGCTTGCGCGCCGTCGGAGCGGTCTTCTGCGTCGGTTTCGAAGGCCATGACGCGCCTCTCCTTTCGGTTGCGATTATAGCAGCGCGGCGGCCGCAGGTGAACCGCGCCATTTTCTGCACGGAGACACGTTGAAAATCGCCTCGAGATCGCTTATAGTCACATTGGTCATTATAGTCATAGGAGCTAGCCGTGACCGCATCCCAAAAGTCCCCGCGCACGCTTCGGGCCATTGGACCGTGGCCGGCGCCAAGGCGCGGCTGTCCGAGGTGATCGAGCGGGCTCAAACCGATCCTCAGATCATTACCCGCCACGGCAAGCCGAGCGTCGTCATCGTCTCGGCCGAGGAATGGGCGCGCAAGACGGTCCGCAAAGGCACGCTTGCCGAATTCCTGATGACCTCGCCGCTGCGGGATGCCGATCTCGATCTCGAGCGGGTCCACGATCAGCCGCGTGACCTCGAGCCATGAAGGTTCTGCTCGACACCAATGTGCTGTCGGAAGTCAGGCGGCCGGCGCCGGAGCCCAAGGTGCTCGCCTGGCTCGATACGATTGACGAGGATCGGGCCTTCATCAGCGTGGCGTCGATCGCCGAGCTGCGGCGCGGCATCGCTCTGATGGAGGACGGCCGGCGTCGCGCCGCGCTTGCCGCCTGGCTGGCGGTCGATCTGCCGGCGCGCTTCTGCCGGGCGAATTCTGGCCATCGATGCGGCGATCGCCGAGCGTTGGGGCGATGTCATGGCGCAGGCCCGCCAGAGCGGCTTCGCGCTCTCCGTCATGGACGGCTTTTTCGCGGCTACGGCGCTCGTGGGCGAGCTCGTGCTCGCGACCCGCAACACCAGGGACTTTGCGCCCCTCGGCGTGCTCGCTGTTCAATCCCTGACCGACGAAAGCAAACCGGGATGACCAGCCCTACCCGCCTTCCGGATGCCGCCTCGCTCGAAGCCGTCCTGGCCGGGCTTGATCCCGCCGCTGCCGATGCGGATCTGGTCCCTGCCCTCGCCCGCGCCTTGCCGGGTTTCGAGTTCCGCATCGCGCGCATCGACGACGACTATTGGCGCGGCTGGGTTTTCCTGATGACCCGCGGCCACTCGGTCGAGGCCGGGATCGGCCAGGCCATCGCGGCCGGGCTGCGCGAGCAGCGCGCCCGGCCTGCCTGATCGCGACGCCCGCGTGCTGCTGCGCTGGGCTGACAAGCCCTACGGATTCTGAGGGAGCGCCGAGCATGGACGACATCACCTCCGGCGCGCTGGTCTCCGATCCCGAAACTCGGCGGGCGCTGCAGCTCGATACGCTCTCGGCGATCCTGCCGATGGAGCGGCGCGACCGGCTCGCCGAGCTTCTGACCGACGACGACGTCGAGACGCTGAAGCATCTCGCGCGCGAGGGCATGGGCGAGAATTCGCTACGAGCCTTGGCGTCGGACCTTGCCTATCTCGAAGCCTGGGCCCAGGCCGCGACCGGCGCGGCGTTGCCGTGGCCGGCCTCGAAAGCCTGGCGCTGAAATTTGTGGCGCATCATCTGTGGGACCCGGCCAGACGCGAGACCGACCCGCAGCACGGCATGCCGGCCGAGGTTGCGACGCAGCTCCGCGATGCAGCTTGCTTCTGCGCAGCGACGGCCCGCATGCGCCATCGACGGTCAAGCGGCGGCTGGCGAGCTGGGGCACCTTGCATCGCTGGAAAGGGCAGGAGGGTCCGTTCCGCTCGCCCAGTCTGCGCTCCGCGCTCCGGCTCGCGGTCCGCGCCAGCACGCGGCCGCGGCAGCGCAAGAGCAAGCGGGCGGTCACCCGCGACGTGCTCGATCGTCTGCTCGGCTACCTGCCGATCCGACCGACTGGCCGACACCCGCGATCTCGCCATCCTGCTGCTCGCCGTTCGCCTCCGGCGGACGACGGCGCAGCGAGGTCGCGCGGCTGCGGGTCGAGCAGCTCAGCGACGAACCGCCGGTCCCGCTCGATCCCCAGGACCCGAAATCGCCGGTCTTTGCCGTGTCGTTGCCATTCAGCTCGGTCGCACCAAGACCGGACACGCCGACGAGGCGGGGAGGGTGCTGCTGGTCGGCGCCGCCGGTCGAGGCGCTGCGCGAATGGCTCGAGCGGGCCGACATCAGCCAAGGGGCCGATCTTCCGGGCCATCGACCGCTGGGAGGCGGTGATGGAGAAGGCGCTGACGCCGCAGTCGATCAACCTGATCGTGAAGCGGCGCTGTGCGCTGGCCGGGCTGGAGCCGAGAGAGTTTTCCGCGCACGGCTTGAGATCCGGGTATCTGACGGAGGCGGCGCAACGCGGCGTTTCCCTGCCGGAGGCGATGCAGCAATCCCAGCATCGCTCGGTGCAGCAGGCAGCCAGTTATTACAACGAAGCAGATCGACGACTCGGTCAAGCTGCACGGCTCGGCGTTTGAACAGCGCGCCCGAGGCCGAACGTAAATTCGGCTAGTCTAGCGGCGGGTAAAAGGGGTAGACTGGACGTGGACGCGATTCGGGCCATTCGGAGAGAGTTGACCGCGGTCAACTTTCTCCTGGTCGGAGGTTGATCAGCCCTCGCGTGCGGGCCGGAACCTGTCCAGCGGATGCACAAGCGGTGGTGGCGCGTGGTGGGATCTCCGCGAAGTTGACCGCGGTCAACTTTTCCGTTGCGAGGAGACCCAGTATGACCGTTAAGGATCTCGTTTACCCTTTAATTGTTGCGCGACCGCCCAGAATCGGGCGTACTAGCCACGCTTTGCGCATGTCCTGCATCCGAAATTCGTAACTACGCGAGAAAGCCGTGGCCCTGAACGACCAACAAGCGATGGCGACAATCCCGTCGGCCGCGCCCCCAGCGATCCACGAAACGATCGCGGCCGACGCGCGGGAACTCTCCGCGAAGCTTCATGCCCATCGCATGAGGCTGTTCCCGCCAAAAGCCCGCAAGAACCTCCGCCGGTTTACATCCGGCGAAGTCGCTAAACTCGTCGGTATCAATGACGGCTACCTCCGCCAATTGTCGCTGGAGGGAAGGGGCCCCCAACCTGACACCAGTCCATCGGGTCGACGGTCGTACACATTCGAAGACATTCAGAGCCTTCGGGCTTATCTCGACGAATCTGGCAAGGGCGTGCGCCGATACCGACCGCATCGCGTCGCGGGCGAACAGTTGCAAGTCATCGGCGTCGTTAATTTCAAGGGTGGATCAGGCAAGACCACCACCGCCGCGCATCTCGCTCAACATCTCACGCTGCAGGGATATCGGGTGCTTGCGGTCGATCTCGATCCGCAGGCCTCGCTCTCGGCGCTGCACGGCTATCAGCCAGAGTTTGACGTCGAGGAAAACGGAACCCCTCTACGGCGCCATCCGCTATGACAACGCGCGTCGCGAGCTGGACGAGATCATTCGGCAGACTTACTTTTGGGGCTCGACATCGTCCCCGGCAATATCGAACTGATGGAATTCGAACACGAGACCCCGAAAGCGTTAGCTATGCGCCAGTCGGGTGATCCGCTGTTCTTCGCCCGCGTTGCCCGTGCCCTCGCCACTGTCCAGGACCGTTACGACGTCGTCGTGATCGATTGTCCGCCCCAACTTGATTTCTCACGCTCTCCGCGCTCTGCGCGGCAACCGCAATCCTGATCCCGGTGCATCCGCAAATGCTCGACGTCATGTCGATGTGCCAATTCCTCATCATGACATCCGACCTCCTCGCCGTCGTCGCCAAGGCAGGCGGCAACATGAATTACGATTGGATGCGCTATCTCGTCACGCGCTACGAGCCCGGTGATGGACCGCAGGCCCAAATGGTCGGCTTCATGCGCTCGCTGTTCGGCGATCGCATGGTCACCAACATGATGCTGAAAAGCACGGCGATCTCCGACGCCGGCATCACGAAGCAAACACTCTATGAGGTCAGCCGCGATCAGTTCACACGCGCTACCTACGACCGCGCGATGGAATCGCTGGACAGCGTCAATGGCGAAATTCAAAGCCTCATCCAGGCCGCATGGGGAGGGCCTAATGGGTCGCAAAAACCTGCTTGCTGACCTCTTGGACGACAAGTTGACCGCGGTCAACGAACCGCCGTCAGGTGGAGCCCAGCGACAATCGGAGACCTTCCCAACCGACACTCGGATCGCGCGGGGCAGTCGGCGCCATGAGCCGCTCGCTCGAGATGCTGTCCGCGGAGCGCGATGCTGCCAAGGCCCTGACCGAACAACTCACCACCGGTCAAGCCGTCGTTGAAATCGATCCAGGATTGATCGACGCCTCGATCGTTCCGGATCGCATGACGGGCGTCGACGAGAAGCACCCCGCTCTCGTCGAATCGATCTGCGCCAATGGACAATTGGTTCCGATCCTCCTTCGCCCGCATCCGACCAGTCCAGGACGGTTTCAGATCGCCTATGGCCATCGTCGCGTCCGTGCGCTTGCCGAACTTGGCTATCCCGCGCGGGCCGTAGTCCGTGACCTCAGCGACGAAGACCTAGTGGTGGCACAAGGCAAAGAGAATGGCGAGCGTGAGGATCTGTCCTTCATTGAGCGGGCAACTTATGCCGCCGCGCTCGAGGATCGTGGATTTAAGCGTGAGATCATCATGGCGGCGCTCAGCGTCGACAAGACAGAACTCTCGCGCCTCATCTCCGTCGCGCGGGCCCTGCCACGGAGCCTGGTCGACGCGATCGGGCCAGCGCCGAAGACCGGCCGCCGGCGCTGGATGGAGCTGGCAGAGCGGATGGTGGGTCGCCACGACCAAGCAAGGCATTGGCTGACAGCGTGGCTAGCGATCGTTTCGTGCGTGCTACTTCCGATGAACGGTTCGCGATCACGTTCGCCGCGCTCGCGCCCCGCAAGCCCAAAGCTCCGCGGCCGACGACCTGGACCGATGACGACGGCAAGAAAATCGTGAAGATCGAACGTCACGCAGATCGCGTCACGCTCGCGCTCGATGAAAAGGCCGCGCCGGCGTTTGGAGACTTTGTGATTTCGCGGCTGCCGGAACTCTACCGCGCTTTTCGCGAGGGACGCACCGATGAATGACATCGCGCGTCTCGCCGCTTTGGATATGGCGCCGTCCGGACCTCTCATGGTCAGGCGACGCGGATGCGTACCCAGCGTTTCCGTCCTCTAACCGTAGGAGCATAGCGGAAAAGAAAGGCCCCGAAACGTCTCCGTCCGAAAGCCTTCTCTCGTCATGTTTGGCGACTGACAGAGAATCACTTTCGCGAATCGCAGTCAAGCCTCTTTAGCGACGGCGCCGTTTTGGCGAGCAGATTTTCTTTGCCCAGCATGAGGCAAAGACATGCAGTCACACTCTCCAACGACGCCCTTTGGGCGGCGATCGCTGACGCTTGCCCATGTGGCAAGCCAAATGGGTCGCCACGGCGCGCCCCCCCGAAAAGGTCGTGCACAAATGGAATATCTTCCACGCCATCTGTACGGCGCGGCCGCGCCTCGGGTGTCCGAGCGCTCGCTCTCGGTGTTGAACGCGCTTCTGACCTTCCATCCGGAGACGGCACTGACAGGGGAGGACGACCTCATCGTCTTTCCGTCCAACGACAAGCTCGACGTTGCGGCGCGCACGGCATGCCCGCTTCGACATTGCGCCGCCACCTCGCCGTCCTGGTCGACGCTGGGTTGATCATTCGGCGCGATAGCCCAAACGGCAAACGCTACGCGCGGAAAGAGCGGCGCCGGCGAGATCGAGCTTGCCTTCGGCTTCGATCTGTCACCGCTCGTCGTGCGGTCAGAAGAGTTCGAGCACCTGGCGGCCGACATCGAAGCAGAGGCGCGCGCGCTCAAGCTTGTGCGTGAGCGCATCACGCTTGTGCCGGCGCGACATCGCCAAGATGATTGCCACCGGCATCGAGGAAGGCGTCCCGACGCGCAGGGGAGGGCAGGGGCCGGCCGATTGGCAGGAAGTCCACGCCGCCTTCAGGGCGATCGCTGAGCCCAGATCCCGAGGACGGCCACGCGGCAGCAGCTCGAGCCGATCGCCGACGAGCTGTCGCAACTCGCCGACGATGTGCTCAATCTTCTGGAAACACATATTAAATCCAAGAATCCGAGCGCCAATGAGTCCCAGTCTGAGCGCCACATACAGAATTCAAATACAGACGCCCCTATTGATCTTGAACCTAGCCTCCAAGAAGGCAGGGCGGCGAGAGCTGAGCCAAAACCTCAACCATCGCGGGTCGCGGAAGGTTCGTATCCGTTGGGAATGGTGCTGAATGCATGCCCCGACATCGTCGACTACGCGAAGGGCGGGATTTCGAACTGGCGCGATTTCCTGGCCACCGCGGCCGTTGTGCGATCGATGCTGGGGATCAGTCCGAGCGCCTGGGAGGAGGCGCAAACCGTCATGGGCGAAATGCAAGCGGCGGTCGTCGTCGCGTGCATCCTGCAGCGTGGCACCGCGATCAGATCGGCCGGCGGCTACCTGCGCGGATTGACGCGGAAGGCGGAGGTCGGGGAATTTTCCCTTGGGCCGATCCTGATGTCGCAGATCAATTCCCGGCTGCACGAAAAGCGACGAGCTTGAGCGATGGAGGAAGGGGGCTGGGCGGGTTCCGGCCTGAGGGTGGCGCAGCGATGTCGTTTGGCGCATGCCAGGCGATGTTGCCGATCTCACGCGAACCGGCGAAAGCGATGATCACGCGGTCTTTCCTCGGCTCCGAGCTGTCGCTCCCGGTCGCATGGCTTGGATACCCATGGCCGTCGGCGGCCGGTCAACTACTGGAGAAGAATACGCATTGCCGGATCTCATCCGGAAGCGGGGTCCGACTGGGATTCCTTGCGCTCGCGCCTCGGCGCCAAAACATTGGCTTCGGCGGTTGCCGCGCGGCGCTGCCGCTTGCCCGCGTTCGGTGGACATCGGCTCTCGCTCGTCTTTCCAGGCCGATACGGACATCGCAAAGTGGCGCAGCCTCTAGAACGTGTTGGTTTAAACCAACATGGGCAGGGGGCCGCTGCTGCTTCCGGTTTCGGTTGTCTTCCGGCACCACCACTGCCGCCTGTCCAATGATGCGAACTCGTTTCTGACTCGAGCGCCTTCTTTGCTCTCGGCCTGGCCCACCTGACTCTTCTGGCAGGGGATTTTGTGCCCGGTTTTCGAGATTGTGCGGAACGCGCTGGATCCACAGCAGGGTGTTGGTTCAAACCAACACTGAGGATGAGGAGGCCGGTTTCATCAAGATCGCGCCGGTAGGCGCGACGCACTGGTTCGGAGAAGAATCGGATGAAACGGGCGCAGATGAGTTTCATCAAGGTTCACCCGATGAACACGATCGTCATCAACAATCAAAAGGGCGGGCGTCGGCAAGACGACGCTTGCTGTGCATCTGGCCTGGTTCATGGCGGAAGCTGGCCGCCGGGTTCTGATGATCGATGTTGATGCGCAGGGCAACGCGACAGACACGCTCAAGCAGCATACAGGGTCGACCTCGGCGGCCGATCTCTCTTCAAGCCGGCGACGCGGATTGTCGCTGGCGAAAACAACGGTATCACGCTGGCGCCGGCCGACAGCTCCCTGACGGATATCGATCGCGGCAATGCTGCTGCCGTCATGACCCTGCAGCAGAACCTCGCCGATGCCGCCGAACGGTTCGATATCTGCGTGATCGACACCCCGCCGTCGCTTGGCCTTCGCAGCGTCGCTTGCCTGGTCGCCGCCTCGCATGTGCTGGCGCCGATTTACCTGGAAGATTATTCCGTGAAAGGCGTCAAAGGCCTGATGCAGACCGTGATCGGTGTTCAACGACGGTACGGTCGCCGAGGACACGAGATTCCTCGGCCTGCTGCCTTCGAACTTCAATACCAAGTCGCCTCGCCAACGAACGCATTTGGAGCAGTTATTGCGCGAAGCGGGCAAGTACGTGTTCCCAGGCCAGATTGTTGCACGGGACGGCTATGCCGAAGCCGTGGCGGAACGCGTGCCGGTCTGGAGCTTGAAGCGCCGCTCGGCGCAGAAGCGGGTCGAGAAATCCGCGCGGTTCTCGCCAAGATCGCAGAACGGCTCGATCAGGAGACGACTAATGACGCTTGATCTCAGCTTTAAGGAGCTCGTCGACGCCGCTGCAAACCCTAACGCAGCAACCGGGCGGCCGCTCCTGGTCGCGATCGACTGCATTGACGAAGACCCCGATCAACCACGCCGCAACTTCAGCGAACAGGAACTGGAGGAGCTTTCACAATCGATTGGCGAACATGGCGTGCTGCAACCCATCATGCTTCGCCGTTCCAGTGAGGATGGACGCTACGTCATCGTCATGGGTGCGCGCCGGTACCGCGCTGCGCAGCGCGCGGGGCTGCGTGAAATGCCCGCATTCGTTCAAGACGTCGGTCTGCCGGATCGATACGCGCAGATGATCGAGAATATCCAGCGCGATGATTTGCGCGCGCCCGAGATCGCGACGTTCATCGCGGACCGGTTGGACGCCGGCGATACCCAAGCCGATATCTCGCGCAAGCTAGGCAAGCCAAGAGACTGGGTGTCGCGCTACGCGTCGGTTCAAAGCATGCCGGAATTCCTCCGGGCGAGACTTGAGGGCAGTTCGATCCGTGCTCTTTATGAACTCTACCAGGCCTGGCGCACGCATCCGGACGAGATCGAACGGCTATGCGCGACGCAGGACAGCTTCACCGACGCGCAGGCTCGGCAACTGGCTCGGGACGTCGCGCGCCGAGGCCGACCGCGCCAATGCCCAGAACGAATCGCCTGCTGGACCACCCCGATCCGAAAGATGCGATCTCCTGCCGGAAGCAGTTCTGCCGCGCGTCGCTGCCAAAGGCCGAGAGGCAGCAACCGATGATCAACCGCCAAAAACTCGCGTCGTTTCACAATCGAGGTCGGCAGCATCGCTGGCAATCAGGGTTCGATATCAGAACCGGGCCGGACAGCTTGTTGTTGATCGGCTCGCGACGCAAGGCTCCCGTCACGCTGTGGTGTTGGTCGATGGTGCGGACCACGCAGAAGAAGTTCCGGCGTCGGCACTCACGATCGAGGAGATCCTGTCGAGATGAACTTGTTCGACACCTTCGCAGCCGCAGAGACAGACTACCGGCGTGTGCCGGCGGAGCGACTTTCCCATCCGGAAGGATGGCGCGTTAGCGCAGCAGCCGAAGGCCGAACGCGCTCCCCATAGCGCTGTAGTGAGGCCGCAGGCTGCTGGAAAGTCGCGGTCCACATCGCCGACGTTAGTTAGTGCGTTCGTTTCCTTTGCTGCCGGCGGATCGGTGTTCGCGATGGTTACCTTGGTCAAAGAGGGACCGCGGGCAGAATTTAGCAGGAGAGGGCAGGGGCTCGTCGATCGCTTCGCCGTGGCGAGCCCTGAACACAAAGAGTATTGGTTTGAACCAACACCGAGGGGTACGTTTTCTGCTTTCTAGTGCAGGATAGGCTTCGCGCCAGCGATGTATTACATCGCGATTGGGATTGAGCGGATGGCTCTGATCTCGCTTCGCGTTCCCGACGATGTCGCGGCAAGCTTCTCGGCTCTGGCGGCGACCGAAGGCGGCAAGTCGGCGCTGTTGCGACGCCTCGATCGCAGACGCGCTGAACGCGCCATCGGTCCGCATCGCGTCGTTGCCGGTCGGCCGGCCGCAGAAGGTGACCGTGCGATTTCGCGAGAGCGAGATGCGGCAGCTCGCGGAGGTCTCACATCAGCGCGGCATGACCCGAACCGGCTGGATTGTGGCACTGGTGCGCTCGCGATTGGGATCGCCGGTGCAGCATTCCCCGGACGAGCATGCCGTCGCTTCGCGCCATCGTCCGCGAGCTCAATAGGATCGGCGGCAATATCAACCAGATTGCGCGCGCGGCGAACACCAGCGTGTTGCAGGGCAGGGCGGTCGAGCCTGATCTGTCCGTGATCCACGACGCGAGGGCCGCGATCGAATCGGCGCTCGCGCAATTGCGTGGTGCACTCGATGGCAACGCCGATTATTGGGAGACACGACGATGAGCCGGCGTCGCTCGCCGCAGCAGGCCTGACCTGCTCGCCGAACTGCCGCCGATCTCGTATGTGTGGGAGACGCCCAATCGGCGTCCGCGGCGCGCGGAATGGGACACACCCGATCCGGCCGCTCCCCGGCCGTCTCACGCCGGCGATGCGTGCGAAGCTCGAACGCATCGTGAGCCGAGCACCGGAGGTGATGGTCAAGATCACCGGCCGCACCAAGGGCGTGGCGCATCTCAAATCGCACCTCGCCTACATTACCCGAAACGGCGAACTTGATGCCGAAACAGAGCAGGGCGCGGCGATGACGGGCCGGTCGGATTGAAGGATCTGCAGCAACGCTGGGAGGATGATGCTGTTCTCGACGACAAGCGCCGCCGCGATGGGTCGCTTTCGATCAACATCATCCTGTCGATGCCGGCGGGCACCGATGCGATCGCGGTCAAGGATTCTGCGCGGGCATTTGCCATCGAAACCTTCGGGTACAATCACGACTACGTCTTCGTCCAGCACCTCGACGACAAACATCCCCACGTCCATCTGACCGTTCGGTCCCTCGGCCATGACGGCAGGCGTCTCAACCCACGCAAGGCGGACCTTCAGGCCTGGCGAGAACGGTTTGCCGGAGAGCTTCGGCTTCGCGGGATCGCGGCGGAGGCAACACCGCGACGAACCCGCGGACGGGTTCGAAAAGCCGACCGCGGGGCGGTGCTGGCCTTGCGCAAGCGAAAGATTACGCCCGAGGTCGATCGGCTGGCCGCGAGGAGGTGCTCCGCGAGGTGAGGGGCGGCAAGACGGCCGAACGTCCTTGGGACGACCGAATCCAGTCACGCCAGGACGCGATCCGGCAGCGATATCTCGATTACGCGGCCGAGCTGCAGCGCTCGGGAGCAGCGCGCGATCGACGCGCTCGCGCGACAGATCCGTCAGTTCGTCAAGGACATGCCCGCGGTCGAAACCCGCCGGCATGTGTTGAAGAAGGAGCTTTCGGAGCTTGCCGATAGCCGGCGTCGCGGCGCGGAGCAGGGCGTCAATGCCGACCAGCGCGGCGATACGCGAGGCGACGAACGCGGCAAGTAGCCAACCGCGGCTCTGGGCGCTGAAATCGGTTAGCCACTATTTGGGCTATGCCGGATGGCCCTGGAATATGCCGCAACCTTCTGATACGCCTGGAATATATCCCAGTTCCTGCTCCAAAGGGTCTCCCCAGCAATGTACTCCTGCACCACCTGGCGCTTAAACTCGATGCTGTGCGAACGCTGCCGTCTGGTCATGGCTCTCATCTTTCGAAAGCCCAGAACACCTGTCAAATCATTAACTTCAACCCGTCCGGCTCTAGGGGGGCGCACTCCACTTGTCGCCCCTCTCAAGGCTGAAACAGGGGTTCGATTCCCCTAGGGAGCGCCAGCCGGGTCACGATCACATTGTATCTCCTGATCTTTTCGGCGTTTGCCCAAACTGGAACGGGACGGTTTGGGCAAACTTCGTTCGCGGTTTGCTCTTCTAGCCGCGACATCGCATCCGTCGCGAGCCGGATTTGGTCGGCTTCCTTCGTGTATCGCTCCGCTTCCGCAAGCGACTTGTGGCCAAGCACCGCCATGATCTGCTTCGTCGTGCATCCGGCTTCCGCCAAGCGACGACCGGCGGCCTTGCGCAGTCCATGCGGCTGACAATCGAGCGGTAGACCTGCGGCCCTGATGGCATCGCGCATGAAGGATGAGAAGCCGTCCACCGTGAACGGCTTGCCATACTCAGTGTTGACGATGGTGACGTGATTGTGCCGCGCCTTCTCCAGCACAACGAGCAAGTCCCGATGCAGCGCAATTCGTAACTGAACAGCGTTTGCTTACGTATTGCTGCTTCGACGCCGCAGCTCGCGCGGCGCGGTTTCGCGCGCGGTTCGGCGATCAGGTCGCGATCCTGCACTCGGGCTTGTCGCGAGACGGCGCGGCTCGGCGAGTGGTCGCGCGCTGCGGCGCGGGCGAGGCGCGGATCGCGCGTCGGCGCGCGCTCCGGCGGTCGTTCGCGCCGCTCGCCGACGCTCGGCGTGATCGTCGTCGACGAGGAGCACGACGGCTCGTTCAAGCAGGAGGAGGGCGTGCGCTATCACGCGCGGGACGTCGCGCTGGTCCGCGTGCGCAGCGCGCGGGGGCGGTGTGCGTGCTCGGCTCGGCGACGCCGAGCCTCGAGTACGCGGCTGCACGCGCAGAGCGCGGGCAGCTACAAGCTGCTGTCGCTGACCCAGCGGCCGACGGCGCGGCCGATGCCGGCGGTCGACATCGTCGATCTGCGCACGCTACGTGCCGGATGGCGATGCGATGCTGTCAGTGCCGCGGTGCGACGCGATCGGCGGAGGCGCTCGCGGCGGGCGATCAGACGATCCTGTTCCTCAACCGGCGCGGGTTCGCGACGTTCGTGCTGTGCCGCGGTTGCGGCCACGCGTTTCGCTGCCCGCACTGCTCGGTGTCGCTGACGTATCACCGGCACAGCGATCGGCTGAGCTGTGCCACTACTGCGGCTTCGCGCAGCGCGTGCCCGCGACGCGTGCCCGGGCATGCAAGGCCGCGACACGATCGAGCGCAAGGGCCTCGGGACCGAGCAGGTCGCCGACGCGGTCGGCGGCGGAGTTTCCGTCGGCGCGGGTCGCGCGGCTCGATCGCGACGTCGGCGAGCGGCGCGCAAGGTGCGAGGCGGTGCTCGCGCGCGTCGCGCGCCGCGAGGTCGACGTGCTGGTCGGCACGCAGATGGTGACCAAGGGCCACGACTTTTCCGGGCGTCACGCCCGTCGGCGTGCTGTGCGCCGACATGGGCCGCAGGCCTCCTCGACTCCGCCTCGACTTTCGCTGCGCGGCGGAGCGTAGCACGTTCCAGCTGCTCGCGCAGGTCGCGGGCCGGTGACCGGCGCGGCGATCGCGCGGGCCGCGTGATCGTGCAGACCGTACCGGCCGAACGCGCCGTGCCGTCGTCGACGGCGGCGGCAGCACGACTACGTCGCGGATTCTTTCGCGGCCGAGTCCGCGTGCGCGCGCCGATCCGGAGTTGATGTATCCACCGCACGGGCGGTTGGTCGCGGTTCGCGTCGACGGGGCGAACCCGCACGCGGTCGCCGGCGACGAAGCGGCTCGCGGAGGTAGCAGTGGCGGTCGCGAAGCGCTTAGACGAGGCGAAGCGCGGCAGGCGCTTCAACCGCGGCAACCACGACGAGCACGGTGGTCGTACGCGGACCGGTGCCGGCACCGCTCGAGAAACTGCGCGGGCGAACGCGCGTTGGCAGATCTCGGCTGCGCAGCGGCGATCGGACGGCGTTGCGGCGCGTCGCGCGAGCCAGGTGTGGCCGCGACCGACGTCGGCAAGAACGTGCGCGTCGTTCTCGATGTCGACCTGGATGTCGGCCCTCTAGCAGCCGCGTCGCTCGCGACAATGCGCTCGACGGCGATACGGCGGCAAAGTGCGTCGCGACCGCGTCGCGGTGGCTCGGCCCTCCAGCTGTGCGATACTGCGCATGTTTTGGGATGCTGCCGCGGCGTGCTGATCGTTGCCGACCCACAGCGGGCCGGCGAGATCGCGAGCGCGTTGTCGGAGCCGTTGCCGCTGGGCAAGCTCGACGTGCTTCGTCACCTGGGTGGCGACGACACGATCAAACGATCTGTTGAGGAACGACGGCCACCGGTGGTCGTGATCACCGCCGGTCTCGAGATCGGCGATGCAAAGTCGCTGGATCGAGACGCTGCGCGGATGGCGCCGCGCCGAGGTCGCGATCGCGCGCTGGATCGGCGACGATAGTCGGGCCTGATCCGCACGCCGCTCGACGCGATGGACCCGCACTGACCGGTTCGTCACGCGGCCGCTCGCCGAGAAGGCGTTGCGCTTCGCGGTGCAGAACGCGCTCGACGCGGTCGCGTTGCGCGCGTCGGCTCGCCGCGGACCAAGACCGACAAGGGGACGGGGTGCCCGCGACGATGCCCGCGGGCGGAACGCCGCACCCGGTCGATGACGACCCGACCGGCAATGCGGTGCCGATCCGCGCGCGATGCAACGCGCGAGATGGGAGGCGCTCGCGACTCGATCGGCGATGGCGTCGAGGAGGCGATCGTCGAAGAGGATACCGACGAGGTGCCGCGCCACTGCCGCCGCCGATTCTGATCCATCCGCGCGGCGATATCGAATCGCTGACGCGACCCAGCGCGGCATCGCACCGCCGAATGCGTGGCGCCCGGGGACTGACGCAGGCGCCGGCGCGCGAGCCGACGCTCATCATTCGCGATCCGCTGCCACAGCAGTCGCAACCACCAGCGCAATCGTCGCAATCGTCGCAATGGTCGCAATCGTCACAATGGTCGCCATCGTCGCACGTCGCAGTCGTCGCAACGGTCGCAACCACCTCGCAGCCACCGCTACCGGCGCCGGTTCCGCCGTCGTCGTCACCACGTCGTCTCCGACGCAGCCTCGCCGCGCTACCGAGCGACGCGAGCCGCGCCAGCCGGCCGAGCGATCTCCACCGCAAAATTCGCGGTAGCCGAGCGCGCTGAAAATGATCGCTGGTCCGGAGCCGATTCCGCCTGCCGAGCTGACCGATCGAACGGATCGAACCTCCGATCGGACACCGGGGCGCTCGGACAGCGACCAAGTCAATGACGATCTGCGCGGCTTGGGTTTCGACGACGACGACGACATCGTGATCGGTCACGGCGAATGACCACCGCCGATGCGGATGCGTGGCGACATCGACGACGAGGACCTGGACGATCTGATCGTTCCACCGCCGTTGCCGGTCGCCGGCGAGCCGCCCGAGCGTGCGAGCGGCCGCGATTCGCGCGCGAGCTGCGCGCCAAGATGTCGATGATGGCGCAGCGCCTGTTCCAGCGAGGCCGGCGCCGGAGACCGGCGTCGACGTTCGGCCCGCCACGATCACTCACCGACGATCTCGCCGGCGTCGGCGAGCCGCGTTGGGCGGCGGCGCGGACGAGATCGAGCGGCGCCGCCTTGCCGAGCCGCGAGCTCGCGACGTCGCCGGGCTCGTGGGACACGCAGGTCCGCGAGCGCGGGCTGCCCGGATACCGGCGCGATCGTGCGCGGCGCGTCGGACGCGGCGATGCTGCTCGCGCGGATGTTCGCGCAGGGCGCGACGGGGCGGATCGCGTTCCGCCGCGACGATGGTCGAGACCGTCGTGTACTTCGACCACGGCCGGCCCGGTGTTCGCGTCGTCGAACGAGCCGCGCGATCGGATGGGCGAGCTGCTGCTGCGCGAGGGCAAGATCACGCGCGTCGCAGTACGAGCGCTGCCAGACCGTGGTCGCGCGAATCCGGTCGCCGGATGGGCGAGATCCTCGTCGACTTCGGCTACCTCAAGCGCCGCGAGCTCCTGCCCGCCGTGCGCCGCCACGTCGAGGACATCCGTCTATTCGCTGTTCGGCGTGGGACGCGCGGCTACTACCGCATCGTCGCTCGACGCCGAGCGCCGTCGGCCGAGCGGATCCGGCTGTCGCGCCATCCCGCGGCGCTGATCCTCGAGGGCAGTTCGCCGCAAGCTCGACCGCGTCGAGCCTCGAGCGCCTGGTCGGTCCGCCGTCGACGGTGGTCGAGGTGCGCGATCGCGAGCGGCTCGGCGGCGATCAGTCGACACCGGGCGACCTCGTCGGCCGAGGAGCGCGCCGCGCTCGCCGCGTTCGACGGCCAGGCCGACCTCGCGCAGGTGGCGCGCACCGCCGGCGTCGACCTCGCCGACGTGCTGCCGCTCGCGTGGGGCGCTGCTGCGTGCTCGGCCTCGCGACCGCGCGCCGCGCCGACGCCGAGGTCCCGACGATGCGACCGCGCTGGTCGGCGAGACCGACCTGGCGATCGATCGCGAGCGCGTGCGCGCGCGCTGGCAGCTGGTCACCGAGGCCGACTACTTCGCGCTGCTCGGCGTGCGCCGCGACGCGACCGGCGTTCGAGATCCGGCGCGCGTACCAGTCGGCGCGGCGCGACTTCGCCGCCGATTGCTTCCCCGGCGATCTGCGCCGCGAGCTGCGCGCGCGAGCTCGACGACATCGCGCACGTGCTCGACGAGGCGTTCCGCGTGCTGCGCGACGACTCGCCCGCGCGTCACGTAGCCTTCACGAATCTGTCGCCTGAGTAGATGTCTCGTAATGCAATAGAGCACGACGAGACATGGCGGTTCGCCATCGCAATCGCTCCTGCGTGGTCCGACTTTGCGTCGATCTCATCAGGTTGGCTGCGCGGCCGTTCCGCCGATTCGCGAGCCACCGGTTGTTGCAACGGTGCTGACGCACTGGGCGTCTTGCCGCCTGGTTTGATTGTCAACGTGCACAACGCCACAACGGTCTGACAGTGGATTGCGGGACAACTCTAGCCATGCGCGTCGTCTTCATGGGTTCGCCCGAGTTCGCCGTGCCGTGCCTGCGCGCGCTCGCCGGCATCGCACGACGTCGTGCTCGCCGTCAGCGCAGCCCGACAAGCCCGCGGGTCGTGGCGGCCAGCTCGCCGCGCCGGCGGTCAAGCTCGCCGCGCACTGAGCTCGGCATCCCCACGCATCCAGCCAACGATCGGCGCAGCACCGGGAGCTGCGCGACCGCGACTGCCGCGACCGGTGCCGAGCCTCGCCGTCGTCGTCGCCTACGGCAAAGATCCTGCCGCGCGCTGTGCTCGACCGCCCCGCGCGGCTGCATCAACGTCCACGCCTCGCATCCTGCCGGCAGTACCGCGGTGCGGCCCCGGTCCAGTGGGCCGTCGATCCGGCGATCGCCGAGACCGGTGTCGCGATCATGCAGCTCGACGAGGGCATGGACACCGGTCCGCGCTCCCGAGCGCCGCGTCGCGATCGATCCCGACGAGACCTCCGGCAGCGCTCCTCGCGCGGCTCGCGCCGATCGGCGCCGTCGCGTTGCTCGAACGCGATCGCGGCGATCGCCGCCGGCACGGCGCGAACGCCACAAGATCACGCCGCCGCGACACACGCGCCGATGCTCGCGAAAGTCCGATGGTGTCGATCGACTTCGCGCAGCCCGCGCACCTGGTCGCCGCGCGCATCCGCGGCGTCGATCCGTGGCCGGGCGCCCAAGCGCCGGCTCCGCGGTCACGACGGTGAAGCTGTTCCGCGCGCTCTATTGACCTCGCTGGCGGCGCAGCGGGGCAGGGCACCCGGGCACGGTCGTCTCGCGATCGACGCCGCACGGCCTTCACATGTCGCGTGCGCCGAGGGCTGCCGCCGTGATCCGCGAGATCCAGGCGCGCCGGCCGGAAGCGCGATGACCGCGCAAGAGTCAGCGCTCGTCGCGGCATCGCCGTACAAGTGTAGACGACGCCTTAGCCTGCCGGCGCCGGGTGCGGCCGTCGCCATGACCGCCCGCGAGCTTGCGCGGCGCGTGCTCGAGCGCGTCGAGCGCGATGCGCGGGGCGACGCTGGCGCTCGACGCCGAGCTCGAGCGCGTCGGGCCTCGACGAGCGCGATCGGCGGCTCGCCTCGGAGCTCGTCTACGGCGTGCTGCGACACCGGTCGCGCATCGATCGCGCGCTCGTGGCGTCACGCCGATCTCATCGCACGCCGCCGAAGGTGCGACCGCCGCTGCGCGTCGCCGCGTACCAGCTGCTGTTCCTCGATCGCGTGCCGGCGCTACGCCGCGGTCGACGATGCCGTCGCTGCCGCACGCGCGCGTCGGCGGGCGAAGCTCGCCGGGTTCGCCAACGCGGTGCTGCGCAGTATCGGGCGCGCGCAGCGCCGAGGGCAGCGAACCGAGCCGCCGCCGCCCGCGGGCGATCTCGGCCAGACGGCTCGCCCGCCTCGGAGCGACGCGCTCGATCCGCGCTGGATCCTCGACGAGCTGACCGCGTCGACCCGCGACGCCACCGATCGCCCCGCGCGCGTGACCGAGCTCGCCGCGCTCCGCCAGCGCGTTCGCCGCGATGATCGCGCGCAACGTTCGCCGCACGGCGCGCGATGCGCTCGCCGCCGCGCGACATCGCCCGCCGCTGCTCGCTGCCGCTTACACGTCTGGCCGCTGCCGCTGCCGCTACCTGGTCGCTGCCGCTGCCGATGACGCTCGACGATTCGCCGGCGCGCTCGGCCACCCGAGGCGCGTGCCACCGCGACGCGCGAGCGCCCGCGTTCCGACTGCGTCGCTCCTCGATGGCATCGGCGACCCCGGCACGCAGCCCGTCGCTTCGTCGCGGGCCGGGCTGTGATTCGTCCAGGATCGCGGGTGCGCAGCTCGTCGGTCATCTCGCCGCGCCTCGTGCCGGTATGCGGATTCTCGACGCGCGCTGGCGTCGGCGGCAAGGCGACGCACCTCGCCGAGCTGACCGACGACGCAGGCTGACGATCGATGCCGCGAGATCAACCGGAGACCAAGCTCGGATTGTGCCGAGGAGACGGCGCGACGTCTCGGACTGTCGAGCATCTGTACGTACGCGTCGCGATCTGCTCGAATCCGCGGCACCGCTCGCGAGCGCGTACGATCTGATCTCGCTCGACGCGCCGTGCTCCGGGCTCGGCGTGCTGCGGCGACATCCCGACGCGAAGTGGCGGCTGCTGCTCCCGACACGGTGCCGCGGCATGGCCGCGTTGCAAGCGAGCTGCTCGATGCCGTGGTCAGCTCGACTCGCGCCCGGCGGCACGCTGGTTCATGCGTGCTGCACGTTCACGCGCGCCGAGGGTCTGATCAGATCGCGCGTTGGTGTAGCGCGGCGGCTGGTTCTCGTCGCGGAGCGCCGCACGTGGGCCGCCTGAGGCTGACGCGTTTTACGTCGCGCGCGGCTCGAAGCGCGCTGACGCGATTCACGCGCGAGCCGCGGCGCAACAAGCTACTTCGCTTCTCCTTCTTCTTTGCGGCCGCGACGGTAGCGTCGAAGAACTTCGTCGCCGCATCGGCGCTGTCGTGCGTCTTGACCGTCGGCTTGCCGGGGCTCTGAGCGTCAGCGTGCGCGTCATCGTCTGTCCCGTCGACGATCGCTTCGTACTCGTTACAGTTCTTCGCGAGGGCGCACGCGCTTGGTCGCGTGGTCGCTCAGTGCGCTGGCCCAACTTCAGGCGGTAGATACCGCCGACGCGGCGCTTGATCTCGCCAGGAAGGATGCAATTGAAGTCGGTCGCGAACTGCCAGCCTAGGGCCTTTCGCGCCAGCCGTATTCCGGGCCGCTGAAGCAGCGGTCATCGTCCTCGCGCTGCTTGGCATCGAACATCGTCGCGGGCTCACCATCGACCGTGATGATCGTGTCGAGGTGATCGATCGCGTCGAGGATCACCTGCTCTCGCGGCCCTTCTTGTTCTTGTCGGCCCACTTCCGATACGCCCCGCGCAGCTCCGCGCGTTTGGCGACGAGTTTCGGTCGGGCCATAGAACTTGCCTTCTCGTGACGCGGTCTTGAACGCGACCTGACCCACTTCGCGCCAGACCTCGAGGGGCAGGAGCGGCTCGGGACACACCGCCTGATACGCGGCGATGTCGGCGTCGGAGGCCGGCGGACCTTGCATGACGGTGATGTCGGGAACGAGCGCGCGTAGCCGGCCTCGTCGAGTGCCGCGAAAGCATGTCGGTGCACACGCGCGCGTGCCACGCCGCCGGCTGCGAGTGGTAGCGATCTTCGAGGAACTGGTCGAGCCCGGTGTCTCGCGCCGTGTCGTATTCTTATCGACCTCCAGCGCCCTGATGCGACCACCCGCCGCGAGGATCTTGCCTTCGAGTGCCTGCACCGCTTTCTTTGCAGCCCGGCGTTCGGGTAGTCGCCGGTTCGACGCTCCTCGATCGGCTTGCCGAACCACGTCGAGACCTGCGACCGACGACCGCGATCCGAGCTCGCTCTCGTGGTTCTTCACGTGGGCGGGGATCGGCGAGTAGTGTTGCGCCGAGTGCGCCGGCACCTTCGATACCAGAGTCGACTCGCGCGCACTCCTCGGGCGGATTGGCGGCGAACCGCGCGGACCGCCTCGCGTGCCGCGGTGTACGAGCCGAACCGGAGCCCGGTCGCGGCGTCGAGTTGGATGTGGCCCCACATGTCCCGCCCGTGGCCTTCGAACACCAGCACGCGTAACGATCCGAGGATGTCGCACGGCGGTGTGCTTCTTGTCCATGAACGTGACGCGTTCGTCGATCATCGCCGCACCCTCGGAGGAACGCGACCATCTCTTTGTCGCCCCAACCGATCGATTTTCCAGCGACGCCTGCGACCCGAGCACCATCGGCATCACCGCGTAGCCATCGTACGCGTGGAGCTCGCCGACCTCGTCGAAGAACCACAATGACCTTGCGCTCGCGATCGTCGAGCAATCGCGCCACGACCGAGCAACCGGCGAGTAGGCCGAGGTATCGTCATCGGCTGCGATCGGCTTTACCATTGCGGCGCGCGTGCGGCATCGGCGGCAGCGCGCACGTCCGCGATCTCTTTGTCGAGCTTGCCTGCTGCGAGTGCAGCGAGCTCCTTCACGTCGGGATCGGCGAAGGCGGGCGGGCGTTTTCTCGTCCTTGCCCTTCACGTAGGTGTAAAATGGAGTACGGCGATGCCGGCAGCTTCCAGCCCGCCCGCGCGACGAACGCTCGCGCGTCGTCGGGGTTGCGGGGATCTCGAGCGCGGCGACGGCTCCCCTGTTCGAACACGTAGCGCAGGCGGCGCTTGTCAATGTTCGTCGATGGTTGCCACGCGAGCACGGCGCGCGCGAGGTCGACCCAGGCAGCCGCGGGCGATATTTCGAGTCGTCCTCGAGGGCGACCGTGTACACGCACGCGGCGTGGATCGCATTGGGGTCGTTTGCGCGTGCGGCGAGCGCGGTGAGCACGGCGCGATGACTCGCGACGTCGATCCGCGCGATCAACGCACGTTCAGGCGCAAAATTTCGTCGCGCTCGACGAACATGCGATCGATCAGGAACGCGATCACGTCGGGGTGCCCGATGTTGGCGAGCCCCCATACGCCACCGACCGATCGATTTGTTCTGCGTTTGTTCGCGTGCCGGACCGCATCCATCAATCCGTGTCGCGCGCCCGGGTGTTCCATCCTGAGAATCGCGTTGTCGGCTGCGCTCGCATCGTCGCCGTCGCCGTAGTCTCCGAGATCGCGACCATAGCAATACGCGTAACCTGAACAGCGCATACC
>ERZ1370068.5774-contig-4784_pt1 | contig 42457 bp, 70 predicted proteins | sample MGYA00561227_ERZ1370068 | MGnify/ENA primary metagenome ERZ1370068 (study PRJEB38410, sample SAMEA6850437) | metagenome | study: Metagenomic assessment of the ecological functions of the soil: analysis of the soil microbiota associated with the... | reverse complement strand
GTACTTCGTTCAGTTACGTATTGCTCAAAGATTTGGTCGTCCAGTATCACATCTTCGTGACGGGCGTTCCCGCGAACAGCCTGCGCTAGAAGATCCGTGGACTGGAGCGGTCAATTCTGATGGTCCGACGGCTCGGCTGGAAGGCATTTCGGTCGGCAAGGACGGTATTCATGATGTGCGCTGGCCGAACAGCCGAGCAATGCGGCGATCCCTAATAAACCGGACGGACCCCGTCGAATTTACTTCAGCATGCCGCTCAAAGGCGAGCCGACTCACCGCGCATCGCTTTTATCTCAGAAGACCTAAAAATCGGCATCCGTAGTCGTCCCCGATCCCGTCGAAGCAAGCGACAGAGGGATGCACTCCTCCCGGCAAGGCGCATGACGCGAGGCGTTTGACTTGGCATTCGTTTCGGGCAGCGGATACGCTCCGAGATGGTGACATCCATTACAAAGTGTTCTCAGAGATGACGAGCGACTCTGTGGTGAAGTCGGACAGCAACGGCACGATACGGGTGAGCGTCATTCCCTTTCCAGGCAAAAAGACGGACGGCACGGCGAGGGTGAAGATCATGGAAGCGAACTTGTGGCCCTGAAGTTTCTTCGGAACCTGGGGACAAACTCGAGCTACCCAACAGTAGGATGTTGTTCACGGGCGTTAGCACAAGTTTGCGCCCGTGGTTCGCCAAAATCCAGGTCAGTGAGCGAAATCGCAGCGTTTCCCCAATGCCCCGATCCCGGGCATGCAACGCTTGCTCGATCCTGCACCGCCGGCGGGTCCTTCTGACGGTGAGCAAGCGGAGGGTCCCGACTCAGCCAGGCAATCTCCGCCCCCCATCACGCCAGATCAAACAACAGCACCTCGCTGTCCTTCGCACCTTTGATCTTCAACTTCGGCTCATCGCTGATGGCCGCTCCATCCACCCTGTTCGAGCGTCTGGCCATTGACCTGAACGCTGCCCTTGGCAACCTGCAGCCACCCGTGCCGATTCTTCCCGAAGTCGTGCGCGACTTCCTCGCCCGGCTCGAGCAAGGAGACGTAGAGCCGCGCGTCCTGATTGATCCTCACCGAGCCATCTTTGCGTCGGACGAAGCAATCAGGCGGAGTTTGCCTTAGCTTCTCTTCCGTTGGAAACGACTTCTGCTCGTAGCTCGGTTCCAGCGATTTTTCTCGGGCAGAATCAGATCTGGGTACAGGTGAACCCGCTCGTTCCTCGAGGGGTTGTACTCACTGTGCCGGATGCCGCGCCCGGCCGTCATGCGCTGCCCATCGCCGGGCAAGATCACCGATCCCATGCCCAGGGCTGTCCTGGTGCTCGAGCTTGCCTTCCGGAGCACAGCAGGTGATGATCTCCATGTCGCTGTGGGGATGCGTCGGGAATCGCAGATGGAGCTGACATAGTCCTCATTAATCACGCGCAGGGATCGGAAGCCCATCCAGCGCGGATCGTAATAGTCGCTAAAACTGAAGGTGTGTTTGGTGTTCAGCCAGCCGAAATCGCCGCCGCCACGTTCGCTGGCACGCCGCAAGGTGATCCTGCGTGCCCTCCGAATACGTTTGCCGATACTTGACTAGTCAAGGTGATTTGATGAATTGGCTTCAAAAAGGATTCAGCCGAAGCGGGCAGTACACGGGTAAGCGCAAACTTGCGCGTACGTAACAGAAGGCCACGGATGGATCCGTGGCCCTGTAAATCAAGTGTAGTCCGCTAGACCGAGGCTTACGACTCTTTCTCCGCCTTCTTGGTCGGGGTCTCGGACTTCGACTCCTTCTTGTCGATCCTTCTTTTCCTCTTTTTGCCGCCCGATTCACCATTCGACGAAGACGAGGCGCCCGACGACTTCTTCGGGTGAGTCCGTGACTACCAGCCCGAGCTTTGAGATTGCACGGCTGGTGCCGATACGACTTGTTCGACGGGACCCTTGCGCAATCCGGGCACTTCTTGACGTGCGGGTCGAAGAATTTCTGGATGGCGCTCAAAGCGGTGGTGGCACTTTTTGCACTCGTATTCGTAAGGGGCATGCAACTCCAATGTTTCGAGGTACTCACGGGCCGTGCGCGGGACCTGCTGGGCTGGCCCTATCGATTGATTAGATTCTAGGGCACCGCGCGGGTCGCGTCAATTTGAAGAAGCTGTCAGCTCTGCCATCAGCGGTCAGCAACCCAGTCTAGCGTCTGAGGCTGCTTGCTGATGACGAGGTCACTGACGGCTGAGACCGCTGTCCCGATGTTATCCTTCCCGCCATGGCCGCCGAGGACTCGTCGAAAGCCGCCGCCGCTCGATCCCGGGCCAACTCTTCATATCGTTGCCACACCGATCGGCAACCTCGAGGACATCACGTTGCGCGCCCTGCGGGTATTGAAGGGCGTTGATCTGATTGCTTGCGAAGACACTCGCCAGACGCAGAAACTGCTCAATCACTATGGCATCCCCACCCGCAGCGTCAGCTATCACGAACATAACGAGATGACCAAGGCTGCGGAGCTGGTGGTCGACCGCGAGGGTGGTGCGAGGATCGCATTGGTGACCGACGCGGGGATGCCGGGCATCTCGATCCCGGCTTCCGGCTGATCACGCTCGCGATTCGACATGAGTGTGCCCGTCGTGCCAATCCAGGTGCGCGTCGGCATTTTTGGCGGCGTTGGTGGCCAGCGGCCTGCCTACCGACTCGTTCCGTTTCTCCGGGTTCCTTCCGGCAAGCGCGGTGAGCGCCGTACGCTGCTCGAAGGCCTGCACGATTCGACGCGAACCGAGGCCTTCTACGAAGCTCCGCACCGCTTACTGGAAACTCTGGAAGACGTTGTCGAAGTGCTCGGCCCGGCACGGCACATCGTCGTAGCCCGCGAGATCACCAAAATTCACGAGGAGTTCCTGCGCGGCAAGGCGGAGAGATCCTGGCGATGCTGAAGTCGAGAGGCGACGTAAAGGGTGAGATCACTCTGCTGCATTGCCAAGGCCGAGGAATCCGCCCAGAGCGCCGCGCCTGCGCTGGGTCTCCGTCCGCGATCCGGGTACAACAACTCATAAGCGAGAGAAACTCGACGAGAAGGCCGCTCTGAAGAAAGTCGCGAAGGAACTGGGCGTCCTCGAAAGCGGGGCTTACCGCGAATTGCAGAGAAGCAAGTAAGAAAAACTTCCCCCGCTCACTCAACGGATGGGAAGGGCACGACTTCCAGTCGTGCCGCCATTCGACTCGAGCTGCGCTGCAGCGCCTGCGGTTTAGCTTTTTCAGCATCCTGCCCTATCAGAACGTGTAGGTCGGCGGCTTGGTTTCCCTTCACCCGCATGTAGACCTCACGGCATTGTGCCCGATGGTGCGCGGTTATGCACGAACATGTTCGGGATCATCGCCCGTCCGTCGGGATCGGTGCTGCACGTCCACTTCCACGACCGGGATGTGCCAGGTTTGCGCTTCAGTGGTTCGTTCGTGATCCGGGGAGGACGCTGACTGACGCCAGTCGAACGACTGTACCAGCATCTTGACCGCTGAGGACCTTGTCGGTGGGTGGCAGATGCGCCGGATCGAGGTCAAAAGGTGGCTTGACGCCGGTGATCTCGTGAGACCGAAATGCGTTGGCTCCAGCGATATGAATGATCTGCTCAAGCCAAACGTCATCTCGATCCGGATTCGGCCCGAAGGAGTAGAACTCGGCCCGGCATCGCGTTCGCGACGTCGAAGCGTGAACTGTTTCGAGATGGTCAGATCAGCTGGACGAACTCCCGCATGTCGAGGACGGACTCGACTGTCGAGGAGGTTTGCGCGAGCAGCTGCAAATCAAAGAGGCTACGGTCGCCGCCACGACACAGGTAGCATGAGTCATTTTCCGGAATCCTCGGTCGCAGGGGTTTCGGCGTGAGTCTGTTCAACAGACGGCGATATTGATGGATCTGGACGTGAGCGATCGGGCTTCCTCGAAGCAATGTGGCGGCGTCAACGCGCGAGCCCCTGAGACCGCTGACCTGCATCGCGTTGCTGACAGCACTCATTTTTCCCGCCGAGTTCTTTCTTTACGGCGTCACTCACGACATTTCCGTCCACACGCATGCCGGCAGGCTCAAGCCATTTTTAATCGCGTTCTTCATGACCGTGCCCATGTCTTTCATGGTGGGGGCGCCCATCTCTCGCGGCGATGGTGGCTTTTCACTCCCGCGGCGATCTCTTCTTCTCCCGCGGCCTTCGGAAGATAGCCCTCGATCACCGCGCAGTCTCGGCGGCTTCTTTATCCGCCATCTCCTGCCGGCCGCCCTTGGTGAACTGCTCAACCGAATCCCTTGCGCTGCTTGATCAGCGTGGCTCAGCACCTGCTGCGATTCCTTGTCGTCGAGCGGACCCGTCTTCTCTCGGTCTGCTTCAGGGTGAGCGCTGTCTTCACCATGCGCAGGCAGGAAAGGCGCAGTTCATCCTTCGACTTCATGGCGGCGACGAGGTCTTTTGGATCTGAGTCGATCAGGGCGTCATGGTGCCGCAATTATAGCGGCTGCCAGGAACCGGTCCAGAATGGGAGACCGTCGCCCGGGCAGCGAATGGTCGGCCATGGGCACGGCGCTAGCCCTCAAAACGTGCGCCCCCACACCTTCCGATAAACTATCTACGATTCCTATTTCTCAGAGGACTGATAAGCCATGCTGCGCAAAAATCGTCTTTTACTCCCGGCCCGACGCCTCTCTTTTGCCGGCCGCTCAATTCGCGGAAAGCTTCATTCACCGCTCATCACCGCACGGCCGATTTCCGTAACCTGTTCACGCGCGTGCTCTCCTGACATGAAGGAGTTCATCGGTACGCAGAACGAGCTGATGTTGGTGTTGGCTGTTCGGGTTCGGGCCGTGATGGAAGCCAGCGTCTCCGAACCTGACCTCACCGGGCGACAAAATTCTCGTGCTTACAGCCGGGAAGTTCGGCGAACGCTGGACGGCGCTGGGAAACGCATTCGGCTGCAACGTGGATGTGCTGAGCAAGCCGTACAGGCGAAACATTTGCACTCGACGAAGTTCGCGCGAAGCTTGCACCCGACGTGCGCGCTGCTACGTGCAGGCGACCGAAACCTCGACCGGCGCCCGCCACGATGTGAAAGGGATCGCCAAGCTCGTTCGCGGCCACGGGGACGAGACGCTCCTCGTGGTCGACGCCATCACCGGACTCAGTACAACTCATCTCGACGTCGACGCCTGGAGTGTAGACATCATCGTCGGCGGCTCGCAGAAGGCGCTGATGATCCCTCCCGGCCTCGCCTATTGCGGGGTTAGCGAGCGCGCATGGCAGCGCATGGAGACGACCAGTCTCCGCGCTTTTACTTCGATCTGCGCAAGGAGCGAAAATCAGCTGCCAAGAGGAGTCGGCGCTACACTCCGGCCACTTCACTCTTCGCTGCTGCTGGGCGCAGCGCGTCGACTACATCCGACAACTCGGCAACGGCGATCTCGGTGCCGGACGCGCGAGGACCTGGTCAACAACGCCGAACTCGCCGCGGCAGATGACGCCGGGCCGGCGCAAAGGCGCTGGGGCTGAAGCTCTTCGCACCAGTCGCCCGCCGCCGCCGTGACCGCGATCGAATCGCCCGGCGGGTGTGGACTCCGGGCGCGATCGTGAAGGAGTTCCGCGAGTCGTTCAGCGCGATTGTCGCCAACGGACAGGGCGAGATGAAGGCAAACTGTTCCGCATGGCGCACATCGGTTACTGACTATCTCGACACCATCAGGGCGCTGGCGCGCTCGACCACGATGCTGAGCTCGCGTGGGCAGCAAGTCGGCCGTGGAATTTGGATCAGCGGTTCGGGCGGCGCAGGAAGTCTTGCCCGCCAGACCGAGACTGCCAGCGCGACTCGATAAGGAGCATGTCGCCCGCAGCCGCCCAAGTTTTCTTCTGGAGGCGAACTCGTCCCGCTTCCCCACCTTCATTCCCCATATCCCGAACTGGGTGTGTATGCGACTGCAAGGTAGTAGGGCACTGTTCACTGCGATTGGGATGCTGTGTGGCACCTGCCGCGCGGACTTCAAGATACTCGGAAACCACCAAAGTGACTGGCGGTGCCATGATGGGCGCGGTCGAATTTGTCTCCGTCTTCAGCCAAAACGCCAAGCAAGCCATGGCCCCGACCACGCGCACCGTGGCCATCAAGGGGAACAGGCTGCGCGAGGAGCAGTCCGACGGCAAAATCCAGATCATCGATCTCGTTGACAACCGCCGCTTCATCGAAATCGATCCGCCAACCAAGACCTACGGCATCCTGCAAGCCTTCGAAGAAGAGATGAAGCAGGCCATGCAGCGCAAGCGGCGCAAAGAGATGCGAGGCGAGAGATGAGGGAACAGCAAGCCAAGCATCCCGAGAACGCAAGAGAAGGCGAACGTCGAAGATCCCGCGCTAGAAGTTCGAGAGCAGCGAGGGCTGGGCGCCCACGCGCACGCGATCGCGCAGGCGTGCCCACCAAAGGAAGTGAAGGCCAGGTCGAGATGCTGATGGAATCCGACGATCCCGAGGACGCGCAGGGCCAGCAGGTCTCCACCGTCGTCAACACCGACCAGTGGATCGCCGAGGATATCCCCGGCTACAGCGAGATCCGTCAGTTCTATCTCAAGATGGCGAAGGAAATGGACTGGGTGCCGGGGCAGGTGATGCAAGGCACTAGCCAACAGCAACGTCCAGGTCAGCCTGGCGGAACTGCGCAAGCACAACGTCGCCCACATTACGGGGATGCCGATGTCTCCTATACCAGCATGAGCCCTCGGCGGGAACGCTGCCGCCGGACAGCCCGCCGCGCAGCAGGCACCGCCTCCACCGCCTCCGCAGAGCATGACGACGATGCCATTCCGACCACCGCGAGTGGAGCCGTCATGAAGGGACTGGGCGGCATGTTCAGAAGAAGAAAGAACAACAGCAGCAACAGCAACAGCAGGGCAGCAGGCTTCAGGCGTCGCCGACCCGGCCTCAACTCCGGGATCGTTGATGGATATGCAGACCGAAGTCACGAACTATTCCAACGACAGCCTGGACGCGGCCCTGTTCGGTCCGCCCGCGGGTACACGCCAAACGCCAAAAGAGTGCGGATGATGTCCTCGGTGGAGGCGCTCAGCAGTAGAATCACGGCCACGAATCGAGGCTTCATGATACGATTCGTGGCCATTTGCTGTCTGCGCCGAGAAGACTACCGCGATTGTGGTAAGGTCGTTCAACTCTGTTACGATTTCAAGTTCCTTTCGGAAAGCCAGAAATCACATGAAAATTGTTGTTGCCGAGAAAATCTCTGCATCTGCGATGCGCCCTGTTACAGGAGCCGCGCTGGACGCTCGTCACGCCCGATCAGATCGAGGGCAAGCTGACCGCGCACCTCGAAACGGCCGATGCGCTCATCGTTCGTTCGGCTGTCCAAGTCGATGGGGCACTGCTTGAGCACGCGCCCAAGTTGCGCGTAATCGGACGCGCGGGCGTGGGCGTGGATAACGTGTGATATCGATGCGCGCTACCCGCAAGGGCATTGCCGTGATGAATACTCCCGGGGGCACAACGCCGTCGCGGTCGCCGGAACTCACGCTCGGCATGATGCTCGGATGGCGCGGTTTATTCCCGAGCCGATGGACTGATGCACGCCGGCAGAGTGGGAGAAAAAATCCCTACAAGGCACGGAACTGCGCGGCAAGACCCTCGGCGTCATTGGTCTTGGCAAGATCGGCATGGAAGTGGCGCGACGGGCCCAAAGCCTTCGGCATGGAGATTGTGGGTCACGATCCGTTCGTATCCGCGAGCATCGCGAAAGGAGAACGGCATCCGCATGGGCAAACTCGAAGACGTCTACGCTGCGGCTGACTACCTGACGCTGCACGTCGGCCTGACTCCACAGACCACCGGAGATGATTAACGCGGAATCCATCAACACATGAAGAAGGGCGTTCGCATCGTGAATTGCGCCCGCGGTGAACTGATCGATGAAGCCGCGCTGGCGCAAGGGACTCAAACAGGGCCAGGTAGGGGGCGGCGCTGGATGTATTTCAGGAAGAGCCCCTGAAAGGAACTCGCCGCTCACTGCCATGGAGAACGTCATTCTGACGCCGCATATCGGCGGCTCGACCCACGAGGCCCAGGAAGCCGTCGGCGTGCAGGTTGCGCACCAGGTGAAAGAGTACTTGAAGAGCGGGGTGATCCAGAATGCCGTGAACGTGCCCTCCGTCTCGCACGAAGAGTATGTCGAGATGCAGCCCTACGTCGTGCTTGCCGGAGCGACTCTGATCGTTTCTCGCGCAGGTCAGCGACTGGCATGCTGGAAGAAATCTCCTTGCGGTACAGCGGGCACATTGCCGAGTGGAAGACGGAGTTGATCCGTAACGCGGCAGTCAAAGGCATCCTGAACCAAATGCTCGACGAAAAAGCCAACCTCGTGAACGCGGCGACCGTCGCCTCTTCTCGCGGCCTGCGGGTGCACGAGCAGCACAAGGCAAAGAGTTCCACCGGGGGTCCGGGCAGCGTGCTGTCGGTTCTTCTGAAGACTTCGGGGCAGGAGCACCGTGTGAAGGGCGCAGTGCTGCATGGCCATGCGCCACGCTCTGCTTTCTGTCGATGACATCGACGTAGAGGCGCCGCTCGAAAGGAACCTGATCTACCTGCGCAACCGCGACGTGCCCGGAGTGATCGGCAAGGTCGGCACCATTCTCGGCGAGCAACAATCAACATTGCCGACTTTTCGCTCGGGCGGCAGTCTGCCAACGGAAGCACGGAGAAAAAGGGCGAACCGCGGAAGGCCATCGCCGTTGTGCACATCGACGGCAAAGTCACCCGACGCGATGTGCTGAAAGCTTTGCGGAAGATTCCTGCCATTGAACAGGCCAAGCGCGATCCGACTGTTCTAAATCGGCTGTGCTATCCCTTCGGCTGCCAACTTTAACCACTCGGGAAGAGCACGACTTCAGTCGTGCCAAGAATCCCCCTTTGATTTTGGCGCTTCAGCGCCTGGGGTGAGAATTTCCCATGTGGGGAGAAAAGATATACCCGGAAGACAAACCTCAGCGACTCAAGCCGCAGTTGCGCTGGAGTCGTTTCGGCACGACTAAAAAGTCGTGCCCTTGCTTGAGTGTTTACAGGATGTAGCGCGACAGATCCTGATCCTTCACGATGTCGGCCAGCATCTTGCCGCACGTAGTCGGCATCGATCGTAATCTGCTGGCCCTTTTTCTCGGGCGCGTCGAAGCTGATTTCATCGAGCACGCGCTCCATGATGGTGTGCAGGCGGCGGGCGCCGATGTTCTCCGTGCCTTCGTTCACGCGAAACGCGAAGCGCGCGACTTCTTCCAGGGCCTCGCGAGTGAACTCCAGCTTCACGCCTTCGGTTTCGAGCAGTGCCGTGTACTGCTTCACCAGCGATGACTTCGGCTCGGTCAGAATGCGGATGAAGTCTTCCATGGTGAGCGACTGCAATTCCACGCGAATCGGGAAGCGGCCCTGCAGCTCCGGAATCAGGTCGCTTGGCTTCGAAACGTGGAACGCGCCGGCGGCGACGAACAGAATGTGGTCGGTCCGCACCATGCCATAGCGCGTGTTGACCGTGGTCCCTTCCACGATGGGCAGGATGTCGCGCTGCACGCCTTCGCGCGGAAACGTCCGGCCCGTGGCCGCTTTCGCGGCCGGCGATCTTGTCGATTTCGTCGAGGAAGATGATGCCGGAATTCTCCACGCGGTCGATCGCGGTGCGCGTGACCTGATCCATGTCAATCAGGCGCTGCTCTTCTTCCTGGATCAGGTACTCGAACGCCTCGTTGACCTTCATCTTCCGCTTCTTGGTGCGCTGGCCGAAGATGTTGGGCAACATGTCCTTGATGTTGACGTCCATCTCCTCACACGCCCTGGTTGGAGATGATTTCGAACGACGGGAAATTGCGTTCGCGGACGTCAATCTCCACCATGCGCTCGTCGAGCTTGCCTTCGCGCAACTGCTGGCGCAGTTTTTCCCGCGTGCGCGACTGCGAATCGCCGTGCTGAGTAGTCGTGCCTTCGATGACGACCCGCCAGTCGGAGCATCCTGCCGGCGCGAGGCGTGGCGGAGGCAGCAGGATATCCAGCAGGCGCTCTTCGGCATTCAGTTCGGCTTTGTCGGCAACGTCTTCGAGCTTTTCTTCGCGCACCATGTCGATGGCGATCTCGACCAGATCGCGAATCATCGACTCGACGTCGCGTCCCACGTAGCCGACCTCGGTGAACTTCGAAGCTTCCACTTTCAGGAACGGCGAGTTCGCGAGCTTGGCCAGGCGGCGGGCGATTTCGGTCTTGCCCACGCCGGTGGGGCCGATCATGATGATGTTCTTGGGGATGATTTCTTCCGCCAGTTCGGGCGTCGAGCTTCTGGCGGCGCATGCGGTTGCGCAGAGCGATGGCGACGGCGCGCTTCGCGTCCTTCTGGCCGACGACATGCTTGTCGAGCTCAGCCACAATCTCGCGCGGCGTCAGATCATCCAGCGCAAGCTGTTCTTCTTCGGCAGTTGCAGGGAAATAAATAGCCATAAATTCAGTCGTCGGTCGTCAGTCGAGTCCTCGGAACGGCTGGCGACTGATGACTTTCACTACCAAGCTCCTCAATCGTAAACTTATCGTTTGTGTATAGATGCACATTCGTGCCGGCAATCTTCATAGCCTGCTTCGGCGATCTGCACGCGCGGAAAGCTTGGTGTGCTCCGCAAGCGCCTCCGCCGCCGCCTGCGCATAGGGGCCGCCGCAGCCGATCGGCCGCGATCCCGCCATCTGGCTCGATCGACGTCGCCCTGTCCGCTGAGAAGAAAAGTCTGCTCTTTGTCGCAAACCAGCAGCAGCGCTTCGAGATGCCGCAAAAACTTGTCGGTGCGCCAGTCCTTAGCCAGCTCGACCGCCGACCGCGCCTAGATTGCCATGATACTGCTCCAGTTTCGATTCAAACCGGCTGAAAAGCGTGAAAGCATCGGCCGTAGACCCGGCAAAGCCCGCCAGAATCTTGTCCTGGTAGAGGCGGCGGATCTTCTTGGCGGTGTGTTTAATCACAGAATCGCCAAGAGTTACCTGGCCATCCCCGGCCATGAACCACCTTGCCGTTCACGGCGGACAGACAGAACCGTGGTCGAACGTATCAGTCTCTTTTTGACATGGGCGCAATTTTTGATTATAGCAGCGCAGGAACGATGGACTGAGACGGGCTGATGTGAAGTAGGAAAGCTCTTGACCGCTAAGAAGTTCCGCAAAGCACGTAAAGAGAGAACTCTTTTGGCCCCTCTTTTGCGTCCTTCGCGGTTTAAGTTTTTTTAAACGCCGGATTTGCAAAGTCGCCTACGCGTGCATCGGTCTCCGGCTTCGCAGCCAGCAACTGCCGCAACACGTACTGCAAGATCCCGCCATTCGCGTAATACTGCGCTTCCTGCGGTGTGTCGATGCGAACGATCCCATCGAACTCGGTCGTCTTGCCGTCTTTGAAGCCTTGACGGTGATCTTGCTGCCGGCGACGAAGTGCTCGATCAGGCCGCGAATTCCGGCGATCTCGAATGCTTCCTCGCCCGGTCAGTTTGAGCGAGTCGGCGTTCTGCTCCGGCTAGGAACTGCAGCGGCAGAATTCCCATCCCGACCAGGTTCGAGCGGTGAATGCGCTCGTAGCTTTCGGCGATCACGGCCTGCACGCCCAGCAGGCGCGGCCCTTTCGCCGCCCAGTCGCGCGATGATCCCGAACCGTATTCCTTGCCGGCCAGGATTACCAGCGGCACGCCCTCTGCAATGTACTTCGCCGACGCATCGTAGATCGACATCTCCGCGCCGTCGGGCAGGTGGCGGGTGAAGCCGCCCTCGGTATTGCACCATCTTGTTGCGCAGGCGCACGTTGGCGAATGTACCTCGCACCATTACTTCGTGATTGCCGCGCCGCGAACCGTAGGAGTTGAAGTCCGCCGGCTTCACGCCGTGGTCAATCAGGTATCTACCCGCCGGGCTGTCTTTCTTGATTGAGCCCGCCGGAGAAATGTGGTCGGTCGTAACGCTGTCGCCGAGCACGGCGAGCACGCGCGCGCCTTGATGTCTTCGACTGCCGACGGCTTGCAGTTTCATGTCGTCGAAATAAGGAGCTTGGCGGATGTAGGTCGAATCCGCTCTCCCAAGCGTACGTCTCGCCCCTGCGGAACGGGCAGTCGACCGCCAATGCGCGTCGCCGTCGTAGACTTCGCCATAGCTCTTGCGGAACATGTCGGACGAAATTGATGCTCGCACCGCTTCGTCCACTTCGCTTCTGCGTGGGCCAGATGTCGGCGAGATAAACCGGCTTGCCGTCTTTGCCGTGGCCAATGGGATCTTTCTCGAGGTCGACATCAATACGCCCCGCCAGCGCAAAGCGCCACCACCAGCGGCGGCGACATCAGGTAGTTTGCGCGAACTTCAGAGTTGATGCGGCCTTCGAAATTGCGATTGCCCGAGAGCACCGAGGCGCACCACCAGGTCTTTCTCATCGATCGCCTGCGAGACCTCCGCAGGCAGAGGGCCGGAGTTGCCGATGCAGGTCGTGCAGCCGTAGCCCACCAGGTTGAACTTGAGCTTCTCGAGGTAGGTCAGTCAGGCCAGCCTTTGTCGAGGTAGTCGCGTGACGACTTTCGAGCCCGGGCGCGAGCGAAGTCTTCACCCAGGCCGGAGTTTGCAGGCCACGTTCTCGACGGCTTTCTTGGCGAGCAGTCCAGCAGCCATCAGCACCGAAGGATTGGACGTGTTCGTGCAACTCGTGATCGCGGCGATGACCACGCTGCCGTGTTTCAATGCGTTCTTGACGTTCGCGGAAACGTGTTCTTCGACTCGTGGATCTTCAACACCAACCGCAGCCGGGTTGCCGCCTTCCTGCTCCCAGCGATTCTCTTGGTTTGCGGCGCTGTCGAGCGACGCGTTCACAGACGGCCGCGGTTTCGCTTTCGGTTTCATCAGCGAAGGCAGCGCCTGCCGGAATGATTCCCCGGCGTTTCGAGAGCACCACACGATCCTGTAGGACGCTTCGGGCCCGCCAGGCTCGGCTCGACTGTCGCGAGGTCGAGCGCAAGCAGTTCTGAATACTCGCGCCTCGGGAGTTTCTCGTCGTGGAACAACCCTTGCTCCTTGGCATAGGCTTCCACCAACGCGATCTGCTCGTCCGAACGCGCCAGTGAGACTGCAGGTAGCGTAGGCTTTCCTTGTCGATCGGAAAATGCCGCAGGTGGCGCCGTATTCGGGCGACATGTTGGCGATGGTCGCGCGGTCGGCCAGCGGCAGATCCTGCAAGCCAGGTCCGAAGTACTCGACGAACTTTCCGACAACCCCGTGCTTGCGCAGCATCTCGGTGATGGTGAGCACGAGATCGGTAGCGGTCGCGCCTTCGCGCAGGCGGCCCGTCAGCTTCACGCCGACGACCAACGGGATCAGCATCGACACCGGCTGGCCGAGCATGGCAGCCTCGGCTTCGATTCCGCCGACGCCCCAACCCAGTACGCCCGAGCCCATTGATCATCGTCGTGTGCGAGTCGGTGCCAACCAGCGTGTCGGGATACGCGACGCGCTTGCCATCGGCCTCATGCACGAAGACAACCCGCGCCAGAAATTCCAGATTTACCTGGTGAACGATGCCTGTGTCGGGCGGAACGATGGCCAGAGTTGTCGAAACGCTGGTCTGGCCCCAGCGCAGGAAGGCGTAGCGTTCCTTGTTGCGCAGGAACTCCAGCTCGGCATTCAGGCCGAAGGCTTGCGGCCGTGCCGAATTCGTCCACCTGGACCGAGTGATCAATCACCAACTCGGCGGGCTGCAGGGGATTGATCAGCTTCGGATCACCACCCAGTCGCTTCATGGCATCGCGCATGGCAGCCAGATCGACCACCGCGGGCACGCCCGTAAAGTCCTGCAGCAACACGCGGCTGGGCGTGAAGGCGATCTCCTTGTCGGGCTTAGACTGGCTGTTCCATGCCGCCAGCGCGCGCACTTCTTCCTGGGTGACGTTGCGGCCGTCTTCGGTGCGCAGCAGATTCTCGAGCAGAATGCGCAACGAATAGGGCAGGTGCTTGGTCGAAATGCCCTGCCTGTCGAGTGCGTCGATGCGGTAGATTTCGTATTCTTTGTTGCCGACACGAAGGCTGGAGCGGCTCTTAAAGCTGTTCATATCTATCTAGTTTAGTCGTTCTGGCGGGGATTTCGTAGTGGGAGCCAACCGGAGCGGAGAGCAACGTCTAACTACGATGGCCGTTCCGGAGGCACGCGAACGATCGCTTTCAGCGCGCGCGCAAAAGCAGGACGGGAATGGAAATACGATGCTGCACGCGGCTCGCGGTCGTTCCCAAAAAATATCGGCCAGGAACCTATGCCCGTGAGTGCTCATCGCGACCAGATCGCATCCCTTCTTTCGATCCACTTCACGATCTCGTTGGCGGGATCTCCGTAGGCGAGTTCCGCTCTGCGCCGGAATCCCCGCCGACTCAAACTCCGCGCGTACTTTTTCCAGATACGCGGTGTCCGCGGTGATTTCGGGACTCACTGCTTCCGGGCCGTAGGTCCGGGCTGCCCATCCATCCGCGACAGTGAAGCAGGAACAGACGGCTGTGGGCCAGCTTAGCGAGCTGCTTCATGTGCTCAATGATGGCCCGGTCACTCGGAGTGCCGTCCAGAGTCACTAGGATGGTTTCGTACATGGCTTTCGGGCCTTCCCACGCCGCCTCTATCCACCATGAATCACGTGCCACGCGGTCTTAATCGAGTCGCGCAAGCCGTAGACGTCCATCGAGGTAATCAGAATAGCGCTTGTCCATCCTGCGATGAGCAGGGCCCAGCCATTTTTCCATTCGCCCATGCGTGTTTTGGAACTGGTGAAATGCAAGAGGGAAACATGGCAAACGGCAATTGCAGGGCGAGGACGACCTGGCTCAAAGTCAGAAGATCGGTGACGCTGCCCTCACCGCGAAAGCCGATGATGAAAACCGCCGGCAAAATCGCCAGCGTGCGCGTGATCAGGCGCCGCAGCCACGGCCGGATCCGCCAGCGCATGAAGCCTTCCATCACGACTTGGCCGGCCAGCGTGCCGGTAATCGTGCTGCTCTGACCAGCAGCTAGCAAAGCGACTGCAAACAAGCGTGCTGGCCGCTGCAGTGCCCAATAGCGGCGCCAGCGTCAGGTAAGCAACCCGGATCCAGTCGCTTTCCGGAGAAAAGTGAACCAGTTGATTGCCGGGAACGACCACGCTCTGTTTGCCAAAGAAGACCGTAGCGGCCAGCACGAGAATCGCCGCGTTCACGCAAAACGCGACCGACAAGGCCACCACGGAGTCGATCGTGTTGAAGCGGATAGCGCTTCGGATGGAGGAAGTCGTCTTTCTGAAACCTGCGGCTTCTGCACAAGCGCGGAATGGAGATAGAGATTGTGTGGCATCACGGTCGCGCCGATGATTCCAATCGCGACATACAGCATGCCCGCCTGCCGAAAATGGGGCGTCACCAGCGCACGTCCCATCTCCAAGAAAACTGGGCTGGGTCTCGGGAAGAACAAAAATCTCGATGAAGTAACAAACTGCAATGGTGGCAACCAACAAAACGACCACGGCTTCAATGGTCCGCATCCCGAAGCCCTGCAGCGCCAGCAAGAGAAGCACGTCCAGCCCGGTGATGATGACCGCCCAGAATAACGGGATGTGAAACAGCAGATTGATGGCAACCGCGCTGCCCAGCACTTCCGCCAAGTCGCAAGCGCCAATCGCGACCTCACTCAAGAGCCAGTTGGGCCAGCGCGTCCATGCCGGGTACCAATCGCGGCAGCATTGCGCCAGGTCCTTTCCCGTTACCACGCCCAGCCGCGCGGAGATGACCTGCATGAAAACCGCCATCAGGCTCGATAGACCGACGACCCAGAGCAATCCGTATTTAAATTGAGCGCCGGCTTGCAGATCCGTGCCCCAGTTTCCTGGATCCATGTAGCCCACGCTGATGAGAATCGCGGGGCCGACGAACGCCCGCCATTGCGGCCAGAAACCGGACTCTGGGTGCGGGACGTGGACCGAACTGTGAACACCCTCAAGCGAGCGATGCAGCCCGATTTGCGGCTCGTCCAGCGGAGGCCGGTCGGTCGGCTTGTCGAGTTTTCCCGGGTTCGTGCTCATGTTCGGCGATCGCGATGGCTATCTATTCTTAGGCCAACAACTCAAAACAGGAAAACCAGTGTACATCACCTGTAGTTAGCTATAGTTAATTAATCGCGGAAGTCGAGGTACTAGCGTGCAGGGGACAACCAGATCTTCTCGGCAGGCAATCTACCCAGCACCGCCCGGCCGGCCGCCGTCCGGATCGAAAGCGTCTGGTCGTAGTTGCGTTCGACGAGGTCTACTGTTGACGCCCGGCCGTAAGCCGCGAGCGTCCAGGAACTCCAGCATTTGCCGGTCGCGCTCGTAAATGCCGCTGACCACGTAATGTCTTCCGGGTTCGGCTTCCGACATGAGCACGAAGTCCACGACGGCGGCGACTCCCAGGGCTCTCCCGCTCGCTGAGGTTGCCGTGAGGGCAAGGCTTGCTGCCCCCTAGCTTCGGCAAGCAATTTCGCCTCGAAATCTGGAGAGACTGCGTGTTCCAGACGTTCCGCCTCATCATGCACCTTGTACCATTCCATTCCGAATAATTCGGCCAGCATTCGCTCGATGAGGTGATGGCGCAGAGACAGGCGCTGGGCAATCTTGCGCCCCGCAGCGCTCAGGCGCACGTGCCCATCTGGCTGGACGCGTACGAAGCCGTCGCGCTTCAACCGACGAAGCGCCATCGTTACTGCCGGGGCGAGACCTTCAGCCAGTGCGCGAGGGTCGCGGAAATGACCGGCTCGCCCTCGCTTTCGGCTTCGAGAATCGCCTTTAGATAATCTTCTTTCGAGACAGTAATCATGTTTCAGGATTATACGGCGACATTAAGTACAGTTAATGTAGATTTGCATTCTGTTGGAAGGGTTGTCGCATTGCTCGGGTTCCGCTTTCGGTCGTCTCCCTGCGCTTCGCCAGATCGCTTGCCTTATTGAGCACCTATGCGCTGCGTTCATACATGTCGCCGTTCGGTACGTGAGGGCGTGCGCCGCATCGTTTGACATCGCACTTCTCTGCCCCTACCCTTGAATGTTTCCTGACTATGAAAGTCTTGGTCCTAGGCGGTGGTGGACGCGAACATGCGCTGGTTTGGAAACTGGCGCAGTCTCCGCGTGTGACGAAGTTGTATTGCGCTCCCGGCAATGGAGGTATTGCGCAAGAGGCGGAGTGCCTTCCCGCCGATACGCGCAGCCTTGATTCCATGGTCGAGGTCGCCAGCAAGATCCAGCCCGATCTGACCATCGTCGGGCCCGAGCTTCCCCTTAGTCTTGGCGTGGTCGACGAATTTCAGCGCCGCGGCTGGCCGGTCTTCGGACCCACGCAGGCGGCAGCCAGGCTCGAATCGAGCAAAAGCTTCGCAAAAGAATTCATGCAGCGCCATCGCATTCCGACAGCGCACTATGCTATCTGCAAATCGGTGGAGGAGGTTCGCGCGGCGCTGTCGCACTTCCATCCTCCCATTGTCGTGAAAGCGGACGGCCTGGCCGCGGGCAAAGGCGTGGTCATCGCAAAAAGTCGCGAGGAAGCTGCATCGACCGCTTCGGAGATGCTGAGCGGCAAGATGCTTGGTGCCGCCGGCTCGCTGGTCGTGTTGGAGGAGTGCCTCAAAGGTGACGAACTGTCATTCCTGGTCTTCAGTGACGGGGAGCGGGTGGTTCCGATGGTCGCCGCACAGGATCACAAGCGCGTGGGAGACGGTGATACCGGGCCAAATACCGGGGGCATGGGCGCGTATTCGACCCATACTATCGTCGATGAGAAAATGCGCGACTGGCTGGTTCATCACATCGCGCAGCCGGTCGTCGCAGGGATGAAAGCCGAAGGCGTCGAATACCGCGGCGTGCTTTATTGCGGACTGATGATGACCGCGCGCGGACCAATGGTGCTCGAGTTCAATTGCCGCTTCGGTGATCCGGAAACGCAACCCATCCTCCTGCGGCTCGAAAGCGACCTCGTGGAAGCGCTAGAGGCTTCGGTGCAGGGCCGAGTGAGCGACGGAGATTTCCGCTGGTCGCCCGACGCCTCGGTCTGCGTGGTGATCGCGTCCAGCGGCTATCCGGGAACCTTTGAGGCCGGGAAAAAGATTGCTGGCCTCGATCAAGCTGAGGCTATTCCCGGCGTTAAGGTATTTCACGCGGCGACCAGCAAGCGCGACGACGTCTACTTCACCTCGGGTGGACGCGTGCTGGGCGTCACGGCTAGAGCCGCCGATCTTGCGACGGCAGCGCAAAATGCTTACGCGGCGGTCTCCAACATCGGCTTCGAGGGCATGCACTACCGCAAAGACATCGCCGCACGAGCTCTAAAGAAATAATTCGCAAGCATTCAAGGTTCGCCTGAATATTCCGAGGATCATCGATGAGCAAACCGCAAGTATCCATCGTCATGGGCAGCGATTCGGATCTCGAAATCATGCGCGAGGCCGGCAAGGCGCTCGAGGAGTTCGGCATCGCATACGAAATCGACGTCTCCTCAGCCCACCGCTCGCCCGATCGGACGGCTGAGTTTGCGCGCAAAGCCGCCAGCCAGGGAATTCGCGTGATCATCGCCGGTGCCGGAGGGGCGGCGCATCTGGCTGGAGTGATCGCTGCGCACACGACCCTGCCGGTGATCGGGGTTCCGATTCCTTCGACCTCCCTCCAGGGCATGGACTCGCTGCTTGCGACCGTGCAGATGCCCGCGGGCATTCCTGTCGCCACCGTGGCGATCGGAAAGCCGGGCGCAACCAACGCCGGCATCCTCGCCGCGCAGATGATCGGGCTTTCCGACGCGGGCGTGGCAAAAAGCTCGACGCGCACAAAGAAAAGCTGGCGCGCGGTGTGGAAGAGAAGTCGAAGAAGGTGAGGAGTTCGCAAGGCGCCTGAAGGCGGAGACGACGATGGATCCCGGCCTGCCATTCGGCGATCTGCTGGCCTATAACGCCGACGAAACCAAGCACTGGAAGCGCTGCTTCGGCGAGAATGCAGCAGCACTCGACCTTGCGTGCGACGTGGCTGGCGCGGGGTCGGTGAGGAACCTCGCTGCTGCGCATTTTCGCGACCGAGCTGTTCTTCGCGAACCGCGTGCTCGAGTTGCCGAAGGCCGACCACGACAACCTGCCCCACGCCACACTTGACGAGCTTTCGCCATCCACATCGAGGCCCACGCAAAGTTTGAGGAATTCCTAGCGAAAGCGACGGCCGAAGAATGGTCGACGCCCGTCTCTTTAGGTTTTCGCGACTTCAAAGCCAGCAAGCGCAAGATGGTCGCGCAGGCCATCTGGCACAGCATCAATCATCGCGGCCAGTTGGCGACCTTTCCCCGTCCGCAGGGATTCAAACAGGATTGGATCCACGACATTCTGGCCAGCAAGGTGATGGACTAGATCGAATCGCCCGCGAGAACGCCTCTCCGAGAGACGCTCCATCCGCTACAACTGCAGTGAGCGAAGGTACTCGCGGAACTGCTCCCCGAGTTCCGGACGCTTCAGGGCCATTTCCACGGTGGCCTTCAGGAAGCCCAGTTTGTCGCCAGCATCATAGCGCCGGCCTTCGTACACGTAAGCATAGATGCGCTGCTCCTTTAGCAGCGCCTTCAGAGCATCCGTGAGTTGCAGTTCTCCACCCGTTCCATGCGGAGTGTCGGCCAGAATTTCGAAGACGCGCGGCGTGAGAATGTAGCGGCCGATAATGGCAAGATTCGAGGGAGCATCTTGCGGCTTCGGCTTCTCGACCATGTTGTTCACTTCGAACAGGCGTCCTCCGAACCTCCCGTCCGCCTCTTTCACGTCGAGCACTCCGTACGCCGAGATGCCCGGGCCCTCCACCACCTGTGTCGCAATCACCGAGCACTGGGTCTCTTCAAAGACCCGCATCATCTGTTGGAGGCACGAAACCTCCGCGTCTATGACGTCATCAGCCAGCAGCACGGCAAAGGCTTCCTGCCCGACGAGTTCGCGCGCCATCAGCACCGCGTGGCCAAGACCGAGCGCTCTCTTTCTGGCGCACGTACGCCAGGTGAATCATGTCGGAAATCGAACGGACAATCTTCAATAGATCGGTCTTGTGACGCTCCTCGAGCATCTTTTCGAGTTCGTAACTCACGTCGAAATGGTCTTCGATCGACTGCTTGCCGCGGCCGGTCACGATGATGATCTGGTCGCATCCCGCCGATAACGCTTCTTCCACGCCGTACTGGATGATCGGCTTGTCAACGATGGGCAGCATTTCCTTGGGCTGGGCCTTGGTGGCGGGCAGAAAGCGCGTGCCCAGTCCGGCTGCGGGGAAAACTGCCTTGCGAACCTTCATCGGCATAGTGTTTATTCTCTCGGCCTGCGGGGTACGTAGACGCGACGGGAGGCGTCCGGATCAAGCGCTGGGCATGATGGCGCGTAAATGCACTGAACACAATAGCAGGAGAATCGGACTTCGGCGAAGTACCAATCTACCGGGTTTGTCGTGGGAATTCCTGTACCGGGAATAATTACGGTCCTATCAGTGCGCTTTACACGAAATCTCACGCGAGGACACGCAGCTTCGACGTGCTTACCGCAAGGCCTGCTAGCCGTAGCCTGCACGACGAAGTGAAAGCGTGGCGAGCACAGACTCGAAGGGGCCCAAGCCGTCGACGCCTGGCGGGATAGAACTTCATTCCTCCCGGACAAACACTGACTTCAGCGGCCCTTCAGAGAGGCCATATCGATCACAAAGCGATAACGAACGTCGCTCTTCAACACTCGCTCGTAAGCCTCATTGACCTTCTGAATCGGGATGACTTCGATGTCGCTTGCGATTTTGTGCTTGCCGCAGAAGTCGAGCATTTCCTGCGTCTCGCGGATGCCGCCGATAGCCGACCCAGCCAGGCTGCGGCGGCCCGTAACAATCGATCCCGCTTTGACGGAGTTCTCTTTTTCCGGAATGCCCACCACGACCATCGTCCCGTCTACCTTCAGCAGCTTCAGGTAGTCATTCCAGTTGATGTCGGCTGAGACGGTGTTGATGATGAGATCGAAATGGCGCTCAAGTTTGGTGAAGGTCTCGGGGTCGGATGTCGCGTAATAGTGATCGGCGCCCAGGCGTTTGCCGTCCTGCTGTTTACTCAGCGATTGGCTCAGCACAGTCACTTCCGCGCCGAGCGCGTGCGCCAGTTTCACACCCATGTGTCCGAGACCGCCCATTCCAACGATGGCCACTTCTTTCCGGAGCCGGCCTTCCAGTGTTTCAGTGGTGAGTAGAGCGTGATGCCCGCACAAAGCAGGGGAGCAGCTGCATCTAACGGAATGCCCTCCGGTATGCGGAGAGCGTAATTCTCATCGACCACGATTTTTTCGGAGTAGCCACCGTAGGTCGGCGTCTCGTCCTTCTCGCGGCCGTTGTACGTCCACGAGGTGCGCACTGCGCAATACTGTTCAAGACCCTGACGACACTCAGGGCAGGTTCTGCAGGAATCGACGAAGCATCCGACGCCCACCCGATCACCCGGCTTGAACTTGCTAGCCTTGCCGCCAACGGCCGTAACGATCCCGGTGATCTCGTGACCCGGAACCATGGGGAAAGATCGCGTCTCCCCATTCGTCACGTGCCTGATGAATATCGGGTGGCAGATACCGCAGTACTTTATATCGATGAGGACGTCGTGTTCGCGCGGCTCGCGTCGCTCGAACGTAAAGGGCGCAAGACTCGCCTTGGCGGTTGCAGCAGCGTAGCCGCGAGTCATCCCACCGGACGCAGCTACCAGAGTTTCCGTATCTGCAGGAACTTGATTCACAGTCATAAGTGCCTCCAACTAATTCGATGATTCAGTTTTAGATGTCGGCAACGTGGCCAAGGCTTCACGCAGCCGCGGTCGGGGTGCCTGTCAGTTCTTCCAAGAGCGTTTTAAGGTGGACAAGGACTTCTTCTGGAGCCGTGGATTTCTGCACAAACTTCAGCGTGCCATCGGGCGTGAACTGCGTGCCGCGCTGCGAGGCCACGAAACGCGCTAGGCGCTCGGGATCGACGGTTGCCGTCTGGCGAAACTTGATGCTGACCTGCTCGCGCTTGCGCTCGATGGAGTTCACACCCACGCGGACCGCCACCAGCTTCAGTTCCGCGTATTCTAGAAAGATTGCGCACTGCGCGCGGCGGCTCGCCGTAACGGTCGATTAACTCGGCACGCACGTCGTGCAGCTGCGCTTCGCGCTCGACGCCGGCCACGCGCTTGTACATTCGCAGGCGCTGGTTCTCTTCGGGGATGTACTCGGCAGGGATGCGAATATTGAGACCGAGGTTGAGTTGGGTAGCGATTTCTTCTTCCGGCATCTCGCCCTTCATCTCGCGAACGGCGCGGTCGAGCATTTGTGTGTAGAGCTCGAACCCAATCGCTTCTATGTGCCCGCTCTGTTCCCCTCCAAGCATGTTGCCGGCGCCACGCAATTCGAGATCGAGTGCCGCGATCTTGAAACCTGCGCCGAGATCGGAGAATTCCTTGAGGGCCGCAAGCCGGCGACGAGCCACCGGAGTCAGTTCAATTTCAGAGGGCAGCAGCAGATATGCATAGGCACGGCGATCGGATCGGCCGACGCGCCCGCGCAACTGGTAGAGCTCCGACAGACCCAACCGCTCGGCCCGGTTGATCAGGATCGTGTTGCAGAGCGGGATGTCGAGGCCGTTTTCGATGATGGTCGTGGCCACCAGGATGTCGGCTTCGTGATGCATGAACTTCAGCATCACTTTCTCCAGTTCGCCTTCCGACATCTGTCCATGCCCAACCAGAATGCGCGCATTGGGCACCAGAGTCTGCAGTTTGGCTGCAATCTCCCAGATGCTTTCGACGCGGTTGTGCACGAAGTAGACCTGTCCGCCGCGTTCTAGTTCCTGCTCCATCGCCGATTGAATCAGCTTGTCGTCCCAACTCGCCACGACTGTCTGAATCGCCATACGGTCTTTCGGCGGAGTTTCGATGACGCTCATGTCGCGCAGACCGACCAGCGACATGTGCAGAGTCCGCGGAATGGGCGTAGCCGACATGGTCAGCACGTCGACCTGCTTGCGCATCTGCTTGAGGCGCTCTTTGTGGCGCACGCCGAAGCGCTGCTCTTCGTCAACGACCAGCAGTCCGAGATCGGAAAATTTCAGATCCTTCGACAGGATGCCGATGAGTGCCGATCAGGATGTCGATCTTGCCGGCTTCCGCTTTCTGCAGAATTTCTTTCTGCTGCTTCGGGGAGCGGAAGCGGCTGATCATTTCGATGGTCACCGGAAAGGCAGCGAAGCGCTGCTTGAAAGTCTCGAAGTGCTGGAACGCGAGGACGGTGGTGGGTGCGAGCACGGCGACCTGCTTGTTGTCGCTGATCGCCTTGAACGCGGCGCGCATCGCAACTTCCGTCTTGCCGTATCCCACGTCCCCGCAGAGCAAACGGTCCATGGGACGGCCGGACTCCATATCGTTCTTCACATCGATGATGGCCTGCCCCTGATCTTCGGTCTCGGTGAACTCGAAGGCGTCCTCAAATTCCTTCATCCACTCCGTGTCGGCCGGAAAAGCGTGGCCCTGCGCCATCTGGCGTTGCGCGTAAAGCTTGAGAAGTTCGTCGGCCATGTCTTTCATGGCCTTGCGCACACGAGCTTTCGTCTTGGCCCAGGCCTGGGTGCCCAGATGGCTCAGCGGCGGCTTTGCGCCTTCCGAAGACCGATACTTCTGGATCAAGTCGAGGCGTGTGAGAGGCACATACAGCCGCGCCGCCTCGGCAAATTCGAGCAGCATGAACTCCGCGGGCCCGTCGCCCTGGTTCAGTTCTTTCAGTCCCTGGTACTGCGCAATGCCGTGCTCCACGTGGACCACGTAGTCGCCAACCTGCAGGTCCCGGAAGTCCGAAAGGAACGCGGAGACCTTGGACTTCTGCCGCTGTGGACGCGACGCCACCAGCTCCGATTCGTCGAACAGATCGCGCGCGCCGAAGATTGCAAGATTGGCGTCTGGGAAAATCACGCCGTCTGGCACGTAGGCCTTCACCAGCGTTGTCGGTCAGCACGTCAGACGAGAAATACGCGGTCTCATCCGCGTAGCTTTCGCCACCGCGGGTGCGGCTGCCCAGTCGGAAGGACACGTTGTACTCAGTAAAGATGTCGGCCAGGCGCTCGACTTCGCCCGTGTTGGGCGCGGCGAAGACCACGTTCTTGTTCTCGCCCGTCAGCTTCTGCACTTCCTCGAGCATGGCGGGAACAGAACCGTGGAAACGCGGCGCTGGCTGCGAGGAAACTGCACAGCTTCCGCCTGTCCGGGACGCGTGATGCCCAGATGTTCGAGGTCGGCGCCTGGCAACTGCACTCAGCATCTGCCACCATTGCTCCGGCGGAAAATAGAGATCGGTTGGCCGCACAAGATTTCCGATCAGGCTGCGCTCGTGCGCTTCCTCGATCCTCGTCCACGTTCGGTCGAGTTCCTGCTTCAGACCTTCCGGTTCGTCGGCCAGCACGGCCGCGTTGGGCAACAGATCAAACAAGCTGCGGCTCTCGCGAGCGACCGGAGCATAAAACTCCCAGCCGGGGAATACCGTGACGCCGCCCGAACGCACAGCCTGCTCGATCACGTCTTCATTCCCGGTGATGCGTTTGCCTGAGAGGCGCACGTGAATCGCGCCTAGCAGATCCTCGCGCACCGGAGTTTCCGTCAGCGGCAAAAGCAGAGCCTCGTCCACGGGACTCGACGAGCGCTGCGTCGCAGGATCGAACTTGCGAATCGACTCCACTTCGTCGCCGAAGAACTCGATGCGCACCGGGCGGTCCGCCTCGGGCGAATAGACATCCAGAATGCCGCCGCGCAATGCGTACTGGCCCGGCATTTCGACCACGTCGGTCGACGCGTAGCCAACCGTGTTCAGGTGCTCGAGCAACGGTTCCGTATCGATCGTCTCTCCCGCCGGATCAGTGCGAGCCAGGTCGGTGTAGTACTCGGTGGAGGCAAGGCGAATCGTCGTGGCCGCGATGGGCGCAATCAAGATCGACACGGCGCCGCTTGTGATCTTCCACAGGGCGGCGGCTCGCTCTTCCTGGATTTCCGGGTGCGGAGAAAGATTCTGGAAGGGAAGTACGTCTCGCGTGGGCAACGTGACAATGGACCCCGGCTCGGCCGAATCAGGAGTTCAGCGAAACCCTGCACGACGGGCAGCAGTTCCTCGGCTGCCCGATTGTCGCTGACCACGAAGATCAATGGGCGCCCAATTGTTCGCTGGGCAAGAACCAGCAGCAAAGCCTTTGGCGGTGGGGGTTAATCCGGAAACACTAATCCGCCCTGTGCCCTCCTTCAGACGGGAGGCAACACGCGCAAAAGCAGGCAGTTTTTCCACGTCCGCGAAGAGTTCGCGGACGAACGGTAGAGGCCATTGCTTCTCTATTTTTAGCAGTTCAGTGGAAGGTCGATCAGTGAGGCGCTAGCACCCGAAACTCTATTGACGACGCCTAGGAACGACTTGCACCGCGAAGGTCGCTAAGCTGAGATTCAAAGATCGCGAAGGAATCGTGCACGTGGATTTGGTTCAGAGGAAACTCAAGATTGAGCCAGGCAATCCGTCCCTCTTCGCCGGCCTTGGCGGTTGTTCTTCGCGGTTTTTGCGGCTAATAGTCTTTTGTCGACTGCCCGCGAAACAGGGGCCGCGTCAGGCACGTCGGCCCGCCCGCTCCGTTGATGCTGATCTCGAGCCAGGAAAGTGAAGACCTTAAAGCTGGCATCACGCAGGCGTTGATTCGTGTCCCGGTTCTCTTCGATCGCCACCAGACGTCCCTGCCCCAACGACAGTACGTTACAGCCGAGGGTATTCCGCTCCGCGGCGTCGATTTCGATAAACTGGTAGCCTCGACGCTTCAACAACTCCACCGTCTCGACCGCCAGCCAGGGTAAATCGACCAGCGCCGTCTTCTCATCCAGCAGACTTATCAGCGACATCAAGTGCAGGCATTCGCGAGGGTCCGCCCCATACGGCAAAGGCGCGGTCGACACTTCCACTCTATCGGGCCGTGGCAGGTTACGCATCTGATCGATGCCGGCGGTGTTCGTGCGATAACCATGCCCGATGAGTAGCGTATGGTCGTCAATCAAACCATGTCGCCGGCTTCGGTCGTACCCGGTGCGGCGAATCTCGCCTAAGAGAGGAATGCCAGTCCTCGAAAAGAATTCGCCGTGGCGAAACGCTTCCGGGACGCGATTTTTCTTCCCCGGATTCATCAGAATGACGCCAAAGTCCGTGGGCAGAGACGAATCGTGTGCATAGACCGCATCCAGCGTCAGTTCCGGACGAGTCTGGCAACTCGAAAATCTCCGCCCCGGCGCTGCTGAGGATGTCGCAAAGTGCGCGATGCTGTTGTTGCGCCACCTCGAATTTCGGCGGCCGGAGAAAACCCAACTCTCTCGATTGCGCAACGCGTTCTCATGCGATCCCACCCTGCGGCCTGTGGGAGCAAACCAGTACCTTGCGCAGAGTTCCGACCATAGAGTGGCCGTTGCTGATCAGGCTTTTGTGGTGGTCGTCATCTCTGAAACTCCTGCGCGGCCTTAGGAATCTAAACGGGTATTATGCCGAAAGCAATCTGGGGAAAACACGGTGCTCGCGAGAGCGACCGCACGATCGAAGTAGAGGGAAACCAGTATTTCCGCCCGACGCCATCAAGACGGGAATTCTTCCACGCCAGCGATCAGCATACGACCTGCCCGTGGAAGGGCTTGGCCAGTTACTACAACGTAGAGGTAAGCGGCAAACGCAATCCCAACGCCGCCTGGTACTACCCCGAACCCAAACCCGCTGCGAAGCAGATCAAAGACTTACGTCGCGTTCTGGAAGGGCGTGAAGGTGGAGAAGTAGGAGGCCGAGAGCTCCCGGACTCTAAGCTAGCAGGCGCGATGAGCACCCGGCCATCTTCGTCCGAAGACTCGATCGCACCGAGATCTAGAACTCCACGGAGTGTACGCGCAGCACTGGAACCGCGGTCTCGGTTGTACCGGGATCGTTGATGCTGTTGCAGATCGAACGCCGTAAACAACCCGCGCCACACGTGGGCGCTGTAGTAGTACTCGATATTGTTCTCGCGTCAGCGCGCCCGCCGCAGATTCCCAGCTGAATCCAGATCGATGCCATTCGCGACCCGTTCGGCATCAGCGCTTCTTCGAAACGCGAACGTCCAGTTGTGCTCGTGGTACTCCGCCAGTAGTCCGATCGTGTAGCCGCGCGTATCGGCCGCGTAGTCGAAAAGCGCCGTTGTTGTCGACGGTCGAGTTCATGAACTGCGAGTGACTGCTCGGTGCCGATGTCATTGATATCGAAGAAATCGTTCACGCCCATCTTCCCGAAAGCGCAATTCGATCCGCGAACCGGCACCTCGGTCGCGAGACACCCACGGCGTACGTTCTTCCTCCATCATTTCGCTGCTCAACGGTATGATCTGGCGGATCATGCCGCGGGCAAAGTAGGGCGTTGTTCAAGCGTGGGGTTGCGTACCACATCAAGGTCGGTGAACCCTCCGAGTCCCGAGCGCGTCGCTCAACCCGCCGCCCGCGGGCGCTTCGAACTCTGTGCGCCGCAGGTAACTACGCAAGCAGAACGTCATCGGCAAGCGCACAGCCACAGCGCGCGGTATCCGAACAAAAAATCGCTTTGCCGATCGGTGGGAAATTCGTTTTCACTTGCGGGCGTGCTTTCGCCAGCGCAAATGAGTTGGGTGTCGCAATCTCATCGGAAATTGACACGCCCCTAACATCGCGCGCTGCCTCACAGTTTTGGCATGACAGGGGTTTTGTCGAGGCAAGAAATTGGACAGCTCAGGAGCCCCCGAAGCTGTCCTGCAAACCCTCCCGGTTAGAAGGGCGACGTATGCCGTTACCTATGCCCGCCATATTGCGGGAGTGTTTCCACTTTGTGAAAAGCTCGTGAAAATCGCGTTTGAGCTATTGTGCGAACCGTCACAACTGCCAGTGACCGCCTCCGCTGCGCGCTCTAGCCCGCTGCTATAGTTATCATTCTTAAGATCTCTGGCTGGAGGTGTGCTCATGGCTCGCAAAGTCGACCAGTCGCGCAAGCTGCACAAGCGCGCAGAAATGCTTATTCCGGGCGGAGTGAACTCGCCCGTGCGCGCGTTTCGCGCGGTGGGCGGGGATCCTCCGTTCATCGTGCGCGGCCAGGGCTCGCACATCTGGGATGCCGGACGGCAACGAGATACATCGACTACATCGGCTCGTGGGGTCCGCTGATTCTCGGCCACGCCGCACCAGCAGTGATCGAAGCGTTAACTGCGCGCCATGCGCAACGGAACAAGTTTCGGAGCATCTACGCCCGCGGAAGCCGATCTCGCCGAGCTGGTCATCTCCGCTTTTCCGCACATGCAGAAGGTTCGCTTCGTGAGTTCGGGGACCGAAGCCACCATGTCGGCCATCCGGCTGGCGCGCGCCTATACCCAGCGCAAGTTCATCGTGAAATTCGAAGGCTGCTATCACGGACACGCCGACGCGCTGCTGGTAAAAGCCGGATCGGGTGTGGCCACGCTTGGCATTCCCGGATCGGCGGGTGTCCCGAAGAGTTCACGCAGTTCACGCTGGCCCTGCCCTACAACGACACCTGATGCGCTCGAAGAAGCGTTCAAGAAATTCAAAGGTCAGATCGCGTGCGTGATCGTTGAGCCGGTGGTCGGCAACATGGGCTGCGTTCCACCCGCCCGCGGCTACCTCGAAGCCGGTCCGCGCGAGTTACACTCAGGACGACAGCGCCGTTCTGATCTTCGACGAAGTAATGACCGGGTTTCCGCCTCGCGTTCGGCGGCGCGCAGGAACTGTACACGATTCAGCCCGACCTCACCACGATGGGCAAAATCATCGGCGGCGGTTTGCCGGTCGGCGCTTACGGCGGCGCTTCCGACATCATGGACCTCGTCGCGCCGCTCGGGCCGATGTATCAGGCCGGAACACTGTCGGGAAATCCACTCGCGATGGCGGCGGGCTATGCCACAGTTGCGCTATCTGCAAGAACACCGCGACGATTTACGCGAAGCTCGAGCAACTGAGCTCGGGCTGGTCGCAGGTGTTGCGCGCGGCCGCAAAGATCTGCGGGCGTTCCCATGATCACACAACCGCGTGGGCTCGATGTTTACCTGGTTCTTCGCGAAGGCCCGGTCACGGATTGGGGTTCAGCCTCAAAGTCCGACACCGAGGCCTTTGGACGATTCTTCCGCAACGATGCTCGAGGCGGGGATCTATCTGCCGCCGTCGCAGTATGAAGCGGCATTCCTCCAGCGCGGCGCATCACCGAGGAAGACGTGAAGAAGACGTCGTCGCGGCTGCGAAACTGGCATTTGCGATGTGTGGCCGCGTAGGCGAGGCGGAAGTGCCACAAAACGAGTGATCAATGGATCTCGCGGTGATCGGCCATGGCTGGGCGGGACGCTTTCTAGCGCGTACGAGGTTCTCAGCTGACGACTGAAGACTGGCGACTCACGACTGCACTCATCATGTCCGGAATCGTTACGAACTCGTAACCCTTTGCCCGCCAAGCTTCGATCAAGAGATGGGTCGCAACCACTGTCTGCCGGCGATCCGCGCCGAAACCCAGGTGGCTGCCATCGTGCATCAAGATGACGGCGCCGCTGGTGATGTGCCGGTTGCAGGTCTCGACAATCTTGGCTGCTGGCGGAACTCTCCAATCCCAACTCGTCACATTCCACATGACCGGCTCGAGTTCTAACGGGCGCGCAATCCGCAGTGTATGCGGCCGCCGCGCTCCAAACGGCGGACGAAACAATCGTGGCGATTCTCCGGTTGCGTCCTGCACGGCGCGTTGGCATTCCTCCAGTTGAATCTTTGTCTGCACCGCACCCGTCAGCGCCAGAGACGGATGTGTAAGCGTGTGATTGCCAATTGCATGTCCTGCCTTGAGAACCTCGCGAACAATGTCAGGACGCCGCTCGACGTAACGACCGATCAGAAAAATGTGGCGCGCACGTCATCTTTGGCAAGCACATCGAGCAATTTAAAAGTATGCGGGTCAGTTCGGGCCGTCGTCATGCGTGAGCGCAATCTGTTTTGACGTGGGCGAGCCGCCCACAAAGGTCGAGCCGAATCCCTGCGCCCAGGGCGTCATCGCGTGGTAGGCAGTCGCACCCGCCGCAGCCACAACCGCTCCTGCGCTAATCAGGGGTCCAAGCATCGAGGGCATTGTAAATCTCAGTCGTCCAGTCGTCAGTCGCTGGTTGTCAGCGAAAACACCGGATGACGATGATGGAGTGATGGGCGTCCACCCCGCCGAGCGTAGCGGTCCGTGTGACCATCGGGGCTTTTGCCAATGACCAACGTCTATCGATCAACGAGTGGTCTTAAGCTACCGACGGATGACTGACGACTGCTCTGTTAACTCTTCCCGCAATTGTCATCGCGGCGCACTCAAGATATTCTGCAGTGCGACGAATTCCCGCGAGCCATGGCAAATCTTTTCGAGAGTCCCCGCTACATCGCAGTGGAAGGCCCCATCCGAGTTGGGAAGAGCACCCTGGCCCGCATTCTGGGCGAGCGCCTCAACGCGCAGCGGGTGATTGAGCCGAAGACAACCCGTTCCTAAAATCTTTCTATGCGGGCGAGCCCGGCGCGGCTTTTCAGGCGCAGTTCGCATTCATGGTGCGCCGCTTCGAACAATTGCGCTCGCTCGATACCGGGGCTCGCTCGGATCGGACCGTGGTCGCCGATTTCATTTTCGAGAAGGACAAGCTTTTTGCCTGCCTCAACCTGAATGACCTCGAACTCGAAACCTACAACCGCTACTACAATTTCTTCCGCGAGCAGCTCCCACGCCTGACCTCGTGATCTACCTCGCAGGCCACTCCCGACGTCTTGAAGAAGCGCCTTAAAAAGAAAAATGCCCCGGAGAGAGGCCATCAGCGAGGGACTATCTCGAAGAAGTCATCAAGGCCTACGAACATTTTTTCTTTCACTACACCTCTTCCGATCTGCTGATCGTGAACACATCGGAAATCGACTTCGTGGATCATGACTAGGACCTAAAAGAACTCCTGCGCAAAGTCACCGAACCGATCAAGGGCACCAGTACTTTCTGCCGCTGGGCGGCCAGGAAGCGGCGAGTGCTTGAGTAGCTGATGGCTGGTCGCGAGTAGCTGGTGGCTCAGGCCGGCCTGACGAGCTCTGCTGAATCCCAGCCAACCCAGACCCAGGCGATCTGCATGATAATAAGCAGTTTATGGTTTTGCCATCAGCAACCGACCATCAGCCACTAGCTCTCCCGGCCGTTTCGATCTAAACTATTCTCGGTTGAATCCAAGATGTGACAGGCTCTATCCGGCCGGGCCGGAGGGGCACTGGAGGACATCGTGAGTCTCACCCTGATCGGCGAACCTCGCCACAAAACCACCGTCTCCACTCTTCGCGAAAAGAAACTCCAACAGCAGCGTATCACCTGCCTGACTGCCTACGATTACGCGAGCGCGCGTCTGGTCGACGAGGCCGGCATCGACATCGTGCTGGTCGGTGACTCGCTGGCCATGACGATGCTCGGCTACGAGAACACGCTCTCGATCACCATCGACGGAGATGCTGCACCACGCGAAGGCCGTGCGCCGCGGTGTGAAGCACGCGCTGCTGGTTGTCGACATGCCTTACGGTTCGTATCACGTCAGTCCCGACGAGGCCGTGCGCAACGCTGCGCGGTACGTGAAGGAAGCGGGCGCCGAAGCCGTGAAGATTGAAGGCGGCGAGAAGCGTGCCGATCTCATCCGCCGCATCATCGACGCCGAGATTCCCGTGGCAGGACACATCGGGCTTACGCCGCAGTCGGTCAACGTAATGGGTGGCTACCGCGTGCAGGGCAAGGATCTGACGGCCATTGAGCATCTCATGCGCGATGCGGTCGCTCTCGACCGCGCGGGCGTGGCGTGCATCTACCTCGAAGGCATTCCGCGTGAAGTAGCAGCCATGATCACGGCCGAAGTCAACGCGCCTACCATCGGAATCGGCGCCGGACCCGATTGCGACGGCCAGGTTCTGGTCTTTCACGACATCCTGAATCTCACGTTCCAACCGCCAGCGAAATTCGTGCGCCGTTACGGTGACGCCGCAGCCGAAATCACGCACGCCGTGCAGGCCTTCCGCGCCGATGTGATTTCGCGGCGGTATCCTTCGGACGCCGAGTCCTATCACTTGCCGAAAGAGACGAAGGCTGCACTGGAAACTGTGCTCGATCGCAAGAGAGCTATGCGACGATAGTTGGATTGAGGCTCTGAGCAGCGGCTGCGGGAAAAGGCTCTGCGCGAGAATGTTGGGAGGGGCCCGGCTTTAGCCGGGCCATTTGTGCCTTGGAGAGTCCGCGGTTTCAGCCGCTGAGGGTTAGCTGCTTACTCCGACAATCCATCTGGCCACGATGAAGATAACCACGACAATTGAATCCACCCGCGAGGCCTGCCGCGCAGCGAGATATGCCATCAAACACATCGGTCTTGTTCCTACGATGGGAGCCCTTCACGAAGGCCACCTCTCGTTGGTCCGGATCGCCAAGGCGCAAAGTGACTTCGTGGTAGTCAGCCTGTTCGTGAATCCTCTGCAATTCGGACCCAAAGAAGATCTCGCAAAGTACCCACGCACATTCGAGCGGGATTGCGAGATGCTCAAGCGAGAAAGCGTTGACCTGCTGTTCGCCCCAGCAGTCAAAGAAATGTACCCCCACGCCGGCCGTGACCGTATGCGAACGTCGAAGGTTTGAGCGAGCGCCTCGACGGCCAGTCGCGCCCCGGGCACTTTCGCGGTGTCACCACGGTGGTCTCGAAGCTTTTTCACATCGTCGAACCCGATATTGCAGTTTTCGGCCAGAAGGACGGTGCCCAGGTTGCCATTATCAAACGCATGGTGCGCGATCTGAACATCGCCGGTCGAGATCGTGGTCGCCCCGATCATCCGGGAATCAGACGGCCTCGCAATGAGTTCGCGCAACGCGTATCTGGATCCCACAGCAACGCCAGCAAGCACTTGTTTTGTCGCGAATCCCTACGACGGGTGCGGGAGTTATTCCTGAAAGGCGAACGCTCAGCCGAGCGACTCATCGCCGCCGGTCTCGGAGACGCTTCAGCGAAGAGCCTTCCGTTCGACTGGACTATCTTTCAGTCGTAGATCCCGAATCGCTGGAGCCGATTACCCCACCGTCACAGGGCGCGCACTGGTTGCCATCGCGGCTTACGTCGGCAACACGCGCCTCATCGACAACGTTGTGCTCGAGTGAATCGAGTGTCAGGAAAAGTTAACGCCACGCACGCTAAGCCGCAAGTCAATACCCTCGCTTCCCAGACACAAATCGGTTCCCGGGCACGATAAACCGGAGAGGCCGCTCCGCAGCCTTCGTAATCCCGATGCGCCGCGTGATCTTAACCGGGGCCGCGGCGATCCATCATCGGCAATCCACAAATCCGATTTCGCCGACGTCAAATCCTTCTCGTTGTCGCGCAAACGCGTAATCCCGAAAGCTTCCGACAGCCGTCCCGGCCCAGAGGTCAGCGCGCGAAGGTCGTGAAGATCTGAGAGAACTCCACCGCGGCCCGCCGCCATGATGTCCATTCCCACAATCGGCTCAAGTGCACGAAACAGCACTCCACCCGGCACTCCATCTGGCAAGCAAGAGACGTTTAAGCAGAAGTGATTCCCGTAAATGAAGTACACATACGAAATTCCGGGCGGCCCCTACAACACGAAGTTCCGCGCCGTGCGTCCCGCGAAAGAATGCGCCGCCGGATCATCCCTGAGATACGCCTCTACCTCGACGATCCGCCCGGCCAACAATTTCTTCCCTTCGCGCCGCAGCAGGACTTTGCCGAGTAGGTCTCGCGCGACGCGGCGCGGGTCGCTGGTCAAAGAAGCTTCGTGGCAGCGGCGACAGGCCGCCGAAGCGAGGAACTCGCAACCGTCAACCGCAACGGCGTCGATGAACGTCTACGTGAGGACATGTTTAGGGCGCGACCTGGACTCGGCCTTTGGTGTTGCCGATTCCGGCTCAATGGCGTTCGCAAGTTGACTGCGAACTGTAGAATGACTTCACACTCGCGCCGCTTCCATCCAGTTCATTTTTGTGAGGAGATTTCATGCTCGGGACACCTTTGAAGCTTACCGTATCCGCCGCCCTGCTTACCGTGCTCGCGTTCGCGCAGACCATTCCCGCGGGGACGCACATCACCATCCGCACCGCCCAAGAACTCAGTTCCGGAAACGCGAAAGTCGGCGATCATTTCGACGCGACTCTGACCCGTGCGTTGGTTGTGGGCGGCAAGACCCTGGCGAAATCGGGTGCGCCGGCGCGCGGCAAGGTCACGCTCGCGAAGTCCAGCGGACGCCTGCACGCTCCCGGACAACTGTCCGTTCGCCTGACGTCCGTTCAAGTTGGCGGCAAAATGGTTCCGATTTCCACCGGAAGCTATCACATTGAAGGCAAGAGCCACGCCAAAAGCAACGCCACCAAGATTGGCGGAGGCGCGGCGGTGGGCGCGCTGATCGGCGGACTGGCGGGCGGCGGCAAGGGCGCAGCCATCGGAGCAGGCGCGGGCGGAGCTGCAGGCACCGGCGTTGCCGCGGCCACCGGCAAACAAGAAGCCATCATCCCGGCAGAAAAAACGCTGAGCTTCAGCACGACTGCAGCTGCAACCGTGAAGTAAGTGCAATTTGCGGAGTAATTTGAACCTGAACCTGGGTCAAAGAGCCGTATGATCGCAAAAGAGCCGGCGCCACGCAAAGTAGCGCCGGCACCCTGCCGGCAGTCGCGAGGGCGTCCCGCCCTCGCAGTTGTCCCATCCCCCTAAGCTGCCTGCTTCAAATAAACCAGCACTTCCTCCGAATGTCCTTCGGGCTTGACCTTGTGAAACACGTGCTTGATCTTCCCGTCGGGCCCGATGATGAACGTCGTCCTCGCGACCCCCATCACCTTCTTGCCATACATGTTCTTTTCCTGGATCACGCCAAAGGCGTTGCACAGCCTCTTGTCAGCATCGGCCAAGAGCGTGAACGGCAGATGGAATTTCTCCTGAAACTTCTTCTGCGCCTTGGGAGTATCGGGCGACGCGCCCAGCAGTACCGCGCCTGTTTTCTGCATCTGCTTGTATGTGTCGCGGAACTCGCAGGCTTCCTTGGTGCATCCGGGAGTGTCGGCGCGGGGGTAGAAATACAAAACTACCGTCTTGCCCTTAAAATCCTTCAAGGAAACCTCTTGGCCGTTCTCGTCCTCTAATTTGATGTCGGGGGCTTTATCATTGACCTCAAGCATGGTTGGCTCTCCAATCCGCTCATGGTTATACCGTAGCGCGCGGCGCGCCGTCACTTGGGCGCTCGTTGTCCTGGGCGTCGCCCAGATGGCATCCACGCAGGTCGCCAAGAAGAACAAGGAAACCAAAGGGCCACGTGCGCTCGGCCTCGTCGAGCTCTCGTCCGACGGCAAGGCCCGCCTCATCCCTATCGCAATCATGGTCGACGGTAAGTTCTACGATGCTGGCGCCTACAAAGCTTCGCCTGTGCCACTAGCGCTGTGGAGCGAGACTGTTTACGAAGGAGAGAAGACCGGCATCCCGCAGGGCTTGTTCACCGTGGGCGGAGCTCTGCAGACTACCCCGGCAACTGGCTCGCGGACGGCAAGTGGCGTCCGGCAGGCTCTGAGCCAAAGAAAAATCCACTCCTACCAAGCCGAAGATGGGGGACGAAGATGAAGGTCCGCCGAAGCTTCGTCGCGGCGACGCTGACAAGCCTGGTGCGTCCAAGACGGCGCCAGCCAGCACTCAACCTGCCGACGACAAAAAGACTCCGGCGCCCCCAACGACTCCTGCCCCGCCCGCTGCCTCTTCGACGTCCACACAACCGCCCAAGGACAGCGCGCCCACCGACAGGCCGCCCGTCGTTGCTCCCTCCAACGCGAACGACGACGATCCAAATCGCCCAATCCTCAAGCGCGGCAAGCCGGAGACCGAGAGCGCAGCTCATCCCGAAGTCGGCGCGTCCACCGGCGTACCGCGACGCCCAATGAGTGATGCTGTAAAAGCCGGCGCCAAACCCGACGCAACCAAATCCGACGCGAAGAAGGCCACCCTCCAGACGATTCCGGCCATCTCCGATGCCGGCGGGCCTGAGCCCCGACCCTACTCCTACGACATCAAGCCCGACGAAGAACAGAAATATCGCACAGGGATGCTGGGACTTGCGTCCGACGCGCTGCTCGCTCGCATCAAGGAAATTTCACCCGCCGCTCTGAGCACCAAGCCCGCGACGCGCACCTCAGCAACCCACCGCCAGCCACGGCCTCCGCAGCCAACATTCGACGACGTGCAGTTTCGTGCCTTCGATCTCTGGAATACGAACGAGCCGGTATTCGTGCTGAGCGCAACCGCACACATGCCCCAGCCGGCCAGCACCTCGGCCGAGCCGTCGCAGGCCTACTACATCACCCTCGTCGCCAAGAAGAATATCTATGACGAACTCCGCAAGCTCTACGCGGGCGTGACCGATGACCACCACCTCGATGAAACTCCGCGCCTGGAACTGATCGACGCCGTCGACGCCGATGGCGACGGCCGGGGCGAGTTGCTCTTCCGCCGCATCTCTGACGCCGGGCAAATCCTGGGGCGTGTATCGCGCAGGCGCTGACCAGTTGTTCCCGCTGTTCGAAGGCACCCCGGGGCAATAGCCCCGCCTACTCAATCCCGCGGCAACCATTTACAATCCCGTGCGAGTTTCTCAGCCCCACTGGAGAATTCCTCATGCGTAACTTCGCCGCCGCTTTCTGTGCGTGTCTGCTGACGACAGGCCTCGCCATCGCGCAGGATCAGGACTTCAGCAAAGTCGAGATCAAAGTCACGAAGGTATCGGGCAACGTCTACATGCTGGAAGGCGCGGGAGGAAACATTGGCGCATCTGTCGGCGAGGACGGCATCGTAGTTGTCGACGATGAATACGCACCGTTGGCTGAGAAAATCCAGGCCGCTCTTAAGGGCGTCACCGACAAGCCGGTGCGCTTCATTATCAACACGCACTTCCACGGCGACCACACCGGCGGCAACGTTTTCTTCCAGAAGGCAAGCCCCGGTGATTGCCCACGACAATGTGCGCAAGCGACTGGAAGAGGGCGGCAAGGCGGGCAATCTCGGCTCCGTCTCAATGGAGCGCAAAGCCAGCCGCCAAAGAGGCTCTTCCCATCATCACCTTCGATCACGACGTGACCGTGCACCTGAACGGCGAAGACATTCGAGCGCTGCACTTTCCCAGTGGCCACACCGACGGCGACAGTATCATCTTCTTCCCGAAGTCCAACGTCGTTCACATGGGCGATGATTTCGTGCGCTACGGATTTCCGTTCATCGACCTTGCTTCTGGCGGCAGCGTCGACGGCATGATCGCCGCCATGCAGGAAGTCGTTCCCAAGCTGCCGCCGGATGTGAAAGTCATCCCTGGACACGGACAGGTATCGAATCTCGATGACGTGCGTGAATCACGTGAAGATGCTGGCAGAAACGCGCGCAGCGGTCCAGAAGGGCGTCAAGCAGGGTAAGACGCTCGATCAATTGAAACAGGAGAAAGTCCTCGATCCGTGGAAGAAGTGGAACGGAGACTTCATCACCACCGACGTCTTCACCGAGACCCTGTTCAACGATCTTACCGGCAAGAAAGACGCCAAGTTCATCAAACACAACTGACGGCGAATCCCATCACATCCTCCAACGAAAGCAGACAGCATCGAACCATGCCCATCGACCCTGGTTTTTTGACTCGAAGAAAATTTCTCGCTTCCTCTATGGGATTCGCCTGCGGCCTGGCGCCGTCAGCGCCGCGTTGCCGTTCTCTCTAGCCGCCGCTCCTGCTCCGCCCTCAATCGGTTTCCCGACGAATTTCTGGTGGGCACCGCCACGGCCTCGTATCAGGTCGAGGGCGCATGGAACGAAGATGGCAAGGGCGAATCGATATGGGATCGCTTCTCGCATCACGCCGGGCAAGATCAAGAACAACGACAATGGCGACGTTGCCTGCGACCAGTACCATCGCTACACCGAGGACGTGCGAATCATGCAGGCTTTAGCAGATGAAGAGCTACCGCTTTTCGATCGCGTGGCCGCGCATCCAGCCCAACGGCTCCGGGAAGCCGAATCCGAAAGGGCTCGATTTTTATAGTCGCCTGGTCGATCAACTGCTCGCAGCCAGAATTCGCCCCTTCGCCACCCTCTACCACTGGGACCTTCCGCAAAGCTCGAAGACGCCGGCGGCTGGCCGAATCGCGACACCGCCCAGCGCTTCGCCGACTCAGCGCCGACATCATGATGAGCGCCCCCGGCGACCGCGTGAATTCCTGGATGATCTTCAACGAGCCTTGGGTCTTACCACGCTCGGCTATCTGCTCGGCAGCCACGCACCCGGTCGCACCGACCTCGACGCCTATCTGCGCTCCACCCATGTCGTCAATCTCGCGCAGGGCATGGCGTATCGCGTTATGAAAGGTGTGCGCCCGAAAGCGATGGTGGGCACGGCCTTCAGCATGTCGCCCATGGAACCGGCTTCTTCGTCAAGGCGGACCGCGAAGCGGCGGAACGCGCTCATCTCTGGCAGAACGTGTGGTTCCTGGAGCCTGCAATCAACGGGAAATATCCAGACGCGTTCGTTGGCCTGAAGCCAGAAATGCTGGGCGTTCAGACCGGCGACATGGAGAAGGTGCGCGCGCCGCTCGACTTCATCGGCATCAATAACTACTTCCGCCAGATGGTGACCGCCAGCGCGCCCCGGCGCCCTGAACTTGAATCCACTTCGAAGATTTTTCCGGCCGACGTAAATTAGGCGGCGATCACCGGGCCCAAAACCGACATGGGATGGGAAGTCTACCCGCACGGCCTCTACGAAATCGTGATGCGCATCACCAAGGATTACAAGAAGCCGGTCATCGAGATCACCGAGAACGGCTGCGCCTACGGCGACGCGCCCGGCAAGAACGGCATCGACACCGACACGCGCCGCATCGCCTACTACCGCGGCGCATCTTCGAGGAAACCGGCGCAGGCGATCAAGCCGTAGCGCCGACGTCCGCGGGACCACCACGCCTGGAGCCTGCTGGATAACTTCGAATGGGCCGGGAGGGCTATCTCGAGCAACGCTTCGGCCTGGTCTATGTTGATTTCAAAGCCCAGAAACGCACGGTGAAGGAATCGGGAAACTGGTAAGCGAAGGTCGCGGCTGGAAACGCACTGCTGGGGACGAGAAAAGAAAGCAGCAGCCGCGGGCTGAAAGTACGGTTCGAGAAGCGTTCTATCGAATCCCTGATGCACGTCCGCCAGTGAAACGCTCGTATCAGGATTGTTCCCGGAGAGTCTGCTCGGCTAGGCCTGTATCAGGAGGTCATGAAAAAGGCTGCCTGGGAGGGTTCGTATCCAGGTAGCGCGCCTTTCAGGCGCGCTGCATTAAGCTTCTGGGGGTAGAGTCCCCTTCAGGGGCTGTCTTGCCAGAAACGAATGCTGTCGCCGGATTAAGAGTCGCTCGGGGCTCAAGGCTCGCCGCTCGAAGCTCACTTATTACTCACCACCACTTCCCCGTTCTCCACGCGAATCCCGCCGACATTCTCCGGCAATCTTCAACCGGTCGCGCTGGCCCGCCAGCCGCTTCTGCAACTGATCGTTCACCAGCGACACCGGCACTTCGAGATCGCCAATCTTGATCTTCTTCGTGGGATCGAGATGTGGCATACCCATCCTCGATCAAGCTTTCCTTCGGGCGTGACCTAGACATCCTTGCCCGCGATATGCGTCAAGAACTGCCCCTTGGCAATGTCACCCTCGAAATTCACTTGATAGTCCTTAACCGACGGCTCGCCAGCCCAAGATCGCCTGCCAGCGTGTCACCCGCAGGTCCGCCGCCCGCCACCGCCGCCCGCATGTCGATCCGCCTGGCGATGACAGCGTCTCCCCGACGCCTGCGCAATCGCCGCCGCCACTTCCTGCGCGTTCAGCCGCACTCGGCACTCCGACCGCCCCAGCGCGCGTGCCTGCTCCAGTTGTTCGATCGTGGATTCTGAAACGATCGCGCGTTATGCCACCGCTGGGGCGGGCAGAGCCGGAGCCACGGGTCGCCGGCCGCTTCAACACCGGCACCAGCGCGGCCACCGAAGCCGTGAGCGTCGCAATGCTGATGATGCGATCGAGCTTGATCTTCATGGGTCTCCCTGTCGAAGCCCGCGGTCTCGAACGATGGAGCGACGGGCGTCTCCGCCCGTCGGAGCGGCGCAGCCGCGACTCCAACGCCACGATACCATCCCCGTCGCCACACTCGGCTCCCTAAGTCACCAGAAAGCCGCTGTCCGCCGGTTAGCCCCGCACGCTCCGCTCCCGAACCTGCTCTGACGTCAGTCCTGCAACAAAGGCGGCGCCGCCACCCCCAGCATGCCTGAGATACAGATAGATCTGCCCCTCGATGATGGACTCTCACGCTCCACCATCGCCCGCAGCCACTTCCAGATCGTGATCGGCGCGCCGTCGGGAGTCGCGCATTTCCTGCCCAGCTGCTCCAGCTGCTGAGCTGGGAGAAAATCGCCACCGCCTCCCGATGCAGCCGCTCGGCAAAGCCGAGCACCTGCTTCGTAACCGTCGGCCAGTTCCTTGCCGCAACCTGGCATACCGGCTCGGCCGCCCGGAAACCGTCTCCGCGTACATGTAGCGGTTGATGGTCGCAATGTGCCGCGGCCAGGTCGCCCAGCGTGAACTGCCCGTCGCGGTACGTCCATTCAACCTTGTCCGCAGGAATGCCCCGCGCCACCCGCATGGTGCGCTGACGGATCTTGTCGAAGTAGTCGAGGAAGGCGCTCAGGTCTTGAATCTGCATCGCCCTGCCCGAAGGAAAGGCCACTCTCGACAGCCTTCCTGACGATGGCCGCGAGCAGATCCTGGCTGAGTCGTTCCACCGGTTCCTTCCAAACTCGTTCAGCCAACCTCCGAAAGGCCGTTGCCGAAGCGCTGGATCCGAGTTTGCCTGAATGGGCGAAACCGAATCGCCAGCCGATTGAATCTTCGCGCCCCTCCAAAACTATGAAATACGCGAGCGCGATAGTGACAGAGGCGACCACTCGTTTCGCTCTGACCAATTCAGCACAATTGCGCTCTAATTTGCGGCAGCACTCGCATTGCCATGTAAGCCCGCCAGCATCGGACTGTCCGGGCTTACAAACAATCTGTCTTTCCCTTTCGGCAGCCACAAGATCCAGACGAGCGCATACAAGGCTATCCGGTGAGCAAACCAAAATCTCGACAAGTGGATCAGGGCCAGAGGAAGAACAATGGGAGGAACAGCAAAACAAGGAATGCGTTCCCAATTTTTGAGCGATTGCGTCGAGTTTCGTCGCGACATCGAGTGAACTCCAATCCTCGAAGAAGAGGCCCGCAGGCCATTGCACGGCGAGCACTCACCCCTCCAACTTCCTCACCAGCACCTCATTCACCACCTGCGGGTTCGCCTGCCCTTCGAAGCCTCTCATCACCTGTCCCACGAAAAACCCGATCATCGTCTTCTCTCGCCCGCCCGGTACTGCTCCACCTGCTTGGGATTCGCCGCAGATTAATCTCGTCAGATGACCTTCTTCTGAGCGCCGACGTGTCCGACGACCGCACCGGCCGCCCTTCTTCCTCGTACACCGCGCCAAAGTCCTTGCCGCGCTCGAAGCTCAGGTCGTAGAGATCCTTCAGCATCTTGCCCGAGATCGCGCCTGACTCCACCAGGTCGGCCGCTGACATGGCCACGCCCTGCATCGTGATGCGGCGACTGCCCGACTCTCGAGGCCGCGAGCCTTCAGCCGCCCCATCAACTCGCCCTGCACCAGGTTCGCCACTCGCTTCGGATTCTTCGCCGCCTCGCCGCCGCCTCGAACTGGATCGGCAAACTCTTTCGAGGATGTCAGCACACCCGCGTCGTACTCGGTGATCCCGTAAGTCCTTCACCAGCATACGCGCCCGCGCGCTTCGGGCAATTCCGGCAGCTGCTTCGGCGATCTCCGCCTTCCACTTCTCATCCACCACCAGAGGAAGCAAACCGGCTCGGGGAAATATCGGTAGTCGTGCGCCTCTGCTCCTTCTCGAACGCATGCCGTAGCGTCTTGCCTGTCATTCGAGTTGTAGAGCCGCGTCTCCCGCTGGATCTTGCCTCCCGACTCGATCACCTCGATCTGCCGCCCAATCTCGTACTCCAGCGCCTCTCGCACGAAGCGGAACGAGTTCACGTTCTTGATCTCGGTCTTGGTCCCGAACTCCTTCTGCCCGCGCGGCCGCACGCTGATATTGGCATCGCGCCGCAGCGAGCCTTCTTCCATGTTGCAATCGCTCACGCCCGTGTACAGTGGATGATCTCCTTCCAACAGCGTCAGGTACTCGTACGCTTCCTCGGGTGAAGCTATCGGGCTCGCTTACGATCTAGCAATACGTAACTGAACGAAGTACAAT
>ERZ1370068.10709-contig-9384_pt1 | contig 42463 bp, 77 predicted proteins | sample MGYA00561227_ERZ1370068 | MGnify/ENA primary metagenome ERZ1370068 (study PRJEB38410, sample SAMEA6850437) | metagenome | study: Metagenomic assessment of the ecological functions of the soil: analysis of the soil microbiota associated with the... | reverse complement strand
CAGTTACGTATTGCTCTGGAGATTATCCACCGCCGTGTCGATATACGCAGGCAGGTTAAGGGCGGATCTTGGGCAAGCCCAATCCCTGGTTGTTGTAGACAAAGAGCGTGCGCGCAAAAACCCAACCGTGTATTGAGGATCATGCGCGGCGAAAGCGTATTCGTATAGTCGGCCACTGCTCCGTGCACGCGGTCCTCCTGGTTGATACGGCCTTCCGCAGAAATCTTGATTGCCTCCGGGAAAGAAAATGGTGAGCGCGTGTCGTCGCCAGCGCGCGGAGTATCAGCGCAGAAGCGCCGCGGTGGGCGTGATGACCTGATCGACCCGGTAGTCATGCCGCGTCATATCGAGAGGTTTCGACGCGCTGGCTCCGTAATTCTGCCCCGGATTATTGCTCTGTCCCGTCGGAGTCGTGTTCGCCTCTCCGGGTAAAACTTGATCACGTTCACCGCCACTGGGATCAAAATCTGTTTTGAGGAATGCGATTTCCTACGAACGGGGGTCGCGAACGAATCCCGAGCCAGTGGGGGTTCGCTTTGGTGCTGAATGGATCGTAGATAACGATCCGGCGCACCGGTGGCTGTCCGGGTTTGCGAGAAGCCGCCCGCGCGCTCCAAGGCGGTGGGCACCGGAGGGTCAAGGTCGAGATCGGCGCGCTTTCCCGCAGCGCTTCGAAAGACACCATGAAGAAAGTCGCGGCTCATGCGAATGGGGCCGCGCGTTCAGCACGCCGCCGAACTGCGACCGCTTTGAAGTTCAGCAACTGCTGGCCACGACGGTTTTTCGAAGAAACCGTTGGCGTACCAGCGCGGAGTTGCGGAGAAACTCATACGCGCTTCCGTGCCACCGATTCGTGCCGGACTTGGACTTACCACGTTCAGCACGCTGCCCAGGCTGCGGCCGAACTCCGCAGGATAGTCGGCGCCCAACAGTTTGAATTCCCCTCGATCGCGTCCACGGAGGGAAAGACCGGTGCCGTTGAACCCGCGTTCACACAGCCGGGTGCCTGCAGCGGAAAACGCCGTCGGATCATCGTATCCATCGTGCGTGCGCGCAGCTCCGTTCACGGAGTATCGCATTTCGCCGTCGCTGCTTCCCACCGACCCGGTCACCCCCAGGCGTCAAGAACACCAGACCACCGGAGCGTTGCGCGTATTCAACGGCAGGTTGACGATCGAACGATTGTCCACCACCTTCGAGAGAGTCGCGTTCTCAGTTTCGATCCCGGCCGCGTTCAGCCAGGAGTCTGCACCGACTCTGGTGGTGTCGCCGATTGCCATTTTGATATCCACACGCGCCGCCCGCTGCACCTGCCAGGACGATCCCTTCCTGCACGAACCGCTTGAAACCACCGGCGATCGCTTCCACCGGTACTCGCCGCGCGGCGGCGGAAGTGACGGCATAGTTGCCGGTGGCGTCCGTGATCGCCGTGGAACGGACGTTGGTCCTCATATGCCATGCGGACGGCGACCGTCGCATCTGGTATGACGGCCCGCTTGGATCCGTGACGAGGCCGGTGATCGAGCCGGTGATCGACTGTGCCGTGAAGCGGTGGCGGCCAGACACAGCAGCAGCTCGGGAACGAGGAACGGACGTGGTTTTCATTCTCAACGCCCCGTGAGCAACGATATCACGCGGGGGTCCGGTATGTCACTGAGAATTGTAATCAACTTGTAACAGCTTCCGGCTGCGCACGGTATATACTCGAAAGGCACGAGTCTTCGGCGTATTTTGCTTCCTCAAGGAGGTTTCGGATGTCTCGCTCCACCGTTCTGGCAGCCTCTTCGCGCTCGCCATCTCCATCCCGGCCACTGCGCCAGCCCAGGTTCTGTATGGCTCCGTGGTGGGTAACGTCAACGACGTCACCGGAGCCGCGGTCCCGGAGGCCAGTGTCACGATTCTGGGAGGTCCTCCACAGGCTTCACGCGACAGGCACAGACGAGATCATCTGGGGCAATTCCAGCTCCCATCCGATACCCGGCGGAATCTTTCAAGATCACGATCGCGAAGTCCGGTCTTGCGACCTATTCGCGTGAAGATCTGAGCGTATCGCCGCATTCGGTTTCCGCCTCGACGTCTCGCGCCGAGACTCCGGCGTCGTATCCGAAAGCGCGTGCGTGTGGACGCGGCCTCGGTGTTGCTGCAAACCGAGTCGCGCGGACGTTCTGTGTGCGGAGATCACGGCGCGCCAGCTGAGGGGAGACGCCCCCCGCCGCCCGGGCGCAACTACTCGCACTTGTTCAAAGTGATAACCCGGGTTCACGTACCCCCGGAATGGCAACGCGGCCGTCCGTCGATCCCTCGCGCGCAGCCATGCTACGGCGTGAACAGGATCTTCGCCAGGCGGTCCAATGCCGTTCGGCTGGAAGGGTCGGGCGTGAATCAGATCTGGCTGCCGCACCTACACCGGATACTACGCCCGCGCTCCGAATCCCATCGAGGTCCGTCGACATCACCACCAACTCCCTTCGATGCGGAGACGGGACTGGCAGGCGGAGCCGCAGTGAACGTCTCCATCAAGAGCGGAACCGTAACCAGTTCCACGGCTCGGCGTTCGAATATCACAACAGCAACGTCACTCGCTGGGGCGAAGCCCTACTTCCTGCCCGGCCGGAGAGCGCAAGCCGAAGGCCACATCTTCAACCAGATGGGCGGCACCATCGGCGGACCGATCAGGTGCGGCGAAAGCTGCTTTTCTTCGGCAGCTACGAGGAGCACGTACGGATCGCCAGTTCGCCTCCAGGGATCGAGCACCATCCCTTAACGCGGCCATTCGGCGCGGAGACATGTCACGCCTCGACGACACCGATCTACGACCCCGCCACCGGCGCGGCGAGTGGAACCGGCCGCACTCCATTCGCTTTGAACCAGGTTCCGGCGAACCGCATGGACCCCATCGCTCCTCAAGATCCAAGAGCATGCTGCCTGATCCGACGTTCGACAGCCTGACCGCCAACCTGTTCGCGCAAGGCAAATACCAGTTCAACTCCCAGAAGATGGACGCGAGAGATCAACTGGAACGCCAGCGAAAAACTCACCCTATTCGCTCGCGGCGGAATACAGGACCACCATTTCGAAAGCGCGGCCCGATTTTGGGCGAGCTGCTTCGGCGCGCCGTTCTATAGCCCTGCATCCGTGGCCGGACCTACATATGGAACCAACCGGCAACATGTTCGCGGCGGTGTGAGCTACCTACGTCCTGAAACCAAACCCCGATCCTGGACGGGAACATCGGATACACCGCCTACGATGCAAAATTCGCAAAGAGCTCGGCTTGGGCAAGAACATCGGGAAGGACGTGCTCAGAATTCCTGGAACCAACGGAGCCCGAGATTTTGAAAGCGGGTGGCCGCGTGATTTGTGGTCTCAACTACACGGCGATGGGCGCGCGCAGGGCAATGGCACGCGGCCGTTTTATAACCGCGATCCTGGCGTTACCAGTTCGTCCGGGGGAACCGCCACCTGGACCAGCGAGCTCATTCCGTCCGGTTCGCCGCAGGTTCAGCGGATCCCGGCAGCAGATCAATCACACGCAGATCGAGGTTCGTCGGCGCCCTTCATGGTGCCTCTGGCGGATTTACTTTCGCCGGCGGGCCGAAGCCACTCTTTCCGGCGGACCATCTTCAAAACCAGTTCAACACTTGGGCAACCTTTCTGCTTGGACTTCCCACCGGTATCGGGCGGACTCTCCGGGTTCCCTGACGCAGTACAATGTGCGCGCCTCGATGTGGGCAGCCTGCATATTCGCGACCAGTGGCAGGTCAGCCGAAAAACTCACCCTATCCTACGGCACGCGTTGGGAGTATCTCGATGCCACGGCGTGTAGACCGCGGAATGGAAAACTATAGCTTCCCCGCCGCCAATAAGATGGAGGTCTGCGGCGTAGGCAGCGTGCCGATCGATTGCGAGCGTGGCGCAGAGCACACGCCTGTTTTGCCCCAAGAATTGGCGTATCGCGTGGCGGCCCAAGGAGAAGATTTTGTAATCCGCGCCGGCCACGGCATCACGATCGATCCGTACAGCCTCGCGCGCCCCATGCGCACTAACTATCCGCTTCTGGTCGTATTTGAATATCAACGCGAGCCAGCTGCGTTTCAGGCCGCTGGGAGCCTGCGCGCTGGGGGATTCCTCTGATTCCCACTCCTGAACCTGGGGAACGGTATCGTCGATATCGCGCGTCGCAAGTGGCCGCCAACTCACTCGAAAGTAATTACCAGCGGGGATATATCCAGAGCTGGAACTTTACGCTTCAGAAGAAGCTCGCCTGGGGCTTTGTCGGACGGGCGGGTTACGTTGCAACGCGCGGCAAGGCCTAACCAGGTCGGTTTCCCATGGGCTCAACTATGCGCCCGAATCAAGCAGGGGGCAACAATGGCTGCGGATGCTGGCTTGCGAAGCTCGGGCGCACGGCGGAAACTGAAGGCTGGTGACGCCAATCGGCAACCTCTCACATTACGATGGTCTCCGAGACTTCGCGCTGGAGCGTCGTTTTGCGGCGGGGATGCACCCCGGCGTCTCCTACGTGGTCGAAGTCGATCGAGATTGCTGCACTTCCAATAGCGACGGACTCGCCGCAATTCAGATTCCCGAATACTATAATTTGAACCGCTCCATCTCCGCCATAGACAGCCCTTACAATCTCACGGTTAACGGCGTATGGGCATTGCCGATGGGCAAGGGGAGGGCGCTGGAGCCAAGTCAGGGCCGGTTTCCTGGCTGGTGGGCGGATGGCAGACCAACGGCATACTCGAGCGTTGTGGCTGGTTCGCCCTTTATGTCACTTCGTCCGGCCACCTCGCTCAACGCACCCGGCAGTGCACAACGGGCGGATCAGATCAAGCCGGAGGTCGCGATTCTCGGTCGTGCCGGCCGCGGGGAGTCTTACTTCGATCCGCTGGCATATCGGCCCGTCACCGACGCTCGATTCGGCACGGCCGGTTTCAGCTCCCTACGCGGGCCGGGCATCTTCAACCTCGATTTGGGTCTGTTCCGCCAGTTCCGCATCACCGAGCGATGGCAGGCTGCAGTTCCGCGCGGAGGCTTTCAATTCCACCAATACCGCCCCACTTCGGGAATCCGGGAACCAACGTTTCTAATCTGCAGTTGAACCCCGACGGGTCCGTCCGCGATCTGGGCGGATACACCGAAATCACCAGTCCTGCAGAACACCGGCCGGGATGGGATCGATGAGCGGGTTTTTCGCTTCAAGCCTCCCGCCTGAGTTGGCAGGCGAGCCTACGCTCCATCGAGCTGCTGTATACGGCCAAGCGGACTACGTGCGGCTTTGTACAGCCTCTTTGTTTGCCAAAGATCCCGGCCATCTCAGATGCTTCGCCTTCCAACCGATCAGCTTGCCGTCATGGAGGGCGGACCGCTCGCCAGGCAGCACCAGCCGGAACGTCGAGCCGCTCCCCTTCGAGGCATGCGCGCTGATGCGTGCCCTCCGTGAATCTCCACGCTCCATCGGCGCGATCGCCAGCCCCAGGCCCGTACCGCCCGTCTCGCGCGTTCGCCCCTGCTCCACCCGGTAGAAGCGGTCGAAGACCTTGGGCAGCTCGCTCTCCGCGATCCCGGACCGCCATCTTCAACCTGCAAAAATGACGTTTCCGCCCGCCGCTTGCATCCGCAGCGTCATCGTTCCCCGTGTGGAGTATATTTGATCGCGTTGTGCACCACGTTGACCAGCGCCTGCCGCAGCAGCAGCCAGTCGCCGTACAGCATCGTGTCCTCTTCCGCGTCTATGATCAGCCGCTGCCCCTTCTCTTCCAGCAGTACCTCCAACAGCGACGCACGTTCACGCGCCAGATCGATCGCGCGGAAGCGCGAAGGATTCAACTCCACCTGGCCGCCTCCAGATCGCGCGATCAGAAGCAGGCTGTCCACCAGGCGCGTCAGCTTGTTCGCTTCTTCAAGCATGCTGCCGATAATGTCCTGTGATACCGCGCAGGCGAACACTCCTTCTGCAGGCCGACTTCCCCCACGCTCCGCATCGCCGCCAGAGGCGTTCTCAGCTCGTGCGACGCATCCGACGTGAAGCGCCGCAGCTGCTCGAAGGATTGTCTCTCAGGCGCAGCAGCAGGGAGTTGAAGACTTGCGCCAGGTCGGCCAGTTCCCCGTCCGACGGGTTGACCGGCAGCCTCCTCGTGCAAGTCGATCGCTCCTGATCTCGCCCGCCTTGCGTGCCATCTGCTGAATCGGCTGCAATGCTCGCGACGCCAGGAAATATCCGCCAAACCTGCGAACAACAGAATTGCCGGCGCAGGCAGAATCAGCGCCAGCAGGTGCGATCGGAACTGTTGCCACAGCGGACCTTCGGGATAAGCCACGCGGATGATCGTCGGATGCCCGTCCACGCTATGCCGCCGGCTCACTCGTTCCACACGCAGGCCGTCGTCCAGCACGAATTCGCGCTCCGAGTACCCGTCCTCGCCTTCGTGCGGCAGTGAGCTTTCACCCAGGGAACGGCTGCCCGAGCATCTCGTTGCGGAACAGTACGCCGCCGTCCGGCGATCGCACTTCCACCAGCCGCTCCAGCACGCGCTTCGATTCCGGGTGATTGTGGTAATCGTCGGCGCAGAATCAGAGCGCCCTTCCGGCGTAAACGACCAGCAAGCCTTCCACCGTCTCCACATCCTGTATCGCATGTCGCACCAGCTGCGCGCGCAAATCCCGCAGCAGGAAGAAACAGGCCGCAGCCGAATACAGCACTAGCGCCGCAGCCAGCACCGCCATGAACCACAGCGTCAGCCGTACCCGTATGTGGCGCCGGTCGATCGCGATCACTCGCCAGATCCTCCGAAGAATGAAGCCGACACCGCGTACCGTGGCTGCGGCAGCTTGCGGTCGAAGCCGTCGTCCAGCTTGCGCCGCAGGCGCGCGATGTGCACGTCGATCACATTGTCGATCGGCGTGGCGCGCGTCGTCTCGCTTCAAATATCGCGCGCCAGCATTTCACGGGACACCACCGATCCCTGGTTGCGCAAAGATACTCCAGCAGTTCGTACTCTCGCGCCGTGAGCTCCAGCGGTTGGCCGCTGCGGGAAAACCTTCGCGCCGCCCCATCCAGCACCAGGTCTTCCAACCGTCAGTCTGCCCGGCCTTTCGGAAACGCCGCGGCGCAGCAGCGCCCGGCACCGCGCCAGCAACTCCAGGCAGTGCGAAGGGCTTTACCAGATAATCGTCCGCTCCGTCCAGTCCGTCGCACCCGGTCCTCCACGGAATCTCTCGCCGTTAGTAGCATCACTGGCTTTCCAAACCCATTCTTTCGCAGTTGCGCGAGAATCTCATACCCGGTTCGTCCGGGCAGCATGACGTCCAGCAGCACCAGGTCGAACGTCCGGAATGCAGCAGGTAGTAATCCCTCTTCCCCGACCGCGCAATCGAGACGTCATAGCGTTCCGCCTGCAGCCCTTCCTGCAGCGCGCTCGCCAGCTACGGCTCGTCCTCGATCAGAAGAATATTCGCCCGTTCCCTCATACCATCCGATTCTTCAACGTCTCCCGCAACCTCCCTGACACAGAAAGTCAGAAAATCTTCAGGTAATCTTCAGTGGCGCACCCGGCAGGCGATAGCCTACAACAGGGAGAAAGCCATTTGTATCCGTACTCTCAGGGCCTAACCAAAATAATGCTCAACCCAGGACCGGCGAAGAAAGTCACTATCCATCTTAACGAAGACACTGCTGCCCGTAAGGACTTCCTCTACAACGAGATTTTCGCATTCCTGCTGGCGCGCGGAGTCGCCGGGGCGACCCTCGTTCGGCCCGACGCCGGATTCGGGTCGCACCGCCGCGTGCCATCCAGTCCGACGCGGGCGGCCACGCGGCGGAACACCTGCCGGTGCGAATTGTATTTATCGAGTCGCCCTGAAAGCGCCAGCCTGATGCCGGACCTCCGCCGCCTGCTGCCGACGGCCTGATTGAAGCGCACGACACGGTGGTCTACAAGGCGGCGGCATCCGGGCGGGAGCCATCCTGATGCGTTGGATCCTGTGGTTGGGATGCTTCGCGGTAGCATGCTTCGCACAGGGATGGCGGCGTGATCACGCCGGAGCAGGCCGAGCAGCTCGCCCTTCGCAAATCCATCCGCGAATCGGCGCCGCCGCTTCGAACGCCCAAGCCGCGGCTGCCGCCGTGCAGCAGGTGCGGGCCGCGTACCGCTCCCCTGCTTACGGGCAACCTCACCACCGTCGGCGCCGACCCGAACACGTCGATTGCCGCCGGCGCACTCAGACTTCCGGTCTTCAGCCGCGCCGCAATGGGCGTAGGCATCAGCCAGTTGATCACCGACTTCGGCCGCACCTCGAGTCTCTCGGGCGGCCCGCCTCGCGCCGCCGCGCAAGACCGCAATACCGCCACCACACGGGCTGCAGGTTCTGCTCCGGTCGACCAGGCGTACTACAACGTTCTGGGTGCCGATGCCGTGCTGCCAGGTTGGCGCAGGCCCCGCGTGCAGATGCAAAAGCTGACCCTCCGTCAGGTGCAGGCGCTGGCCGCCAGCAGCCTGAAATCGAGCCTCTGACGATGAGCTTCGCCGAGGTCGCCGTCTCCGAAGCCGAGCTTGGCCCTCTATCAGGCCGGAACGCCGCCAGGGCAAATCGCGCGCTGCTTTCCCCGCGCTCGGCGAAGTGCGCGACAGTCATTTCACCTTGACCGATGTTTCGCTGCCCGGCCCTCTTTCCGACGACGCCGAAACCTTGGTTACCGAGGCCTGTGGAAGCCGCCCCGAACTCAATGCCGCCAAACTGAACCAGTCTGTCATCGAGCGTTTCGCCGAAGCCGAGCGGCGTCTGCGCTACCCGTCGGTGAGCGCCGTCGGCGCCGTGGGGGGGCCATTCCCGTTCACCGGCAGAATCTCACCAATCAGTACGGCGCCGCCGGCCTCAATATCTCGATCCCCTTTCTGAACGGCGGGCTCTATCCGCCCGCCACTCGAGGAGGCCGTATACCGCGCGCGTCAATCAGCAAGAAGCCGAAGTCATCGCGCTGCAGATATGCGTCAGGCGTGCGAGTGCGCGTGGATCGACGCCGATAACGCCTGGCGGCGTCTCGTAGCATCACGACGAAGTTGGTCGATCAGCGCACCCTCTGCCAGCCAGCGCTTCGATCGTCGGTCCCAAGGCGGCATCCTCGAACTCACGCAGGCCCAATTGGCCCAGACATCAGCGCAGCTCGCCGCAGCCAGTGCCAAGTACGACTACCTCGCCCGGCTGGCTGCGCTCAAATACGCGACAGGGCAGCCTTCCGTTGAGATTTCCCCGCGCCACAAATCGATCGCGCTCACCGCCGCGCTCTCGCTCGCGTTCATCAGGCCGCCTGCTCCCGCACGGAAGCCTCCGCACCACGTCCTGACGCTGAGGCAACGCTCCCCATCGTACCCGTGGCGCGCATCGAACGCGGCAGCATTGTGCCCGCACAACGGTCCTCACTGCCGAGTTCCAGCCCTTTCAGGAAGTGGACGTGATGGCAAAGTCGCCGGCTACGTCCGGACCATTCACGTCGATCTGGGCGACCGCGTGCGGGAAGGCCGGAGTGCTCGCCGAGACTCGAAGTTCCCGAAATGACGAACGAAGTTTCCAAGGCCACCGCGCATTGTCGAAGAACCGAATCCGGCATCGCCGCGCCTCTGCGCGATGAGTTGCAGCGCGCCGGATCGGCCGCACTCAGATCGCGCACCTCTCTTACACGCGGTTGCAGGAAGTCCGCGCAAAGCGCGAGGCCGGCTGATCCGCGGCAGGAGCTGGACGAATCGCATTCGCGCGACCTCATCGCCGAAGCGCAACTCGCCTCGGCCAAATCCGAGTTGCGCGTCGAGCAGAATAATGAAACGGTGATCGCCAAGGCCCGAAGAAGCGCGCCTGCGCACCATGCGCGACTACATCACCATCACCGCTCCGTTCGCCGGCACCGTAACCAAACGATATGCAGCTCCGGTTCCATGCAGTCAGGCCGGAACGCGCCTGCAGTCCCAAAAGCCATGCCGCTCGCACGTCTCCAAGTCGGAACCGCGCTTCGACTGAGTCTGCCCGGTGCACAGTCGCTCGTGTCCACCATTGTCGTGCCCGGCGAGGCGCGTCGAAGTGCTGTGAAGCAGAATATCCCACTGCTGCCGTACAGCTTCAAGAAAGGGACGAGTGGCGCGCTTCGCCGCCAGGGTGGACACGGCCACCCCAGGCTCATGATTACTGAAGTCGATGTCCCCAACCCCACGGGAGCCATCATGCCCGGAATGTACGCCGAGGTATCGCTTCAGGCGGAACGCCGCAGAGCGCATTCTGACCGCGCCGTTGGAAGGCCTCGAACGCAGTGGAGCCACTGCCCGCGTCTTCGCACCGGTCAACGCCAGGCGTAGTCCGGATCGTTCCCGTGCAGCTTGGCGTAGAAGACTCGCGCCGCGCCGAGATCGTCTCCGGCCTCGGCGAATCCGACCTCATCATTACCGGACGACGCACCGGACCTGAACGCCGGCGACAAAGTCAAACCCAGGCTGATGAGTCGATCGCTGAGGCGGCCAACATGTCAAGATTCGCTATCCGGACACCTTACTTCATCGTAGTCGCCTGCCTCATCGTCGCGATTCTGGGCGCCGTCAGCCTGTCGCAGTAATGCCCGTGGACATGTTTCCCGCCATCGACATTCCGGTCGTCGTCGTCGCCACCTTCTATTCGGGCATGCCGCCCGAGCAGGTCGAAAACAGCATCACCTTTCGCCTGGAACGTTTCTTAACGCTCGGTACGGCGGCATCGACGCATCGAGTCGCGCTCGCTCACCGGCGTCAGCATCATCAAAGTCTTCTTCCATCCGGGGACGAATCCCGATGCGGCGGTCGCCATGGTCGGCGGCCTCGCGACCACGCGGAGATGACGCCGCCTGCCTCCCGGCACTCTGCCCCGGTCGTTCTGAAGTTCGACGCATCCAGCCTGCCCGTCTGCCTGCTCACCCTCGGTGGCGAGGGTCTCTCGAAACCCAACTCAAAGACGTCGCGCAGAATGTCATCCGCAATCAGCTCGCCGGCGTCCCGGGAGCCTCCGTTCCGCAGCCCTTCGGCGGACGCGGTCGCCAGATGATGTTGTACGCCGATCCGTTCAAACTCGAGGCGCACCAGCTCAGCCTCGTGGACGTGGTCCGTACAATCGCCGAATCAACGTCATTCTACCCGCCGGCGACGTCAAGCTCGGCCGCTTCGATTACAACGCATCTACACCAACAGCATGCTGTGGCGGAGCCGACGATATCAATCGCACACCGCTCAAGATGGTAGGGCTGTCACCCGATGCGCGTCTCCGACATCAGGGAAGCCAAGGACTCGCAGACCCTTCAGTACAACGTCGTCCGCGTCAACGGCCAACGCTCCGTCTACCTGCCGATCCTGAAACAGGGCGGCGATTCGGAGCACCATCGCCGATGGTCGATGGTGTCCGTGAAAAGGCCGGCAAGCTGGTAGACACGCCGGATTCGCTGCGCACCTCGGTGGTCTTCGATCAATCCGAGTTCGTCAAGAACGCGATCCAGACGCTCTTGCACGAAGGTGCGCTCGGACTGCTGCTCACCTCGGTCATGATTCTCGTCTTTCTCGGAAGCATGCGCGCCACCGCTCGCCGTATTCTTCTCGATCCCCCTCTCCGCGCTCGCCACACCTTCATCGCGCTTCAATTCGGTGGAAGTTCGATCAATACGATGGTCCTGGGCGGTCTCGCCCTCGCCCTCTCCCGCCTGATCGACAACTCCGTGGTCGTACTGGAAAATATCTACCGCCCACCTCGAAATGGGTGAGCACTCCCGCCGTCGCGGCCGAACAGGGCGGACGTGAAGTCGCCCTGCCGGTGCTGGCCGCCACCCTGACCACCGTCGTTGTCTTCTTCCCCGTGACGCTGCTCTACGGGGTCAGCCGATATCTCTTCTCTTCGCTGGCGCTAGCCGTCGTTCTCTCACTCTTCGCATCCTATGCCGTCGCCTGACGGTGGTCCCGCTGTTCTGCGCGCGTTTCGTAAAGACCGTTGCCGGACATTCTGCGGATTCGAAAAAGGGCCTTGGCGATCGCTTTAACGCCTGGTTCAACCGAAGCTTCGAGCGCTTCCAGGACGTCTACGAGCGGTCCGTCAACCGTGCCGTTGCCCGTCCCGTCTCTACCCTCGCACTGTTCGCCGGAATCTTCGCCGCCAGTCTGCTGCTCGCCCCTCTCCTCGGCCTCGCCTTCTTTCCCTCTACCGACGCCGGCCAGTTCGTCATGCGCGTCAAGAGCCCCTCCGGCACTCGCCTGGAAGAGGACCGAGAACGACGTCGTAAAGCTGGAAGCCCTCATCCGCCGCACCGTGCCCGAGCACGATCTCCGGCATGATCGTTTCGAATATCGGCGTAGACCCCGGCTTTTCCGCCATCTACACCAGCAATTCGGCCATGCACACCTCATGTGCGTGCAGGTCGCCCTGAAGCTCAGCCACCGCACCGGCAGCTACGAGTACATTGCGCGCGTGAAGAAGCGATGGAGGAGGAACTGCCCCAGCTCACGCCCTACTTCGGTTCAGGCAGCCTCGTGGAATCGACCCTCAACATGGGGCTCGCTGCCCCGTTGACATACAGATCTCGGGCTCCGACATCGCGGCCAGCTACAAGCTCGCTCTCACTTCAGCTCGCGAACTTCGCCGCACTCCCGGCGTGGCCGATGTCTTCATCCCGCAGGATTTGGATCAGCCAGCTCTCAAGCTCGATATCGATCGCGTACGTGCCCGCGAACTTGGTCTGAGTCAGAAGGAAGTCGTCTCCAACGTGATCACCGCCCTGACCTCCAATCAGATGATCGCCCCAGCCTGTGGATCCCGATCCGCGCAACGGAAATCCCTACTACCTCGCCGTGCAATACCGCGAAAAGCAGATGGAGAACCTGATCGACTTGCGCTCGATACCGCTGCGCGGCCCCGCCTCCGCCCAGTCCACACGCCTGGATATGGTGGGCAACATTCAGCGCATGGAGGCCCCACCGGAGGTCGATCACTTTCAAATTCGCCGGGTGATCCGACGTCTTCGTGCGCACGTCCGCTCGGCGAGGACCTGAGCGCCATCGCGAAGAATATCGACAGCCTGATCGCGGGCGCTCAAATTCCGAAAGGCGTCGAAGTCACCCTGCGTGGCATGGTGCAGAGCATGCGCGTTTCCTTCCGCAGCTTCGGGATTGGCCTGCTTCTCTCTCGTCACTGCTGCTCTACTTGATTCTGGTCGCGCAGTTCCGCTCGTTCATCGAGTCCGTTCATCATCCTGCTCGCGCTGCCGCCCGGAATCACAGGCGTGCTGCTCCACCTTGTGGCTCACCGGAACCACCTGAATGTCATGTCGCTGATGGGAGTCGTCATGCTGGCCGGAGTGCGATGTCCAACAGCATCCTGATCGTCGAATTCGCCCACCACCTGATCGGCGAGGGAATGCGTGCCGGCGAAGCCATCGGCGAGAAGCCTGCCGCGTTCGCCTCCGCCCCGTGCTCATGACTTCGCTCGCCACCATCATCGGCCTGATGCCGATGGCGCTCAAACTCGGCGAGGAAGCGAGGCCTACGCCCCTCTGGCCCGGGCACTTCTGGGTGGCTGGCGGTGTCGGTGATCTGCACGGTGTTTATCGTCCCACGCGGGCTTCTTCCTCGCATACCGGCAAATTCAGAGTAAACCGTGGCCCGCCCGAACTGAACCATCTCTCCGCGAAAATTATTGTAACCTCGAACCAAAGGGAGAGTACTCGTTGAAATGAGACACGCGCTCCGCACACTTAGTCGCGAGAAAGCATTCGCCGCATTTGCAATTCTCACCTTGGCGTTGCGGAATCGGTGCCGTTACGACGATATTCTCCGTCGTCGATAGTGTATTGCTCAAGCCTCTCGTCTACAAAGAGCCCGCGCGCCTCTATGCGGCCGCCGAGTCCGCTCCCAAACTCGCTCAGTATGTATCCGCGCCTGCCGGTGAATGCCTCTCACTTCCGCTCGTTCCAGGAACAATGCCGCTCGTGCGAGTCCGCGGCGTTGCTGAATCCGCGTCTTTCAACCTGACCGGCGAACGGGAGCCGAGCGGATCGAAGGCGCCACCTGCACCTGGCCGCTCTTTCAGGTTCTCGGCGTCGAGCCGCACCTCGGCCGCACCTTCGCGGAAGTGACGACCAGCCCGGCGCCAACAAATTCGTCGTAATCAGCGACTCGCTTTGGCGTCGGCGGCTCGGCGCCGATCCAGGCATCATCGGCAAGCCGATCCAACTCGATGGCGAGCCGCATATCGTGGTCGGAGTGCTGCGTGCCGACTTCCGCTTTCCCTCCGGCGACAAGCTCGGCCCCTTGAATCAGTTTCCCAAACACGCGGAGATCTTCAAGCCGATGGGCTTCAACTGGGCAAAGTTGGGCCGTCTCGGACAGTTCAATTTTGCAGCCCTGGTCCGCTTGCGCGCCGGCGTGAATCCGGCGCGGGCCGAAGCGGAGATGACGGCCTCTGTCGCCGACGCGGGGCGCGATATGAAGATCGATCTGAGCGCTCATCTGGTCCCGCTGCAGGAACAGGTTACCGGCGGATCGCGCCGCGCGCTGACACTTCTCTTGGCGGCTGTGGGTGCGGTTCTACTGATTGTCTGTGTCAATCTGGGAAATCTCATGCTGGTGCGTGCCAGCGAACGCGCGCGCGATGCGGCGATTCGCCGGGCGTTGGGCGCCGGCGCCGGTCAGCTTTTCCGGCCGATCGTTGCCGAAAGCCTCCTGATCGCGCTCACGGGCGGAGCGCTCGAGCGTCCTGCTGGCGTTCGCCGGAGTGCGGATCCTGGTGAATACGGCTCCGGTGGACATTCCACGCCTCGACGAAATACGCGTCAACTTTACGACGCTGCTGTTCGCTTTCGGCGTATCGGCCGGCTGCGGCATCCTGTGCGGCTTATGGCCGGCCATCCGCGCCACTCGCGTAGAGCCTGCTGACGCCCTTCGATCGGGCTCGCGCTCGGCCACCGAAGGCCGTGCCAGGCAACGGTCGCGCGAATGGCTGGTCGGGCTCGAAGTGGCGCTGAGCACGGTGCTGCTGGTGGTGGCCGCTGCTCCTGGGTGTGAGTTTCTTTCGCGTCACGAATGTAGAGCGAGGTTATGTCGTGGATCGCGTTCTCACCGCCGATCTGACCCTTCCCAGTTCGCGTTATCAAAGGGCGAGCAGCGCGCGCTGTTTCATCAGCGGGCCCTCGAAAAGCTCGAGTCGATACCAGGCGTGCGGTCGGCGGGGCTGATCAGCTCGCTGCCGCTGAAGGCTCAGGTCTGGGGAGACGCCATCAGCAAAGAAGGCGACACGCGTCCCAGCGCGGAGCGGCCGCTGGCTCATTATCGCTTTCGTGAGCGAGCGCTACTTCGAAACCATGGGAGTCGCGCTGCGTCGCAGGACGCTTCCCGAACCGCAGATGACCGCACACAAAAGTAGCGTTGGTTTCTGAGAGCGCGGCGCGCAAGGTCTGGCCGGGAGAGGATCCGATCGGAAAGCTGATTCCGGAACGATCCCAAACCCGAGCTGGGTGGAGGTGATCGGCGTGGTCGCCGATGTTCGCACGGAGAGTCTGGAAAAGCAGCCGCCATTGATGGTCTATGTTCCGTACTGGGACGGAGCGTACTGGCAGGGAAGCGTCTGGGGCAATGCGACTTACGTCGATGCGAACATCACGGGACCCTGCGACGATGGCGAACGCGCTCCGTTCCGCGATGCATGAGCTGGACGCGGAACTGCCGTTGGCGAACGATGCTCACGATGCGCGAGATCCTGTCGGAGTCGGTGGGCAGCCGGAGATTCCAGACGTTACTGGCAGCCGTCTTTGCAGGCGCCGCCCTGCTGTTGGCGTGCCTTGGAATCTACGGCGTCATCTCGTACAGCGTTGCCCGTCGATACGAACGAGATGTGGGATTCGAATTGCGTTGGGCGCGCAAGCTTCGCAAGTGTCGATGCTTGTGATTGCGCCAGGAGTTCGACCCGTGTTGCGGTGGCTTGCTCGTCGGGGTGGCGGCTGCGTTGGCGGCGGGACAATTGATCAGAGTTTCCTGTTCGGCACCGAAGCGCACGACCCGGCGGCCATCTCGGCGGTGGTCCTGATGCTGCTTCTGGTCGCAGCCGCGGCGTGTTGGGCGCCCGCGCGGCGGCGTCCCGGATCGATCCGATGACTGCCCTGCGGAACGAGTAGCCCGCTTCCGCCAAAGCAAACAGGATCTCTGACTGTTGCGCTCAATCCGGGCCGCGACCGTGAAGAGCGCGTTGTCTCCAAATCCCTTCCAGCTGCCGTCCACAAACACATTTCCCCGGCGGCTTCCGATCCCAGTACCGCCAAAGCTCAGTACGCCGCTGCTGCAAAACATTCGCCTCCGCCGCCCGCCCCACTCGCAAATAGTGACTCCCCAGATCCCGATAGATCCGCGACAATCCGTTAGCGTGGCGCAAATCCGTCTCGGGCTGGGGCTTCGACGCCAGAACCCTTTCGTACAGCTCCTCGTAGCGTTCGAATTGCGGCAGCCGTGTCGCCCGTCTCGGCGTAGTGATCGCCCAGCGCCCGCAAGGCGGCGTCACTTTCGTCGCCGAGTATGACGCTTGCCGCGGGGTAATCCTTGAGGTCCCGCAGAATCGCCATCGCGGCGTCGATTCTCTGGCGCGCTTCCGCCGTGCGTCCCATCCGCCGCAGCGCGTACATGCCGATCCGGTCAACAGCCATACTTCATCGTGGCGCGACTGGGATTGGCTTTGGTTTCGCCCACTGACGGCGGGCGTGATCGTACACCGCCAGTGCGCGCGCCGGGTCGCTTTCTCTTAGATGTCGCCGAGTTCGCGTCCCGCCATCGATACGTAGGAACGGCTGGTATAGTCGTCAGGATCCTTGCTGGCCAGTGCCTCGGCGATCTCCAGCGCTCGTTGCAGCAGAGGTTCCGGCCTCCCGCGGCTGGTTGAAGCTGATGGTGTTGAGTTCACCTAAAATCAGACCCTCGCGCCAAAGCGCTGCGCCAAGCTGCAGCATGCTCTCCGCATTGTCCGCATGAGCCAATTTCTCGGCAATCGCGCGCGACCCGCGAATCGCCTCAACGCTCCGTTCAAGTCGCCGGCAAAACGGGCAGTGTTCGCCAGCACGCCGAGCCCCTGCCGACGTGACGCTCGTCCCGGTCATAAGCACGCGAGATCTCCACCGATCTCCGGGCATAACGCGTCGCCTCGTCGAGCCGATGCAGATTACAGTACGTCAGTGCGAGATTCACAAACAAACCCGCCGCGGTAGCGGCACTCCTCCGGCGTAAACCCGGCGACGCCAGTAGCGCGTCGAGGCGTTCCGCTGCCTTGCGGCCGAACGCCACCGCCTCGGTATCCCGATATTCCGATCGAGCCAGAATCATGGAGTCGCGCGCGATCTCCGCTGAAGTCAGTAGAGCGCGCCTGCGCTGCGCGAAACCCGGCGTGCCCAGTACAGACTCCACGAACGCATCTGCCTTTGCGAGGTTCTCGCCTCGCCTGCTTGAACTGGCCCAGGTTTGAATTGATCGGGACCCTGCACCCGCGCAACCTTCAGATAGGCGGTGCCGATTTCCAACGCCAGGTCCATATCTTGCCCTGCCACCGTACCCCAAAGCGACCGCCGCGTCTCCGATGCCAAACGCCCCAGATACTCGAGCGACGCCGACACGATGCGGTTCCGCGCCTTGGTCGAGCCCGGCAGGACCCGTATCTCGGCATCCAGATCCAGGAACTGCTTCGACAACTGGCGCACCTGCTGGAATCTCCCTCCGCGCTCGCCCGCTCGCGGCTGGCCACCAGCAGTCCACCCGTAATACCCAGCGTCGCCAGCGTAACCGCCCCTAAGGGAGCCAGCACCGGCGAACGAACTTGCGCGCGTGATACAGCGTGCTGCCGCGGCGCGCCTGCACCGGCCGGTGTTCCAGGTAGGCGCGCAGGTCCGCAATCAGCGAGGTCAACGGAGCCATACCGTTCCTCCGGTTCCGCGCGCAAAGTCTTGCTCATGATACAAGCCAGATCCCTGGAATTTCCGACCGCCGGCCCCGCAGCCTCTCGCGGACTCCGTCCCGTCAGCAGCTTGTGCAGCACCGCGCCCAGCGAGTAGATATCGCTCGTCGTAGTCTGCGAATCGCCGCGCGCAGTTGCTCGGGGCTCGCATACTCGGGCGTCATCGCCCGCTCCATCGTCTGCGTCTCCTCGGGCGCATCCAGAATCTTGGCGATGCCGAAATCGAGCAGCTTAGGCCGGCCCGCGCCGTCCACCAGAATGTTGGAAGGCTTCAGATCGCGATGGATGATCAGGTTGCGGTGCGCGTACGAGACTGCTTCGGAAACCTGTATGAATAGTTCCGATCACATCCCGCTCGTCCAGCCCGGCGGCGTACCGATCGATTCGCATGCCTTCCACCAGTTCCATCACCAGATAAGGATGGCCCGGCGCTGTTGCCCGCATCCAGCAGACGGGAAATCCCCGGATGATTCAACGACGCTAGAATCTGCCGCTCCCGCAGGAACCGGTTCCGGAACGAGGGCAGGTCCTGGCCGGCGCGCAGAAAACTTGATGGCAACCTGCTGCTCCACCTCGCCAGTCCGCCGCGCTCGGCCAGATAAACCGATCCCATCCCGCCGTTACCCAGCAGCCGGATCAGCCGGTAAGCCCCGCACCGGCGTTCCCCGTCGACCGGCGCGCCTCGATAGCAGGAAATCTTCCGCGGCGCCGCGCACCACCTCCGTTATCGAATCGCCGCCGTTCGAATCGAAGCTGAACAGAGACTCGGAGTTCGTCCCGCACCACTGTGGGTACGTGTTGCCGGGCATAACAATTCTCACGATCGAACGGAGCAAGGCCCGCGAGTTCGCGAAACAGGACCCTTACGTCTTCACTCATGCGGATTCTGTCCTTCGCACGTAATACGCGAACTGCGGGCGGTTTTGGCTCAAAGTTTTTCAATATTTTTGCCGGTCAATGTGATCCGTTGGTCTGATAAAAGACATATTCCGCCGTATACGGCACAAACTGAATGCTTCCGGCTTCGCTGCACGCGCCGGATAACGTTCCGCCGGTAGTGTTCACGCGTTGGATATATGTGGTTTGCGTCAATGACGCTCCGCCCGTCGGCCCGCTTCGGACCCCCGTCGTTTGCAGCAGAAACCATGGAATCGCACCCGCCGCGACGTACGCAGGGTCGCTCGACTCCTTCACCTTCTTCGCCCATACCGCGCTGGTATCGAGCGAGCTCTGCCATGTCGCTCGCGCCAGCGCGCCCGTTTCCATCGGGTTCGGGCTGAGGAAGTGCGTGATGATCTGTTGGAGAACGTCGCTGCCGAGCCACCGGAATTTGTAAAATACGGTCGCCTGCGGCCCCTGGAATTTCAGGCCAGGCCGGCGTCGCCGGGCAGGCAGACATAGTTCTGCGTGCCCATGGCATAGCCTTTCAGATAGGCAGTGTTCCCCGAGGGAACCTGTATGTCGGCCGGCACTGGTGGCGGTGCGACAGCCTGTCCGGCTGCCGGTAGGGCCGTGGCTGCAAGAGCGATCGCCGCGGCACTGAGATAGAGCAAGTTACTTCGAACCATTTAGAATCTCCTTTTCTTCATCTGGGAAGTCAGGGAGCGGTTGCCGCTGCCTCGTCCCTTCCAATCCTGAAGCGGAATCTCGAAAGACATTTCGCAAGGCGGTGATACGATAATCCGATGAGTCAGGCGGTACAACAGCTCTTCGAACGGCTTCTGACCGGTGACGAGTCCGTATTAGGCGAACTTACGCCCACTCTACAGAGAATTGCACCGCATCGCATCCCACCATATGCGCGGAGAGCGCCCGGATCACACGCTTCAGCCAACCGCCCTGGTCCACGAAGCCTATGTGAAGTTATTCGATGGCGCCGATCGCCAATTTGCCGAGTCAGTCGCACTTCCTGGCCGTCGCTCTCCCGTGTCATGCGGCAGGTCTTAGTCGACGTCATGCGCGCGTGCGCCGCGCCAGCCTGAAGCGATCGGCCCTCCCCGAAGGCGGCGCCAACCGTACGACGAGTCTCGAGCGATGACCGGAGAGGGGCTGGAACTGCTCGATCTCATCGAGTTGGACGATCGCCATTAAAGAATTGGCCGCCGAAAACGAATCGCTCGCGCGTCTGATCGAAATGCGTTACTTCGGCGGAATGACGGCCGAGGAGACCGCCGACGTGCTCGGCGAGTCCGCTTCACATCATCCGCCACGACCTCCGATACGCCCACGCCTGGTTACGTCGCAAGCTGTCCCAGCCCAATGCCACCTAGTTCTGGCGACCACTCGATTTCGCTTTCGGGGGAGTTGATTCCTCCGTTCTGGGGTGGGACAGGCTTGAGCTTCGTCAATCCGAGCGCAGCTCGGATTTCTTCCCAGGTTTCCCACCCCATTTCACCGCGACGTCGTCGTGGAATCAGCTCTGCGTGAAACCTGCTTTTGTTCTTATGAACCCCGTCAGTCCTGCCGAAGCGTTACCGCCGGATCGACCCGCATGGCCCTCCATGCCGGAAACGCTGGCCAGGACGGCCGTAAGAATCAGTGTCGCGACTGTACCCCGTACGTCAGTGGATCCCAAGGCGTCACCTGAAAAGGAACTGTTCAACGCCCTGCGTCAACACCAATGCCGCTGATCCTCCAACCATCGTACCCGTGGCCGTAATCAGTACGGCCTCGCGGATCACCGCGCTGCAAATGTCCTTCCACGCGCGCCCAGCGCGAGCCGGACCCCGAACTCTCGCGTCCGCTGGGAAACGGAGTAAGCCATCACGCCGTAGATTCCCGATGCGGCCAGCAAAAGCGCGATCGTAGCGAAGATGCCGGGTAGCGACGTGCGCAAGCGAGGTTGCTGAATGGACTCCTCCATCGATTCCGCCACCGTCTTGACACGCGCGTGACCGATGTTTCCGGGCAGGTTCTGAATTTCGCGTGACGCCGCACGGGCCAACTGCATGAGATCGCCCCTGCCCCGAATCACAACGCACCTCCAGCGCACCAACCCCATTTGCGATGACGGCAAATAATAGACAGGTTCCAATCCCGAGCGATACCACTGTACTTGGCATCGCCCACTACGCCGACGATCTCCGCGCGAAGGCTCGTTTGAGCTCTGGGCGATTCGTTTGCCCAATGGACTCTGCCCCGGGAAGTAGCGCCGCGCCAAAGTTTCGCTGACTACCGCAACCTGCCGTGCCGTCGCCTGTCACATGCTCGTCGAACCATCGCCCCGCTATCAGTGGGATGCCCATCGTACGAAAGTAGTCCGTGTCCACCCAGTTCATCGGTACCGCTGGATTCTGCAGCCCGTCGGCGGCCGACTGTCCTTCGATCCGGAAGCTATCCGTGAACGCGATTGCATTCGCCGCATCGTAATCGCAGCACTGGCCGATTCGACGCCTGGCAGCGCCCGGACACGCCGCAGGATCTCCTGGTACAGCTGCTGGACTCCTTCGGCGTTGCGCGATGCCAGGCCCACTGGGTTCACTCCAGAGTTGCACCAGACCCGCCACGCGAAAGCCGGGGTCCGTGTGCTCGCAGCTTGAGAAAGCTCCGGAGCAGTAGACCCGCTCCTGCCAACAGCATCGTGCAAAGCGCAACCTGTGTCGCGACTAAGACGGCACGCGCGCGGCGGCGGGATTCCGTCGCTCCCCGCGCGCCTTCGTGTAACGCGGGAGCTCAACGCCGGCTCGGTGCCATGCAGGGCCGGATAGAGGCCGAACAGAACGGCACTCACCAGCGCTACGAAAATCGCAAAGGCCAGCACCGGTCCGTCCAGCCTGATGTCGGTCATCCGCGGCAGTCCCTCCGGCTTTAGCCAGACTATGCCTCGCACACCGGCCCACGCGAGCATCGCTCCAAGAGCCGCGCTCGGCAGCAGCATAGGCAGAGGCTCTCCGCCAACAACCGGCCGACCAATCTCCCGCGTCTTGCCCCTAGGCTTGCGCGTAAAGCCAGCTCCCGTCCGCGCGCGCCAGCACAGCGAGGCCAGAAGAATGGCCGCGACGTTCCACTACGGCAATCAAAAGTAACGCGGCCACGGCGGCAAACATTGCGAGCAGTGCGGACTTCACTCGCCCGTCATTGCCTCGCGCAGCGAAACCACTGGAAACAGAGGCGCGAATAGTCGCGTGGGATGATCGGCGTTCGATCCCGTTCAGACAGAACGCGCGATCTCGGCCCGCGCCTGATCCAGAGTGGCGCGGGACGCAGCCTGCCGATCCCATAGAAGTGAACGGACCGCGCCGGGAGGGCACCGGATTCTCGATATTGGCCCACGCTCGGCATCGGGAGGATAAGCGAAGCCCGCTGCGCCACTCCGATGATGGTGAAGTCGCGATTCAACCGCAGCACCGCCTGATGACGCGTGGATCTCGCCCAAATCGGCGCGCCCACAGACCATCGCTGAGCACGGCGACACCGGTGCCCGGTTTGCATCCTGTTCCTCGATCAGCCGGCCCATCGCCGGTGTCGCTCGTAGCGCGCGAAAAAAGCCGCCGCTGACATTGGCGCTTGGCACCATTTCGCTTTCACGTGCATCTTCAAAGGGAAGGATAACCAGGTTCGACGCATACGCTTCGGCACGTTCGAACACGCGGCTATGAGTGCGCCAATCCAGGAAATCGGCCATGAGAGCGGCCCGCGCGGCGTGTTCTGCGGCGAGAAGTTCATCGCCACCTCGGCCACGCGTTCGGCGTCCGGATACGGCAGCGGCCTCCATAGGACGCCATGCACCACCGAAAACAGCGCGGTCGCGGGCCATGCGCGAGCGCCAGCGTCAACACCGCTACTGTCGTGAACCCCGGGTTCCGGCGGCAGACTCGACAGGCATATCCGAAATCGCGCAAGGTCGTTTCAATTCCTGCTCCCACACGAACCTCCCTGACCCCTTCCTTCACCTGTTCCGGGCCCCAAACTCCATACGGGCCGCGCGCCTCGCTTGTTCGGGTGACAGTCCGTCAGCGCCACGTGTCGCTCTATCAGAATGCCGAGGTAGGCACTACTTCGTCGTTTAATTCATCTTCCGACCCGGTGCGCGCAAAAACGCGCCGGACGAAGGCTTTAAAGCGACCCATCAAATCACGGCTACGCCTCTCCCGGCAAGTACCTGACTCATCGCAGTAGCGACCCTTTCCCAGTTGCTTCTCTTTCGCCAATTGCTTTCTTCCGGAGGTGGCCCGCATAAAATCCTGGCACGCCGTCCCGATTCGAGGCTCCCCCCACTCGCCGGCGATCCAGCCGTTTTCCGACAAGCGGTGTAAAGCGGGAAAGAGCGAGCCCCGGCCCGACCGCAAACACGCCGTGCGTCACTTGCTCAATCCGGTCGGCAATGCCGACACCGTGCAACGGCTGAAGCTCCAGCGTACGGAGAATGAGCAGATCCAGTATCCCTGCAACAGCTCGGCACTCTTTGGCATGGATGCTATAGTATCGACACTCGATATCGCCTGTCAATACTGGCGATCCGCATCGTGACAATCCGAGCCGCGACTTCGCGAGGGAGCGGTTGTCAACAATCGCCGGCAACCACCCATGCCCCCTGCTTGCCGCCGAACCACTCAGATGAGCCTGAGCGTGGCCGTGAACTGGCTCTTTTTAGAACGCCCAGCGCGCTCGTATAAAAGAAGGGTTGGTTGGAGAAGTCGTAACGCCCTTCGGCCCGGGGCCATGAAACGATCGGCGAAGCGGTATGTGGTGGTGAGAGTCGTCTCCTTCAGCGCCTGGTCCAGACCGCTAAACAGCGCGCCGCGGTCGGAAAAATACTCCGCCCGTCCGTCCCGCCAGCGCAAACTTGTTGGTGAACTGGTACTCGGCGTACACCGCTCCGCCATCCGCGTGTTGCGGAGGCGAGTTCTTGAAAAGACGCTGGATCACATAATCGCCTTCCAGCGCAAAGGTGGAGTGCAGGCGTTGCATGCCAGGTCACATAACTGTCGAAGATATGAAGTCTTCCCGTGGGCGCACCCTGGATCGGTAGGAACGGAACTCCCTGCAGTGTGGGCGGGTCCGGTACCGGCGCCGGGGTGAACAGGAAAAAGGTCGTGTCCGGATGCTCCTGGCCGAAATAATAGTTCACCGTCCAGTTGATATTCTTGCGCGGCTGCAATACCACGCCGCCCATCTGATCCTTGAAGCCGTTAAACGCCTCGGTCTGCTGCGTGCCGTTCGGTAACCCAATAGTTGACTCCGAACTTGTCCGAAAAACTGGTAGTTCGACCGCACGCCCATATGATAGAAGGGCAGGAAATTGAACCAGTAGGACCGGGAATAGTTCATCTGGTCCTGGGTGTAGTTATCTCGATACCCAGGAACTTGCCCACTTTCCGAAATCCACCTTGAGTCCCTTGCCGAGGGGAACGATGAAGCGTGCCGTACGCCTGAAACAGGTTTCGATAAATCTCGGGACGCGGTTCGTTCGCCGGTGTTGCCCTTGAAGAGTTTGGGTGGCCTGGCCCCACTGTAGGTCCAGCCGGGCGCCCCAGCGCTTGCCTTTCGCGGGATCCGGCGCGTTCTCCAAAACCAATCCGGCCTGGTTGATGCTGAAGCTGTTGCTGCTAACGTCATATGCCCGCAGGCGGTTGGCGCGGCCGATCGGTGCGTTGAAGTTGTAGCCATAGTATCCATCGATCGGAATTGATCGTGGTGCCTGCCACCGAGGTCGGCTCAGCGGGCGGCGGAGCAGGCAGGGCCGTAGGTCTGGAGTGCGTTTCAGTTCAACGACACTCGCTGCAAGCCGATAGACTGGAGGCGCGCAGTTCTGCGACCTCAGCCTTAGATCGGCGGAACTTTGGCCCGCAGCGGCAGGCAGAGCGCCGTCAACAGGACGAAAACAGACGCCTGCTTCAAGGTGCGATTGGCCAAATCCACTCATGAGAAGATCCCGTCACACGCGCCGGGTTCATTAAATCCGCAGCGTCGAGTGTGGGGGCAGGATGCCATCCTGCGGCCGATTGGCAATCGGCCAGCCGCCCGCCGCTCACGCGTCTTCAAGGCAACGGTTGTCAGCTCCCAGCTCTCCAGATTGCCCTTAATAATCCTCGTGTGCGGATGATCGGCCCAAAGCGCCCTAGGTGGGGCAGGCTTCAGCCTGTCAATCCGAGCGCAGCTCGGACTCTTCTTCATGAGATACTCTCTGATGCATAAGAGTCGCCACATGACCGCGGCAGATTTTCGCACGATTGCCTTGAGCCTGGAGGGGGTGGAAGAGTACTCCCACGCAGGATTGCCGGCTTTTCGTGTAGGAGGCAGGAAATTCGCTTCGCTCGCCTCGCAAGCAGAGGGCTATGGAAATCTGATGCTCACCCTGGAGCAGCAGTCGGCCTTTGTGCAGGAGGCGCCCGGATTTTCCTGCCCATTCCTGGCGGCTGGGGAAAAGATGGGACACACGCATATTCGCCTCGCGGCCGCGAGCGAGATGCACTCACCGGTGCACTGAACGGCATGGAAACTGCAACTGACAAGAACACGAAGACCAGCCGCAAGAAGCCCTACAAACAGACTGGCGTTTGGCGCACGGCTCCCGCCGCAGAATCGACTCGTCAGGCCGCCTAAACCTGCTTCTCTGCGCTTCTCCGCGTTCTCTGCGCCTCTGCGTTGAAAGGCCCATCTCGAACCGAAACCTTTTCATTCAGTAAACATCCGTGAAAATATCTCGTACCTCGTTTTTTCAACCATTACAGGGTATTCACCCCGAAATACCCGAATCCGCCATTCCTAGGCGGATCCTCGTGAACGGACAGTCCCGTCCGCTCCGGAGCACCCACTATGTCCTCGCAGCGTCAAATAGGAAGCCGAACCGCTCGTAACGCACAAAATCCACCGGCCCCACCTCTGTCACAGGCAAAGCCGTCTCCTCCATGAATGCCCTCAAAACCGGCATCCACGCCAAGTCCCTCGTCCTCCCCTCCGAGAAACTCGCCGACCTCGAGCAACTCATCGACGAATACTACCAGAGCCACAATCCCACCACCCCCGAAGCCCGCTCCCTCGTCGACGACCTTATATATGGTGAGTGGCTCAAGCGCCGCCTGCGCGCCGCCGAAACTCAAATCTGGGCCTACGACCACCAGGAAAACTACCGTCCCGACCCCAAGTACCCCCTCGGTCAGACCGCCGCCAACCGCGGCAAAGCCTTCGCCCAACTCCAGTGGCGCATCGAGTGCACCCGCCGCGCCTCCCGCCAGGCCCTTCAAGACCTCCAGCAACTCCAGGCCGCCGCCCGCGGACCTCCCCGTCGCCGCCCGCTACCCGCCCGTCCGTAACCCACTCACCCCAAACCACTTCACCCCAAATTGGCTCTCGTTCTTCCATTCCCCTCCGCAGCCCCGCCGCAACCGGAGTCCGACCTCCCCTCAACCCCTCCTCCACGTAAGGCCACCTGGCAACCGGCATGGACACCCGGTCCTCGCGGCGGCGTAGAATCAGCACAACAGCCCCATGAAAACTCCTCGCACTCGAGAGTTAACAGAAGGGATCCATCGGCGCCAGGCTGCGCTCCTGCTCAGTTGCTGCGCAGTCGTTGCCGTCCTCGTCGCCGGCACCTTCGCGGCGCGGACGAACCTCCTCCCAACCCGTCGCTGGTATTCAAGCGGTATTGCTTTCAATGCCACGGCGCGAGTACACCTATGGGAGGTGTAAGCCTGCAACAGTTGACCGCACAATCCTCCGTGGGCGAGAGCTTTCAAACCTGGGAAAAAGTAGCCGCCGCGCTCCGAGCAGAACCGCATGCCGCCGAAAGGCATGCCGCAGCCGAACGACACCCAGCGCCGCCAGGCCATCGCCTGGATTCGCGCCGAACTCACCGCCTACGCGAAAAAACACGACGGCGATCCAGGCGCGTCACCGTCCGCCGCCTCACCAGCGGCGAATACGCTTACGCCATTCACGACCTCACCGGCATCGATCCCGAACGTCGGCATCGACGCGGCCAGCGACTCCGTTGGCGGCGAGGGCTTCACCAGCTTCGGCGACGTCCAGTTCATGCAGGATTCGAACCTGGAGCGCTACCTCGCAGCCGCCAAAATCGTCGCCAACCACGCCGTCATCGGCGTCGGACCGATCGAGTTCTTCGCCGACCCCGGTAAGACCGGCTTCGAGCTATCCGCCATCAACCGCATCAAGCACATCTACGAAACCCACGGTTTCCGCACCGTTTCGGGCGAGGGCGGCAGACCCTTCGGCCTGGAAAAATACGGAAAAGTCGTTCTACGTTGCCTGGCGCTATCAGCATCGCGCGGCGTTCGGCGAGGCCAATGTCTCACGCTGAAGGATTTGGCGACTGCGCGAGGGGATCACTCCCGCGTTTCGCCCAGCACATCTGGTCCGTGATCAATCAGCCGTCCTTGGGCTACCCGTCATCGGAAATGGTCGCGCGTTGGCGCAAACTGCCTGCTCCCGCCGGCGCCGATCCCGCCGCCATCGCCGGCCGCGCGTAACCGGCTGCGAAGAGCTCCAGAAATTCCTCACCACCTGGCCCAGTTGGCTGTTCGGCCAGCGGCGACGTGTCGCCGGCCAGGCGCCGGCGATGAGCCCGCTCGTCTTCAACGACACCTCCCTCAAAGCCGAAGCCACCCACCGCTTCAACTTCAACCGCTTTGGACGCGCGAGGCGGTGGCGTCGGCGCAGGCCCGCCCACCACCGGACCCGCCAAGCTCTTTCTCAACGTCGCGTCGCTCAATCCCAGCGCGCCTGGAAAGCCCGTCGATTCTCTGGCAGAACCCAACCATCGGATATCGCCGCGCCGGTGCGCCGGGCAGAGGCGGCCAGTCCCGATGCTGGCGGCCAAATCACCGCGTGCCGCCCAGCGGCAGTGCCGCCGCGGCACGCCGGTGCAGGCGCGCAACCCGCCAACGCTCGCGAGGCTTGACCACCCGCCGGGCCGCAGCGTCGCCCTGCGAACCGCCGTCAGCGAGGAGACCGCTAAAAAGCTCGGCTTCGGCACCAGTCCCGACGGCAGCTCCATCGGTCCCGACGATTTCGCTTCCGAGGGCTCCATCAACTTCGAGGTCCCGCTGCCCCAAGGCGTCCTGGGAATCGATTTCAGGTGGACGCCGCCATCGGCGTCGATCGCGACCAGGTCTTCCGCATCACCATTGGCGACCGCGAAGAAGGCCCCCGCGGCATCCCCACCCGCGCCTTCGTCGGCGATCCCGCAAGCGCCGGCTACCGCAAGTTCAAAGCGGGTGTCCTGGAGTTCGCCACCCTTCTTCCGCCGAATTCCAATGTCGAGCCGACACCCGCCGACAAGGACCCGGTCCCCGAGCCCTTCGACAGCACCTACAACACGCCCGGAGCACGACGCCTTCGTCAACGACGTGAAATACATCCGCGGCGACCGCTTCGTGGTCGAGAACATGCTCGACGACGCCACGCGCGTCCGCCTCGATAACGCCTGGAACGACCTGCGCGCTTCCGTTCGCATACCACGACAACTATCTGCGATTGCTGGCGCAGCATTTCAAGCTCGATCTCGAAGGTGAAGCACATCGCCGAACTCGACAAAGCGCACGCTCGACGCCCTGCCCGCCGAGGCCCGCAAGTACATCGCCCCCCTGCACGCCGAGTACGTCGCCATGCGCGCCGCCGAGGCAGCCGCCCGCCCGCATCATCTTACCGATTGCCTCCGCTTCGCCGCCATTGCCTGGCGCCACCCCTGTCCGAAAGGAAAAGCAGGGCCTGCGGACTTTCTACGACCACGCCATGACCTCCGAGGGCGATCACGACAAAGCCATCCGCGCGCTGCTTGACCCGCATCCTGGTATCGCCCGCATTCCTCTACCGCGTCGAACAGCCGTCGGAAGCCGTGGCCGCCAAACCGCTCGGCAGTTGGGATATGGCCAGCCGCATGAGCTTCTTCCTCTGGTCCTCCATTCCCGACGAAGAACTCCGCCGCGCCGCCGCTGCCGGGAGTTGAGCAATCCCGCAACTGGTGCAGCGTCAGGTCAAGCGCATGCTCGCCGACCCCAAGGCCCGCCGCCTCTCCACCGAGTTCTTCGGCCAGTGGCTCGGCTTTTATCACTTCGATCAGTTCCGCGGCGTCGACACCGCACGCTTCCGGAATTCACCGACGAAATCAAAAGCTCCATGTACGACGAGGCCGTCTCGTTCTTCGAACATGTCATCCGCAAAGACCGTCCGGTCCGCGAAATCCTGTTCGCCGACTATGGCTTCCTCAACCAGCCGCTGGCCAAATTCTACGGCGTGAAGAAAGAGGTCAAGTCTACCGGTCCGGTCGAACTGGTCGCGGATGCCGGACAGCTTCCAGCGCGGCGGTCTGCTGCGCTTGGGCGCCATCCTCACCTCCACGTCCGCACCGTTGCGCACCAGCCCCGTGAAGCGCGGCGACTGGGTACTGCGCCGTATCCTGGGAACACCGGTTCCCCCGCCGCCGGCCGATGCGGGCAAGACTCCGGCCGACGACAAGGACTTCGGCAATCTCTCCCTGCGCGAAAAGCTGGAAGCGCACAAGCGCAACGCCTCCTGCGCCAACTGCCACGTGCGCATCGATCCGCTTGGGCTTCCCGCTGGAGCACTACGATTCCACCGGCCGCTGGCGGGAACAATATTCCGACGGCAAACCGATTGACGATTCCGGCGTTCTCAGCGATCAGACCCAGATCGCCGGCGTCCCGGACTCCTCGATTACCTCAAGGTCAAGGAAGATCAGGTGCGGCGCACCTCGCCACCAAGCTGCTCGGCTATGCGCTCGGCCGCACCGTGCAGGCGTCGGATCAACTGCTCATCGATCGCCTCGTGGCCACCGGCGGCAACGCAACGTTCTCTCAACTGGCGGCGGAGATCGTCACCAGCAAACAATTCCGCAGTCATCTGGGACGCGAAGAGGCGTAGTCAAACCATCCACTGCGAGTAGGTACACAATGAAGAATTCGCAAAAATCACGCCGTCACTTCTTGCGCGGAGCCGGCGTCGCTCTAGCTCTGCCGTGGCTGGAATCGCTGCCCCTCCTGGCGCAGGATGCGCCGGTCGCGAGGCCGCCGAATCCAAACAAAGCTCCCCTGCGCTTCGCCTGCATCTACTTTTCCAACGGAGTCGATCCCACCCACTACTGGGCCAAAGGCGCGGCGCGTCCATGGAATTCGGTCCCGCCGCCGAACCGCTCACGCCCATCCGCGAAGACTTGGTTTTCGTCCGCGGTCTCTACAACCAGACCGCGCTCGTCTCCACCAGCCCCCACCTGGGCCGCATGAACATGCTCTCCGGCGTCAAGGTGAGCCTCGATCCCAACGACATTCGCGTCGGCGCCACGCATGGATCAGGTCATGGCCCAGCAACTCGGCCATCAGACCGTGGTGCCCAGCCTCGCGCCTCGGCATCGAGCCCAACGAGCTTCGCCTCGAGGACGGCCTCTCCATGCTCTACGGCTCGCTCCATTTCGTGGACCTCCGCCACCAAACCGGCCACCAAGGAAATCTATCCCGCGCGCACCTTCGACCAGCTGGTGGGCGACGGCAAGGGCCGCAAGCTCGACCGCAGCATTCTGGACGCGGTGCTTCAGGAGACCCACGACCTGCAGCCGAAGATCTCCACCAACGACCGCACGAAGCTCGACGAATATCTGGAATCGGTGCGCGATATCGAAAAGCGCATCGACCGCGCCGGCAAGCAGGAACTCCTCGAAGGCTGGCGGCCCACGCTGACAGCAGCCCAACATGCCGCGGCCGTCGGACGAGATCCCGCAGAACGTGCCGGACCACATGAAGCTGATGCTCGATCTGATCGTGCTCGCCTTCCAGATGGACAAGACGCGCATCGTCACCTGCATGCTCAACAACGACCTGTCGCAGATGAACTTCAAGTTCGTCGACGGCGTCCGCGGCGCGCTGCACCTCGACCTGACCCACGGCAAGACGCCCGCCACCGAAGGCGATGTACCTCAAGACCAACCAGTTCCACATGAAGCAGTTCACCTACCTGGTGCAGCGCATGAAGCAGATCGATGAAGGCGGCCAATCGCTGCTCGACAATTCGATGCTGATGTTCGCCTCCAGCCTGCTACGACGGCGATCTGCACGGCGCCGACCAGATGCCGATTGTTGCTCGCCGGAAAGGCCGGCGGCGCCATGCAGCCCGGCCGCATCCTCGACTTCCTCGACAAGGGCAACGACAACCGCCGCGCCTGCAGCCTCTACCTGTCGATGATGGACCGCATGGGAGTAAAGTTGGACCGCTTCGGAGACACCGACAAAGCGCCTCCCCGGCCTCTTCGCCTAGTGGGTACAGGCCTCTGGCCTGTCGCTCTTCACTCGATCTCTGCCAGTGCACTCGCCGAGGTCCATGTTTTCGCAATACCCGCGCAAGCGTGATCTCGTCGCCGTCCTCGAAACTTGCGAACCTCGTCCATTCGGCAAAGTGATCGGACCCATTTCGAGTAGACAGCCATGCAGAATCTGGCTCCGGTCCTGAGACAGTACCGCTGGCCAGCAGATCGCCCGGACGAAGATTGCAGCCGTTGCTGGTATGGTGCGCCACCATCTGCGCAATCGACCAGTAAAGCTCTTTGAAATTCCCCGACTCAATCGAAACGGCGCGACCACCGCTCGCGCGCATCTGTGCGCGTGGTGATCTCCACCTCGAGCGTGATATCGATCGCGCCGCGCGCCCGATTCTCCGCCGAATCGAGATACTGCGAGCGGAGCCGGATCGCCCGCCGGACGCGCATAAAGCGGAGCGCGATACGGAGCCAGCGCCTCCATCGGCACCACCAAGGCGAGATACTCGTAGCGAAGCTCTTGCCGAGAAACGGACCGAGCGGCTGGTATTCCCAAGCCTGTATATCGCGCGCCGACCAGTCGTTCACCAGGCAGACGCCGAACACATGCTCCTCGGCGGACTGCAATCGGGATCGGCTCACCGAGCGCGTTGCCCTCGCCGATGAAGAACCGCACTTCGAGTTCGTAATCCAGCGTGCGCGTCGGACCGAACGTAGAGACCTGAGTCTGCCCGTTGGGGCGTCGAATCGGCGTACCGCTCACCACGATCGAAGAAGCGCGCCCGTGATACCCGATCGGAATATGCTTGTAATTCGGCAGCAGCGGATTGTCCGGACGGAACAGCTTACCGACATTGGTGGCGTGAAAGATGGAAGCGTAGAAATCCGTGTAGTCGCCGATATCGACGGGCAGAAGCATCACAGCATCCCGCATCGGCACGAGATAAGGCTCGACGTCGGAACTCCTGACAAGTTCGCCATAGCCGCTCCCGCAGTGCGTGCCAGTGAAGCGGAGTAAGCGCCATCAGAGCGTTGAGCGTTTCGCCGGAACAAGCGCGCCGGGTCTCCGGAGGCAGCGCGTCGAAGAGCCCCGCCAGCCGCACCGCGGCGCAGATCAGAATGCGCTCGCCCATCGCCACACCGATCGTGTTCTCCGCGCCTCGGCGGAAGACGCCGTAGGGCAGGCTCATCCATCATAACCACCCGAGCCGCTGCAAATCGCCAATCGGCTCCTCAAAGAGCAAGACCCGAAGCTCATCGCAAAGCGCTCGCGAGCCTCGCGGAGTTGCGCCACGCTGAGACGGTGACCGTGCCACGCCACGCCCTGATCGTCGAAGTGGAACTCACCCGGCGATTCCTCTTCCAGCGTCGCAATCGCGTCGCCCGCACTTCCTCCGTGCCAGAGCAGAGCCGCCGCCAGGAAGACGTTGACGAAACCGTGCATCAGCGCGGCCGGACTATCGGCCTCATACGTGCAGCACTGCATCGAGCGGATCGGATGATGCAGTCCGGCCGTAGCCTTGAACGGCACGCGAGCTTTGGCGCAGCGATACAAAAAGCGAACCAGATCGGCCGGGGCAGGGAAGGCCTCCGGCGTGAGTCCGCCGGTGCGAACCTTGGCGCGCCCGCGTCCACCCGCGAGCGGCGCGGGGTCGGCATCGATCGGAAGTTCGAAATACGCCGTCACGCCTTCGGGAAGCATCGCGACGTATCGGCGCTGCCTCGGCAGCGCGTTTCCACCTTGAGTTCGCACACCGGCACCGCCCGCGGCGGAACACCGAGGACGACGTAACTCCAGTCGGGGTCCACTTCATTCAGGCGGGCCGAGGGCACGATGAAGCGACCCAGCGCCCAGGAATGCGGCCCGGAGCGGTAGGCCTCGTAGTTTCGCGCGGCCTCCGCCATTTCGAGGCTGGCCGGCGGAAACAATCCGGCGTAGTCGATCAGGCCGGAGAGCAGTGTGCGCAGCGCTTCAGTCATGGCCGGAAGTGCTTCTTCAGCCCCTGCCAGCACTCGTAATATTCGTGCTGCAGGATCCGGCTCTCCAGCGCGTAACGCGTGGGGCGCAGCACCAGCTGAGTCTCGAACATGAAGGCCAGCGTATCGTCCAGATGCTGCGGCTTGAGTTCGGCGGTGCTGGCGCGCTCGTAAGTTTCCGCGTCGGGTCCGTGGCCCGACATGCAGTTGTGCAGGCTGGCGCCGCCGGGCAGAAAGCCTTCGGCCTTCGCGTCGTACTTGCCGAAGATCAGGCCCATGAATTCGTTCATCAGATTGCGGTGGAACCACGGCGGGCGGAACGTATGCTCGGCCACCAGCCAGCGCGGCGGGAAGATGGCGAAATCCGACGCCCGAAGGCGAAGTCAGCACCGTGTAAATCGAGGGATCGGGATGATCGAAGCTCACCGTGTTGATGCAGTTGAAGCGCGCCAGGTCGTATTTGTACGGCGCGTAGTTTCCGTGCCACGCCACCACGTCGAGCGGTGAGTGATCGATCTCGGCGATCCACAGCTTGCCGAGGAACTTGGCGACGATGCGGCAATCCGCATCCAGATCTTCGAACGCCGCAACCGGCGCCAGAAAATCGCGCGCATTGGCCAGCCCGTTGGCGCCAATCGCGCCGAGTTCGGGAAGGCGGAGCGGCCCGCCGTAGCTTTCGCAGATGTAGCCGCGCGACGCGCCGTCGGGCAGATCGACGCGGAACTTGATGCCGCGCGGAATCACGCAGATCTCCCCGGGCGCGACCTCGAGCACGCCGAGTTCGGTGGCAAAGCGAGCGCGCCCCTGTTGCGGGACGATCAGCAGCTCGCCATCGGCGTTATAGAAGTACCGCGCCTGCATCGACGCGTTGGCGGCGTAAACGTGCACCGCCACACGCCGGTCTGCGCGCGCCGGGTCGCCGCTGCCCGCGATGGTCACCAGGCCTCCGACGAAATCGGTAGCTGCCTCCGGGATCGGAAAGGGATCCCAGCGGAGCTGATTGGGCGGCGTGGGCACCTCGTCAAACGGCCCGCTGCGCAGCAAGCCGAGCCGGATATTCGGTGTACGGTTTGTGGGTGACGGACGGGCGAATTCGATAGGTCCAGGTGCGCCGGTTGATGGCGCGCGGCGCGGTGAAAGGGCTGCCGCTGAGTTGCTCGGCGTAGAGTCCGAAGCGGCGCCTGTTGCGGCGAGTTCTGGCCAACCGGGAGCGCGCCGGCTGCGGCCTCGGTAGCGAATTCATTCCCGAAGCCGGATTGGTAACGCAATTCGGTGGAAGGCATACTCAGCTTGCACTTGGGTTACGGGATTAGCACACTGGAATGAATGAGCATCCGATATACTATTATCGATCCTGGCGCGATTTGACGATTGGGGTTGACGCCCATCACACAAGCGGCGTCGGCGCCTCGGTCAACCGCACTCCGCTCCAGCCCAACGCGTTCAATGCCCCTGCCGCTGGGAAGCGTCATGCCGAAGGGTTGGCTGCTCGATCAACTCCGCCTGCAGGCGCAGGGCTGAGCGGCCATCTCGACGAGTTCTGGCCGGACCTCGGGCCCGCAGAGCGCCTGGCTGGGCGGCAGCGGCGAAGGCTGGGAGCGCGGGCCATACTTCCTCGACGGCCTGGTGCCGCTGGCGTATCTCACGCAAGACGCGACGCTCATCGCCAAGGTGAAGAAGTGGATGGATTGGACGCTGGACCACCAGCAGCCCGACGGCGCCATCGGTCCGGTGAAGAACCTGGACTGGTGGCCGAACTACGTGATGCTCAAGGCGCTGATGCAATACCAGGAAGCGTCGGGCGACGCGCGCGTGATTCCGCTGATGGAGAAATACTTCGCCTACCAGGCGCGCCACATGGACGAGCGCCCGCTCAAGGAGTGGGCCATCTTCCGCTGGCACGATGAAGTGTTGAGCGTGCTCTGGCTCTACAACCGCAACGGCGACCGCGCGCTGCTCGACCTGGCGCGCAAGCTGCATGCGCAGGGGCACGATTGGGAGGCGCAGTTCGCGAACTTCAGAACCAAAGAGAAGGTGACGCGCGTCGCGCGGCGAATCTTTCCACCCACGGCGTGAACAACGCGATGGCGATGAAGGCGGCGGCCGTGTGGTGGCTCGGTCACCGGCGAGAAGGGCGACCGCGACAGCCTGTACCAAATGCTCGACGCGCTCGATCGCTATCACGGGCAGCCCTCGGGAATCTTCAGCGCGGACGAGCACTACGCCGGGCGCGATCCTCGCAGGGAACCGAGCTGTGCGCCGTGGTGGAAGCCATGTTCTCGCTCGAGACCGATATGGCGATCCTGGGCGACGCCGGCGTTCGGCGACCGCCTGGAGAAGATCGCCTACAACGCGCTGCCGGCGACGCTCAGCGCAGACCTGTGGGCGCATCAGTACGATCAGCAGGCCAACCAGATCATGTGCTCGATCTCCAACCACCGCTGGGCCACCAACGGTCCGAGAGCAACATCTTCGGCCTGGAGCCGAATTTCGGCTGCTGCACGGCGAACATGCATCAGGGCTGGCCGAAGCTGGCGGCGAGTCTGTGGATGGCGACGCCGGATGGCGGCCTCGCGGCGGTGGTGTACGGCCCCAGCGAAGTGACCACGACGGTGCGCGGCGGCACGGCGGTGACGGTCGAGGAACGTGACCGACTATCCGTTCCGCGAGGCTGTCTCGCTGGAAGTGAAGATGCAGGGGACGGCGCGCTTCCCGCTGGCCTTGCGGATTCCGGCGTGGGCCGGCGCGGCGAGCGTGACCGTGAACGGGCAGCCCGTGGACGCGGTAAAGGCCGGGCGAGTTCCTGCGCATCGAACGCGAGTGGAAATACGCCGATCGCGTGGAACTGCGTTTCCCCATGACGGTGCGCACCTCCACCTGGTTCAACAATTCGATCTGCCGTGGAACGCGGCCCGCTGGTCTACTCGCTGAAGATCGGCGAAAGCTGGCACAAGATCAAGCAGACCGGCCCGTCGGCGGATTGGGAAGTTTACCCCACCACGCCGTGGAACTACGCGCTGGTGAAAGGCGCATTTCAGGTAACGGAGAAGGCGATGGAGCGCCAGCCGTACACCGCCGCCGCGTCGCCGGTGGAGATCACCGCGAAGGCGCGGCGCCTGCCGCAATGGACGCTGGTGGACGATTCGCCGGGCGTGCTGCCGGTGAGCCCGGTGACCACCAAGCGCGCCGAAGAGACGGTGACGCTGGTGCCCTACGGCGCGGCCGAAGCTGCGGATCACGGCGTTCCCGTGGCTAGAGTAGAAGACGCGGGAAAGTCTTCGCCCCAGATGTATTTGCTGAACCAATCGTAGTTGTGTTCCATCACGGCGCGCTGCTGTTTGGGCTTGTTGATGGGGTGGCCGAAGCCCTTGTAGAGCACCAGCTTCGCCGGGACCTTGCGGTCCTGCAACGCCTGGTAGAGTTCGAAGGCGTTCGGCGGCGGAACGCGCTTGTCCTGGTCGCCGTGCTGGATCAGCGTCGGCGTCTGCGCGCGGCTGACGTACGTGATCGGCGAGGTCTTGCGATAGATCTCCGGATCGTCCCAGGGCGTGCGCCTTCAGGTACTGGCGGGTGAACGGGTGGATGTCGGTGTTGACGTAGTAGGTCATCCAGTCGGAGATGCCCGCGCCCACACTGACCGCCTTGAAGCGGTCGCTGTAGCAGGTGATGAACGCGGAGATGTAGCCGCCCTGGCTCCAGCCCATTGCGCCGACGCGGTCGCGTATCGACGATGCCCCTGCGCGATCAGCGAATCGACGCCGGTGATCACGTCCGTCGTAGTCGCCGACGCCGAGGTTGCGCACGTTGAGCGCGCGGAACTTCTCGCCGTAGCCTGCGCGAGCCGCGGTAGTTCGGCTTGAGGACGAGCGCACCCTTGGCGGCGAAGCGCTCGATCGGGTAGTAGCGGTCGGCGGCCATCAGCGGGGCTATCGACGCCGGTGGGGCCGCCGTGGATCACCACGAGCAGCGGGTACTTGCGCGTGGGATCGTAGTCGGCGGGCTTGATCAGGATGCCCTCGATGGCGGCGCCGTCCTCGGATTTCCACTGCACCACTTCGCGCGGTGGCGAGCGGAAATCCTTGTACTGTGCGGCGACGTCGGTGAGGTATCTCGGCGCGAAATCGACGACCGAAGAGACGAAGATTTCCGGGAAGCGGTTGGGCGCGGCGCCGGTGCGCAGCGAAGCGTGCGGTGAGTCGCTTGGTGAAGGACGCGCCAGTGGCGAGAAGGCATCCGGCCCGCTGATGCGGCGCACGGCGCGGGTCGCCGGGTCGACGCGGAAGAGATGTGCGGCGGTCTTCTGCGTGGCGGTGAAATAGATGCCGTCCGGGCCCCAGTCGAGCAGGTTGGGGTCTCTCGTCGAACTCCTTGCGTGAGCAGGCGCGGCTGGCCGCCGCTCGGCGGGAATCGCGGCGATGTAACTGTTGGCGTAGTAGAAGAACGGCTGGCCGTTGGACGTGGTGTAGGCGATCTCCTTGCCATCCGGCGACCACTTGGGGCCGCCGTTAGGTCCCGCGGAGTCGAGCAGTTTCTTGACATGCAAGATCGGCGAGGTCGAGGACACGTACAAGGTCTCGGTATCGCTGGGAGCCGAGGTCGGGATCTCGCGTCGCGCTGAAGGCGATGCGCTTGCTGTCGGGCGACCAGCGAGAAGGCGCCGACGCTGAATGCATCGCCTTTGGTGAGCGCCTCCGGTTTGGGCAGTTTCTTCGGGTCGATGGGCAACTCGGCGGGGAAGTTTGAGCAGCCACAGATGATTCATGCGTGTAATCGCCGCCGACGATTTCGAAGTCGCCGTACTTCTCCTTGCGGTCCTTGCGCGCTTTGGCGTCGGGGCCGGAGGACGTGAATGCGATGGCGGCTGCCGTCCGGCGCCCAGGCGATGTTGCCGACGCCGTTCTCCTCCGCGGTCAGCGCGGTGGCCTCGCCGCCGGCGGACGAGATGCAGGTAGATCTGGCGCTTGCCGTCGCGGTCGCTGGTGAAGGCGAGCCGGCGCGAATCGGGCGACCACTGCGCGCCGCTGGAAGACTTCTTGCCGCTGGTGAGCTGGTAGCGCTCGCCTAGTGGACGGCATGGCGATCCAGATCTGGGTGTAGAAATCGTTCTCGTCCCAGTTGGCCTGTTGCACGGTGTACGCCACGAAGCGGCCGTCGGGCGAGATCTGCGCGCCCGGCCACGGACTTCATGCCGAGCGATTCCTCGATGGTGGGAACCGCGGATGCCGAGCCGCGCCGGCGGCGGCGCAAAACAGGAGAGCGGCGGAGAATTGCAGGCGCATTGCTGAATTATAGTAGGCTTCACGCGATCTCGTTTCGACCAGGCGGCCGAAAGCGTACAGCGAGCATCTCCCTTGCCGGGCAGTTTCAACTGGAACCTTGCCGGAGAAGATCGCCATCGGCTTTCGTGATGGTCATCGCCCAAGGGTCGATGATCTCGCGCGGTGGAGCGGCTGCCGGCAGGCAGATCGAAATCGGCCAGCGCGGGCTGGTGGTAATCCAGGAAGTACAGATAGTATTCGCCGGCACGCGCGATGCAGGGATAGTACGCGCCGGCCACCGGGCGCGCTCCTCGCGCGGACCGGACTCGATGATGCCGCGCAGGAACGCAATACGCCGCGGGCTCTCGCCATGCAGCACGCCGCCCTTGGACCACCAGAGAATATCGTGCGGCGTCGAGGTACGTCTCGCCGTGCCCCACGTACGCGCCGGAGCGTCATTCCGAGCCAGAAGCGGCGCGTCATTTCCGCGCGCGGAGATATCGCCCCAGCGCTTGGGAATGTTGCCTTCGTACTTGCACTCGTCGAAGACCAGGGGCTTGCGGAAGGTGGAGCGCCACTCGGGAATCTTGGCGAAATCGTCACCCTGTATGCTGACGTGCGTGACCCACGGTTTGAGCGGATCGTACATGGGGCCGCTGTGGTGGATGGAGCGCAGGCGGCTGTACGGATCGCTTTCCTGCAGGATGCGGAAGTAGCGGTCCCAATCGGCGAGCGTCTTGCCCTTCACGAAGTCCCACTCGTTGGCCACGCTCCACCAGACGTTGCGGAAGGCGGCGAGGCGAGCCACGACGTAGCGCAGGTAGCGGTCGTCCACTTCGGGCGGCATCAGGGCGTAGCCCCAATGGTCGTAGGGGTGAAACAAGAATCAGGTCGGCTTCGATGCCGAGCGCCTGCAGTTGGACGATGCGGGTCTCCAGGTGTGTGGAAGAACTCGGGGACGAAGCGAGGTGTAGTCGTTCTCGCCCTGCGCGCTGCGCGGAACGGATACACGGGCGGCTCATCGCGGTTGTACGTGTACCATTTGGGGAAGACGCACATGCGCATCTTGTTGAACGGCGCGTGGCGCAGGGTTTCGATGGTCTGCTCTTGCAGCGCGGCGGGCTGATGGGTCCAGGCGTAGCACGTAGTGCCGAAGGGAAAGTAGGGCGTGCCGTCGGCGTAACCGAAATCGTAAGTATTGCGCACGGAGACGGGGCCGTGACTTGCCGGCGGCCGGCGCGACGCAGCGGAAGGCTTCCGGTCTTGCCATCGAGTTCGCGGCGATTGCTGTGAGTGACGTAGTTCCATTCGCCCTCGGCGTCTGGTGAGAAGCGAACTTTGCAGGCGCCGCCGCCATCGTAGAAAGCCATCGACCTCGACGCTGCGGTGCTGCTGGCGGAATTCGGCAGAGAACTGCACGTCGAGGAAAGGGATTGCCGTCCGCGCGGGCCGGCCAGTTGGAGTTCGAAGCGGTCCCAGCACGTCCGACGTTGCGCGCCGGCGATTGCAGCGGCTCGAGCCGCGAAGCCAGCGCCAAAGTGAGTGCGGTACGCCGGCGCGCGACGAGCTACGCCGCGCGTGGCGTACCACGTGGCATACGCACTCCTAAATGGTACTAGACGGTGGAAGGGTACGGCGACGGGTTGAGCGGCGGGAATGGCGGACGAGCGTAATGGAGTGGTGCACCATTTTTCCTGACCGTTTGCGGCGGCGGCCGCGAAGCGCTGCCGGTGGTGGTATCGCCGCCCGCGCCATCCCACAGCAGCTTTGGGCGCCTGCTTGTTCGGCGGTGACGGCGGCCGACCTGGAGCGCGCGCTCGGGCGCCAGCTTCGGGCGCGGACGAGAGGAGAAGCCCGCGGCGCCGAATCGACCTGCGACTACGGAGCGGGGAACGCGGTCAGGCGTCCATCACGATTCAACGCCTGACCGCCAAAGGTGGACATTGGCGACGGAGATCTGAGACCTGAAGACGAGCATTCCGGAATCCACCGTGCGACTGCCATCTCGGGACTGGGCAGCACTGGCGTTCTTCCTGGACATCGCCGAGCGGGGACACGGTCTGCACGCGATGCGAGACGATCGCGATCACTACGTGATGGTCTCCATACTCGGCTTCGGCGATGCGTCAGTCCCGGCAGCAGCGGAGCGTTTGGCGCGCACCGCGCGGGCGGATGACAGCTGCAGGACGGCGAAGACGGCATCAAGCCTCTACTGCTTTCCGGCCAGACGCCATGAATGATACGCTCGACCTCCGCGGAGAGGCGGAAATTGCGGTACGGAGCCGCGCCAGCGCTTGATCGAAATCGAGCAGGCCGGCGAGATGCGCGCCCGCCAGCACGCCCAAGGTTCCGGTAACGTGCAAGTGGCGCTCGGCTTCCGTGCGGCCGTCCCGCTCATCGATAAGGATTTCGTCAACCCGCAGCAGCTCAGCCAGCGACAGTGCGGCCCCTTCCCCGGATCAAGGAACCGGAGGGGTAGGGTCAGAGTGGGTGGGTCCGGCCGCACTTCGAGCCAATCGGGTGGCTGCGCAATCCACGACCGGACGGCTGCTGGCGCTCCGCTCCTTCGCAACTCCGCCGGCGACGGTCTTGGGCACAATCACGTGCGTGTAGAGAGGCTGGAGCACGTCCACTGCTCCGATCAGCACGAGATAATTGAGAGGGCCCGTATCGGCCACAACGATCATGCCGAACGCAAGGCCTTGCGTCTTTCGTTTAATTCCCGAATCGTGGCGAGGTCGCGATCAAAATCCTCAACGGTGTAGTCGTAGACTCTCGTGCTGCTTCAGGAAGCCGTCGAGCTCATAGCGCGAGGGGATGTCCAGGAGCGTGCGGAGTTGGTAACTGGTGATGCGCCTCTGGCGGTAGGCTTCGAGGGCGAGTTTCAAAGCGGCGCGGGCAGGTTCCTGGCCTGGGGTACAGGGTGCCGCCAAGTCATCGGGAGGGGTGACCGTGATCTGCAATGGTTACAGCCCAGCACATGCCCGCTCTCATTTTCGTAACCGGTGCCTGCGCGCGTCTACTAAGGGATTATGAGGTTGTGGCTGATCTTCCGCCTGCTCGCCGCGGCGGGGTTCGCTTGCAGACGGCGCCCAAAGCGCGCGCACGGCCAAGAAGGCCGTCGCGCACTGAGAACGGACGTCGTGCGCCGGGCACCTTCCAAGTGGCCCGGTGGAGGCGCTGACCGTCGAAAGGCAATCGTACTTTTACACCCCAAGGCGACCAGGTGCTGGCGGTCGCCAGTGGTCTCTCAAAGGTCGGCCAACTGGCAGGCAAGCCGGAGTTCGAGGCCGCACGCGACCGGCTGCATCGAGCTGCCGGCGGGGTGTTTTGAAACCGTCGGGTATAAGTTCGAGGCCGGACCCGAATAAGAGAAGGCTTCGTCGCCACCTTCCAGGTGACCGAGGTCGAACCCGCCTATCCGATGCGCTTTGAGGAATTGGGCGTACCGGAGCAAGGAAATCGAGAGCCTGCTGCACGCGAAAGACCCCGCACATCTCGGCGAAACTTCCGGCCACCAAGCCGCTGATCGATCGCTACACAACTGGATCCAGGAATTCCTGGCGTCGAAGGGCTCACCGAAAAATCGCGGCAAGGTGACTCAGCTGACGGGGATCAGTTTGCGATCGTCTTTCGTCCGGCGCGCAATCTGCCGGCGGTCGCGCAGGTGACCTTTCAGGGCAATCAGGTGATCCCGCAGGGCCTTGCGTGAAGCCGCATGGCACCGTGATCGGCGCCTTATACCGAAGTGCTTTCGCGATCTGCTGAACAACAGCGTGCGTCTTTTGTATGAACAGCGCGGCCGCGTGCGTGTGGCGTTTACAGAGGTGCGCGCCGAACCGGTGAACGATGTGAGGGCGTACACGTCTTTGTCAAAATCGACGAAGGCCAAAGCTACGAACTGGGCAAGGTCGCGATCGTGGGGCCGAGTCCGGTGGAGCCGCCGCGCTGATTAAGGCGGGGATTTCAAGACCGGCGATGTAGCCACCAGATGATAGCAATACGTAACTGAACGAAGCATACC
>ERZ1370068.8327-contig-7190_pt1 | contig 42465 bp, 83 predicted proteins | sample MGYA00561227_ERZ1370068 | MGnify/ENA primary metagenome ERZ1370068 (study PRJEB38410, sample SAMEA6850437) | metagenome | study: Metagenomic assessment of the ecological functions of the soil: analysis of the soil microbiota associated with the... | reverse complement strand
TTGTACTTCGTTCCGCAGTTACGTATTGCTGCTGAACCGCAAGACGCGGAAATCCTCCCGCGATTCATTCGGACGAGTGGGGTTCGGCGCCAGGGGAGTTCGGCACGCTCCACCATATGGCTGCCGATTCGAAGGAACCTCTACGTCACCGAAGTCACTCCTCAAGCCGGAAAACGGCGGATCGAAATTCACGTTCACGCCGGGTCGATCGGCGCTGGTGAAGTCACAACGACAGCCAGGGTCGGCGGACGGAGAACCCACCGGCACGGGAGATTTCCGATAGAGGCATATGACTCTCGCTGGGCGATGCTCAACTTGGTGCTGCTACGACGCAGCTTCATAAGCGCGTTGTCGGCTGTCGCGGTGACGACCGTCTGGTCAGAATTCGTCTCACCAACGGGCAATCGCTGCTCAGTGGGGGCGTGGAGGTGTGGCAGAGACCGTGGATGCCACAGCGGGTCGGCGATTTTTGCCAATCCTCGACCTCAGGTCTGTACATCTTCGCGAAACGCCATTCCAGCTTCACGCGCATCCAGGGCGCCAGGCCGCTGCCTGACTATCCGATCGAATGACAAGGCAACCAGGAGCCGGCGGACAAGGCCGCGGTGTTCCAGCTGCGCTATTATACTCAGCTATCCGGCACGTCACGACGGTGACCGGGAAGATCGCTGGCGCGCGAAAGCCATGGTTGGCTAAGGCGCGCGTTCGCCATAGGCGGCGCCGGAAACTCAATGCGACTTCAATGTGACGGCGGAACACGCTCGAACGTACGCCGGCAAGCCAGCCTGGGGGCGGGCCGCCGCGAGGCTGGTCCGCCTAGACCAGCATCCTCTTAAGCGCATGCCATCGCCTTCACCACATGCTGCCGCCGGCGTGTCCGCCCAACAGGGGCCGGCCGGCCAGGACTTCCACGACGCGGAGATTCGAGACGCGCGATGCGAGTCGGCCAGACCGCAAGCTGGGGTTCGAATTTCTCGGCACGCTCGGTTCGGACTATGCCACCTGCCAAAGCTGGCGAAGCGAAGACACCAGAGACGTCGTGCCGAGGCTACGTCACGAACCCCGCCAGCGCGCCGGCGCGTGACGACCTGGTACGCCGAGCCCGCGAAGGTCTTCGACAATCTCTACTTCGTCGGCGGCAAGATTCACTCGGCCTGGGCGTTGACGACGAGCGACGGGATCATCCTCATCGATACGATCTTTCCTTACAACTCCGAGGAGCTGATCGTCGGCGGAATGAAGAAGCTCGGCCTCGATCCGAAGAACATCAAGTACGTCCTCATCTCCCACGCCCATGCCGACCATATCGGTGGCGCCGAGATGCTGCAGGCCCGATACGGCGCTCGCGTGGTCATGGGCGGGCCCGATTGGGATACAGGTCGCGAAGCTACCCGAACCGGTACAAGACCATGGCGCCGAAACGCGACATCGTCGCCACCGACGGCATGAAGATCACGCTCGGCGACACGACCGTGACCATCTGGCTCACTCCCGGCCACACGCCGGGCACGTTGTCCTACACGTTCAGCGTGTTGGACCAGCGGCAGGCCGGTCAACGTGGCCTACTCGGGCGGCACCGCGTTCAATTTCGTGAACAACACGCCGGATCCGGGCATCAAGAATTTCCAGACCTATATCGACTCGCAGCAGCACATGGCCGCGAAAGGCTGCCGCCACTGGCGCGACCGTCCTCCTCTCGAACCACTCGGAGTTCGACAACGCGGTCAACAAGAACAGAATGCTTGCCGGCCGCGGCAACGGTCCGCATCCCGTACGAAGCTCGGGCGCCGATTCGGTCCAGCGCTATTTTCAGGTCACGCAGGGCTGTGCGCGGGCGGCGCAGCTCGGGCTGGAACAGAAGCTGGCCGGTGCGCGCGCGGCGTGGGTCGACGGGCCTGACATGGAGACCAGGCTGGTCCATCGTCGGCGCCATCAGCCGGCGCCTCGTTGGCGCGCCGCCGGAGCCGGCGCGTCGCGCGAGTCCATCAGGATCGATTCGAGCTGGGCGTTCTAGGATTGTCGTCGGCGGCCTCTCGAGTGCCAGTTCGACGCCACCGATGTCGGGCTCGGCGGGCGGTTTGCGTGGCATCCTGATCGCAACCGATCGGTGGGAGTCGAAGCGGAGATCGATTTCCCCTATCCGGCAGATTTTTCCGGATCTACAGCGCGCGTTCAGTCGTGGTCGCGTCGGGGAGGCCTGTTCGGTGTCACAGCTGGGGCCCCGGTTCGGCCGTCCTGGGGGCCACTTCGCCAGGCTGCGGTCCGGCTTCCTGAACGTTCGCCAGGCGCCCGAACGCCCATTCCCCTGCATTCTGATCTTCCGCCGCCGCTGTCATGCGCGCTGGCTTCCGGGCCGCACGCTCGTTGGCCTTCGACATCGGCGGCGGCGTCAGGAGAGTGTTCGCGACGCCAGGGGCGCATTCGTTCGCGTCGACGCCGGCGATCGCGTCCTGAAATGCCCCGGGGCCGGTCTTCGACCAGGAACTTTGCCAGGCGCGACGAAGCGTTCTTCCAGCCACGACTTCCGGTTCGCAGCCGGTGCCGGACTGCACGGTTTTAGCCACTCGCTGACGGGCCGGGCGACGTCACCTTTGAGGTTTGTGCACCTGGCGACAGCACGAGGGAGTAAGACGATGAAGCAGTGCCGGAGTTGTCGCCTGCATCGTGTCTGATCGCGCTGCCAGCCGGTGCGACAGCTCAAAGGTCGCCGAAGGTTCATGAACTGAAAGGCGTCGCCCGCCACGGTTCATCGCGGCTTTTTCGACGCGTCGCTCAAACCCGTCCTGACGATCGACTCTGGCGACATCGTCCGTCTGGAGACCGCCTCCGGCAACCCGCGTTATTTCGAGAGCATCGGCGTGCCGAAGGACAAGATTCCGGCCGAGCTCTACGCGCGTCTTCGAAGGTGTCGAAGGCACCGGGCGAGGCGATCACACGCTCAATGGACCGATTGCGATCCGCGGCGCGGAGCCGGCGACATGCTCGAAATCCGGATTCGCGCGGTCGATGGTGCGACTGCCAATCGCGGGACAGGGATTCGTGCCGAATCGTGGCCTGCTGCCGGACGAGTTCCCGTACGCGAAGGATCGCGTGCTGTGGATTGATCTGAACCGCAAGACCGTCGAGTACGCGCCGGGGGTGGAGGTGCCGGTCAAACCGTTCTGGGGCGTCATCGGTGTCGCGCCGCCGCCGAGGATGGGACGAGTGCCCAGCGGACCGCCCGAATGTGTTCGGTGGGAATCTCGACAACCGCGGATCTTGGAGCCGGGGAGCACGTTGTATCTGCCCGTCCACGTCCCGGCGCGCTGCTTCGATCGGCGATGGCCATGCCGTGCAGGGATACGGCGAGGTGTGCCTGTCCGCGGTGGAGGCGTCGCTCAAGGGCGAGATTCAGGTCGTGCTGCACAAGGGACGGCGACATACGTTGGCCGCCGCGCCGAGACCGCGACGCACTACATCACGATGGGGCTTCGACGCGGACCTCGACGAGGCCGCGAAGATCGCCACACGCGAGATGCTCGACTTCCTGGTCGAAACACAAAGGGCTGTCGCGGGACGAACGCGTACATGCTGGCGAGCGCGGCGATGGATCTGGTCGTGACCCAGGCCGTGGATGGCACCAAGGGTATTCATGCCATGATGCCGAAGGGAATCTTCGAGAGGTCAGAAATGACACAGCCGAAGTCATGCTCCGCTCGGTCTGCCGGCGGCACTCGGTCTCGTCGTCTCGCTGGCCGGTGCGAGCGTCCTTGGACGGTCGGGGGCCGACTCCGTCGGGCGTCCCGCGTCGCAGCCGCCAGGACGGCCGCGGGGCGGGACACCACACTGCGGTGTTCGACAACCTTGTGCGCCGCGCCGGCGCCGACTCCGGCGCCGCAGCCAGGCACAGCCGCCCGCGACGCAACCCCAGGGTCCACCCGCGCGCGCTCGCACCAGTGGCATGCGGAGCCTGGCGAAGGTCTTCGACAACCTCTACTACCTCGGACAGTCCGGGCACTCTGCGTGGGCCGTGACGACCTCGGACGGGATCATCGTCGTCGACGCGCTCTTCGACTACTCCGTCGAGGACGAAATCGTCAATGGCCTGACCAAGCTCGGGCTGGATCCCGAGCATCCAACGCCGTCGCGTCAGCCATGGCCACAGTCGACCACGCCGGCGGCGCGGGCTTCTCAGGATCGTTTTGGCGCGCGCGTCATCATGTCCGCAGCCGACTGGGACTTGATCGGTCGTAACACGGCCGTCATGGCCAAAACCGAAGCGTGACATGGTGGCGACCGATGGCCAGACGGCTCACGCTTGGTGACACGACGTTAACCCTGTATCCTCGCGCCGGAGCCGCGCCCGCCGGGCACGATCTCCACGCTGATTCCGGTGAGAGGACCCAGGGCGGGCGCACCTTGCCGCCGAGTGGGGGTGGGACGGGGTTCAGCTTCACGATCACGCCGGACAAGCCGCGACGATTCTGGTTAGGAAACCTACGCCAACTCCGCCGGGCACTTTCGCGATGCCCGTGACACGAACCGCGCCGCCGACGTGCTCATCGCCAATCATCCAAACCAGGATGGGGCGAAGATGAAGCTGTCTGCGCTCGCGAGACGCAAGCCGGCAGCCCATCCCTTTGTCATTGGCAACGGCGTGAGTCGCTATCTGACGATGGTGGGCGAGTGCGCGAAGAGCCGGGCTCCTCCATGCTCCAGTAGCCCTATTGCGCTCAGCGGCAAGTTGCATATGTCAAACAACCACGAAGACCCGAAGGACACGAAGACGAAAGCAATTTCTTTCCTTCGATGCCCGTCGCGACCTTCGTGGTTGGTCCTGATCCTGAAGAGGAGGCTACGATGCCGAAGTTCATGGTCAAAGCGTCCTACCGCGGAAGGGGGCTCGAGGCTTCGAAGGAAGGTGTACCGGAAGGCGCGCCGCAGTGCAGAAGCTCCCCGTGAGAGAGCCTGGGCGGCAAGGTCGAGGCATTTTATTTCGGCGTATGGCGGAATACGATGCGTCGCTCATCGCCGATTTCCGGATGCAACCGCCGGCCTGGCGGTCAGCCTTGCCCGTCAACGCCTCGGGTGAGTTCGCCTCTCCACGATTCCGCTCATCACGCCAGAAGAAATTGACATCGGCGTGCAAACGGATCGGTGGCTTACCGGAGCACCGGGCGCGTAAAGGCTCGCCAATTCACCGACTGCTGAAAATCTTGAGGCAACCGATGCGCATGCTTGTGCACGTTCAATTCCCGCTCGAGCCCTTTAATTCCGCCGTCCGCAACGGCACAGCAGGAGAGAAGATCAGAAACATTCTTGAGAGCATCAAGCCGGAGGCCGTCTACTTTTTCGGAACACAACGGTCGGCGTGGCGGAACGCTCGTCGTCGACGTCAAAGACGCGTCGGAGGTCCCTGCACTGGCCGAGCCGTGGTTCCTCACGTTCAACGCGGAGGTCGAGTTTCGGATTACTGATGACACCCGAAGACCTGGGCAGATCCAACCCTCGATGCGCTAGGAAAGAAATGGGCGTGAGGATCTTCAGTAGCACGGGAGAATTCGCGATGATGTCCTGGTCGTCGGAGAGAAGGCGCGAGCGTGAGCGACCGCCGTTTCGACATTCTTCGCGCCATCGAACAACTCGATCCCGAGCGCGACCGCCCAGCGCATCGTGCATCTTCGTTCGGATACGATTTCCCTGGGATCCGATCCGAGCGCTCGAGATCGCTCTTTATCGGACCTACTGCGTCCCGAGCATCTCCGCGTTACTGGACCGGAACCGGCGAATTTCGCACGAACACCCAGCGCCGGCACGACGACACGTCGATTCTGTCGCCGAAATGTGCGAATGGGGCTACGAGAGCGGTCGCGCGCAAGGAAGCCTTGGAGCGCATGAACTGGGTCCACGGCCACTTCACAGATCGCCAACGACGACTTTCTCTACGTGCTCGACGTTCATCTATCGAGCCGATTCGCTGGATCGATACGGTTGGCTGGCGGCCGACGTGCACCAATGAGAAGCACGGCGCTACTGCTTCTGGCGTGAAGTCGGGAAGCGAATGGGGATCGTTAACATTCCTCCCTCGTGCACGAGGCGTTCGAGGCGTGGAGCCGCCATGCGAGCGCCAGAACTTCCGGTTTGCGGATACGAATCAGCGAGTCGGCACGTCGACACGTGATTTGTTGCGTCGTGGTTTCCGCGAATCGTCACGCCGTTCGTCCGCTGCGCATCTACGCGATGCTGGACGAGGCCATGATCTCGTCGCTCCGATTTCGTCACAACCGCGCTCACCACTCGCCAGTCTGCGCTGCGCGGCGTCTTCGAAATTGCGCGGGCGCGTGGTTGATTGCTGCCACCGCGCCGGACCGCGCATTTCTTCACCGACGATCGCAACCGGACGCAATCCCGGCGGGCTACGGGATTTCGCAGCTCGGCCCGCCGCGCATGGTTGCCGCTGAGAAGCGACGCGTTGATGCAGCCGACTGAAGCTGCGTGGATTCGCGCGCAATGGTCGACACTCGCGTTCGGAGGTATGACGTGTCCATGAAACTCCCGCTGCTCGCCGCCGCTGCTGCGCTGGCTGCCGCCGCGCCGCTCTCGTCACAAACGCCCGCTGCTCCTACTCGCCAGGCCGTGATCGGCGAGCTCGTGGTGGCGAACCGCATTCTCGCCAACGAAGGTAGTCCGTTGACGGCTACGGGCATGTCAGCGTTCGCAGCCCGCCAACAAGGATCGCTATTTCCTCGCTCGCGCCGGAGCGCCGGCTCCTTGTGACCGCTGCCGACATCGTCGAGTACGACCTGGACAGCAAACCGGTGACGAGCACGTCCGCCATGGGATACCAGGAGCGCTTCATTCACGGGGAGATTTACAAGGCGCGTCCGGACGTCAGTGGCGGCAATACATTGCCACTGTCTCGAGGTCATTCCCTTCGCGGACACATCCGTGCCCCTGCGTCCGATGTATCACATGGGGTATTTCATCGGCGAGGGCGTGCCCGTCTTCGAGATCCGAAAAGTCGGGGGCATGACCGACATGCTGATCTCGACGCCGCAACTCGGGCGTGCGCTCGCGCAGACACTCGGGAACAGGTCGGCTGCCTTGATGCGCGGCCACGGTGCGGTCGTCGTGGCCGAGTCACTGCACCTCGTCGTGGGCAAGGCCTACTATCTCAATACGAACGCGCGGTTGCAGTGGCAGGCGATGCAGCTGGGCGGCGGCAACGTGACGTATCTGGATCCGGAAGAAGCGAAAAAGGCCGCGCAGACCTACGAGCGCGTTCCTGGGACGCCTGGAAATCGAGACTGCCAAAGAACTAGCATCGAACGATGAACGCATCCGCGGCCCTGACCGCACGCTTCCTGCTCGTCGCCTGCGCACTGCTCACTGCCCCAGCGGCCGCCCAGCGGGGTCCCGCGCCGGATCCCTGGTGAAGGAAAACGCCACGGTGAAGCTCGCCGAACACACGCGTGATCCCGGACAACAGCGTTCCGATGGTCCCGAACGTCGGCATCGTCGTCGGCTCCCGCGCGACACTGGTGATAGATCCCGGGCTGGGCAGGCGCAACGGGGAGAGGTGCTCCGCGAAGTCGCGAAGATCAGCCGCAACGCGGATCTCTATATTGCAACCACGCACTTCCAGTGTCGAGCACACCACAGGCGCCCTGGCATTTCCGGCAACTGCGACATACGTGAACTCGAAAATCCAGGAAGCCGACTTCGTTGAAGGAAGTGGTCAGCAGGCGGAGGCTTTTTTCAAGCCGATCGCCGCTGGTGATCGAACCTGCTGAGCGGCGCCTCCGGTGGCCGCAAAGCCGACGTCACGTTCGACCGCGACTACGTGCTCGATCTCGGCGGCGTTCGGGTGCGCTTCCTCGTCGTCGGCCCGACGCACACGCGCGGCGATACGGGGTTCTTCGTGGAGGGCGACGGCATCCTGTTCTCCGGTGACGTCGTCATGAACCAATCGTTTCTCGCGGCCGGCCCGGCGTCGAGCGTCAAGGCGTGGCTGTCGGCGTTCGATGCGTTCGAGCAGATGCGACCGCGGACGATCGTCCCGGCGCATGGCCCAGTCGGTGACGGGTCGATCATCGCCGTTAACCGTGCGATCATGCAGAGCGTGCAGACGCGGGCGCGCCAGTTGAAAGCGGAGGGGCGCTCAGCTGACGCCGCCGCGATGACCGTGTCAGGCCGAGCTCCAGTCTCGAATGCACCCGGGCTGGCCGCGCGCGAATGGTCTGCTTGCGGCGGCGCACGCGCGCCTTCGCCGAAGCTTGCCTTAGGGGACAAGCAGCCGGGATAGGCGACCGATCAATTCCGTTGGGAGGAGAATTTGATGAAGCGTCACGTCTTGTTCGCCATCGTCGCCATGCTCACCGTCGTTCCGCTCGCCGCGCAGGAGTCAGAGGATGGATGCTGCGTGCCGACGAGGCACCAGTGCATCCGACCCCGACGCGCCGGGCCTGATCAGGCTGATGAAGACAGCGACGGGGTTCCATGCGACGAACCCGCAGGCGGCGGTGTTCTGGCACCCCGCGAACACTGCGGCCGGCAACTACTCGCTGAAGGGCACCTTCACGCTCGTGAAGCCGAGCGGTCACACGAACTTCTACGGTCTCGTGTTCGGCGACGGCGAGCTCGGCGGCCCTCGATCAGGCATGCTCTATTTCATGGTCGCGCGGGACGGCACGTGGCTGCTCAAGCGCAGGGTTGGCAACGGACGACGCAGGATGTAGTGGTGAAAACGGCGCATGCCGCGGTGAAGAAACCGGACGCCTGAGCGGGATGTCGACCAACGCGCTCGAGCTTGCGCGTGCTCGCCGACAAGATCGAATATTCGTGAACAACACGGTCGTGCACACCGCCCGAAGAGCGGGATGACCGCGAAGACCGACGGCGTATACGGCGTGCGCGTGAATCATCAGCTCGAGGTGCGCGTCGACGGCCTCACCATGTCGGAGCTCTAGAAATCCGGTTCCTAACCCTAACCCCTTGAGGTTCTTGACGTAGACTCCGTGCATCCAACATCCCTGGGTCGCAAAACACCGGCTTATCGAACGGCGGGAGGACGCCGTGAGGATCAATCACCAGGTGCCTGCTAGTCGTCGCCCTTGTCGGATCATAGTGTTCTGCTGTGGAGAGCCCACACCGGATCGAGGATGTCGTCGGCGCCCAGGCGCGTAAGCCGATCGCATGATGACGCGGATCTGCACGGGTCCGGATGGCCTGAGCCACGCCGAAGAAATCGAGATGAAGGCCAACAGCGGCGTGACCGAGATGATGAAGGCGAGCGGCGCCCAATTCAGCCGGAGACCGCCGGGCCCCGCCAGCGACTGGCACGTGGGTCGAGGCGTCAGTTCGTGATTACCCTCAGCGGCCATGCGGAGCTCGAGTGGCAGGCGGGAAGAAGGTCGCCGTGGGCCCCGGCCACATCAACCTGATTGAGGACACGACCGGCAAAGGCCACATCACGCACAACCTCGGTCCTGAAGACCGCATCGTGGTGACGATCCGCTCGCAGACCAGACAGTCGGTGCCGCTCGTTAAGGAGCTCGTGACGCCGGAGTCAGTCGGTGAAGAAGCGCGTGATCGGCGCAGCCTGCCTCGGCGTGTTCCTCCTGGCTGGGGCGTGCTCGTCCGGCGAGCCAGCAATGGGTCCAGATGCCACCAGCCAGCCGCCGGCGGCACGCGGCGGCGCGCCGATTACGCGTGCTCATGATCACCGCGACGGCCCGGCTTCCGCCATGACTCGATCCCCGCCGCGCGCCAGGTCATGGCCAGCCTCTCGGCTTCGACCGGCGAGTTCACGGTCATGGTCACCGAGGACCTGTCGACGATTTCCGCCCCGGGCCTCACGGCGTATGAGCGTGATCGTGTTTGCCCTCACCAGCGGCAGAGCTGGCATTCACGAGCGCTCAGAGGGCTGCGATGATTGCAGGTTTGTTGCTGCGGCGGGCGCGGCTTTATCGGTATCCACAGCGCCAGCGACACGTTAGCCGGCTGGCCGGACTACGGTGGTCGTCTCGTGGGCGCGTATTTCAAAGAGCATCCCTGGACGCAGCAAGGATGCCCGTCGTCGTCGAAGATCAGGCGCATCCGGCGACGCAGGGGCTCGGCAGGCGCTTCGCATTACTCGAGGAGTTCTACACGTTTCAGGAAAATCCCGCGCGAGGCGCGTGCAGGTGTTGCTGAGACTCGATCCGACGTCGGTGGGTCCGCCGGCGATTATCCGCTCGCATGGGTACGTCGGTCGGCGCCGGGCGGGCGTGCTAGCGCCCTCGGACACTTCTCCGGGACGTGGACCGACCAGCGGTTTCAGCGGCAACTCATTGGCGCAATCCGCTGGGCGGCGAAACCGCATCTGAAGCTCGCGACGGCGTGAAGACGATGCGTCGCATCGCGGACCCAAAGGCTCCGCGCCGCGCGTCGGTTGTTGCGGAGGAGAAGAACGTCATGCGCAAGTTAGATCGTGCTGCTCGTCACCTGAGCGCCTCCGTCAGGCGTCGCTGGTATCGCACGCGGAGGAGGGCGGGGCGCGGGAACGAGCGAATGCGCTTCGCGGGGCTATCGACATTCACGTCCATTCCGAGCCCGACGGCCGCCCGCGATCCGTCGATGCCGTTGAAGCCGCGAGGCAGGCCAAAGGCGAACGGCATGCGCGCCATCGTCATCAAGAACCACTACGAGTTCACGTCAGGGCTCGCGCTACATCGTCCGCAAGGAGGTGCCGGGGATTGACGTGTTCGGCGGCGTCGACTTGAACCTGACCGTTGGTGGTATCAACGCGGCGGCGCGTCGAGTCATAGCGGCGACAACCGGCGCGGATTCGGCAAAATGGTCTGGATGCCGACGTTCGATTCCGAAAACCAGGTGCGCTTCTCGAGGAGAACCGCCCGTTTGTCAGTGTATCCAAGGGCGGAGCGCTCCTTCCGGCAGTCAGGATGTGATCGCCAGTGATTGCGAAGCACAATCTCGTGCTCGCGACCGGCCATTCGTCCGCGGAGGAAGGGCTCATGCTGTTGCGCGAAGGACGCCGGCAGGGTGTGCGACAGATGGTCGTACGCACGCGATGAACGAGCCGATCGTGATGAGCGTGCCGCAGATGCAGGAGGCGGCAAGCTCCGGCGCCTTCGTCGGATTCGTCGGCGGCAACGTTGGCGATCAGGGCGGCCGGCTCGGATGGACCGATTCGCGGACGCCATCAAGGAAGATCGGTCCCGAGTTCTGCATCCTGTCGTCCGATCTCGGTCAGAAGGGCAACCCTGCTGCCGGCGCCCGGCTTCGGTGCTTTCTCGCCGCGATGCGGGCGAGAGGTCTTTCCGAGCAGGACGTCGATCGCATGTCCCGGCGCAACCCGCGACGCTGCTGGGACTGCAGTAGCATCGCGAAAGGCAGCCAACAGTGAAGGGCGCGAGGCGACCATCATCAGACCGGCCTGGAGCCCATGGCGTCACACTGACGCACCGGCGCGTCGCGTGGTTCCCGCGTGCTACGATCCGCCCTCATCTTCTGCCATCGATCGGAGGATTCAATGAACGTGTCTCGCTCTCGTCTAGTCGCCACTGCCGCCGTGGCTGCTCTGGTGATGACGCTGGCGTCAGTCGCGGCGCTGGCACAGGGCGGCGGCCCGTGGACGGTCAAGGGGCATGATCCCGTACGACCGCGCCGAGATCGCCGTGGCGGCGATGAACGGCAAGATTTATGTGATCTCCGGGCAGTCGCGCGGTGTCGATGCCAACGAGTTCAACCAGGGTGCGACCCGGCAACGGGCAACTGGCGAGCTGGCGCTGATGCCGGCGGTTGCCTCGCACGCCGGCGCCGTGGCGCTGAACGGGAAGATCTATGTCGTCGGGGCTTCCTCGCGAGCGTGCACGTCGCCCGCCATCGATCGCGTGTTCGAAATGCGACCCGGCCACTGACATGTGGAAGGCGCTGGCCCCTCTTTCCGCGCCGCGCGGCGCTGGTTGGCGTCGGCGTGCTCGACGGAAAGATCCACGCGATTGGCGGACGTGATCCGCAGCTTCGGACGGTGTCCACGCACGAGGTTTACGATCCGGCCACCAACAAATGGGCGGTTGTCGCCGCGCTGCCCACTTCCTCGCGATCACCTCAGCATCGCCGTCGTTGGCGGAAAGATTCATGTCTTCGGCGGAAGGCTGGGGCCGACGCCGGAGCGGAAGCGGACGTCACGACGTCTACGATTCTGCAACCGATACCGTGGACGACAGCCGCGCCGTTGCTGACGCCGCGCAGCGCGGGCGTCTCGTTCGTGCAGAACGGCGCATCGTGCGCAGGTGGCGAGTGCAAGGACCCGGCGACGGGCACGACGTTCAACGGGCCGAGGTCTACGATCCAGCGGCAAACAAGTGGACGGCGCTTCCGCCGTTGCCCGTGGGGCGCCACGCCGGCGCTGCCATCGCACTCGGCGATCAGGCCTATGTCATCGGCGGCAACAACGGCTGGCGCCGGTCGCGCGGCGAGGAGATCCTGACGTTTCGACTGCCTGCGTCGTAGAGGCGGGACCTTCCTCGCGTCGTAGAGGCGGACCTTCCTGCATCGCAGAGGCGGTTAGGTCCGCCTAAGGAACCGGCCACCGCGCATGTGGTGCTTTACGCCGACAGGACGACAGCAATTGGCCTCTGCGTCGTATGCCAGAAGGCGATTTGCCCGTGACTGCGTGGGCCGCGATGCGCCACGTTTGATCTGCCAAATCATGCGAGGCAGGCAACACGACGCTGGGATTTGGGCACATGTCGTCCCACGGCTTTCGCCCGGGCTGGCCTCTCATCCACATCTGCGCTGGCATCGACGCGGTGACGATGCACGCCCGAAGGTTGCCAGAGGTGTTATTGCGGTCGGGAATATTGCGGTGGGCGGCTTGGCTGTCCGGTGGGCTGGCGGCGTGCGGGCTGCTCTCGATCGGCGGATACATGCTCGGTCGGGATCACTGGCCGCATTCGGGGTGCGGCGCTGGGCGCTTGGACTCTCGATGGGCGGGTTCGCCGTGGGGTCGCGTCGCGGTAGGCGGCGCGGCGATTGGGTTTCTATGCGCGATCGGCGGAGTGGCGCGCCTGGGGCCAGCGGTGATCAACGGACAGCGCGTGCGACGCCGCGGCCCGCGAGTTCGTGCTCCGCTGGCTCAGCGGGCCAGTCCTCCGCCGACGTGCCAGTGATTACAGGAGATTCGACCTGGATGCTGTCCGACATTGCGCGACATGAACGCGGCCTCGAGACGCACTCTGCGGATCGGCGGGCCGCAGGCTGCGGCGCCAATCATCGCGATGAACGACATCGCTCCCGATCTCGTCCGATTTGCCATCGACTTCGCGTATGGCGAGGTCCTCTCGCGTCCCGGACTCGATCTCAAGATGCGCCAGTTGTGCACCGTCGCTGCCCTCAGCGCGATGGGCACTGCACGACGCACGCAGCTGAAATGGCATCGACGGCGCATTGAACGTCGGATGGGCGCCGTCGGACATTCTCGATGCCGTGATGCTGGAGCGCGGTCAATACTGGATCCGCGGCGGTCGGTCGCAGCCTGAGCACGGCTCGTGAGGTGTTCGAGGCACGCGGTGCCGGCGCGGAGGACCTCGCCGCTCGACGATGCGAGCGCGAGGTGGTGCGAGATTCCGCCGGTATTCGAGAGTCTCGAGCTGGACCAGAAGACAAAGGCCTTGATTTTTGATTGCGGCGCTCACCGCCGTGGCCAATGCACCGGCGCGGCTCAAGGCGCACATACCGGCCGCGCTCGACGCGGGCGCGTCGCGCGACCGGGTCGTCGAAGTGATCGAGCAAATGGCTGTCTACGCAGGATTCCCGGCCGCGCTGAACGGGATTGCCGCCGCATTCGCGACGCGTTCGAGGGACGGTAAATATCGAGGGGATCTGACTGATGGGAACCGATGAGGAACAAGGTCATCGTCCGCCGCTTTATCGACGAGGTCTTCGTGAAGGGAAACGTCGACGCGGTCGACAAGCTGGTCGCGCACGACTTCGTGCCGCACAGCTGGCCGTCGGTGGCACCGGGGACCGAGAGCCTGCAAGCCAGGCGGTCAAACGGGTGTCCGCCAGACTCTCCCGGTGTCAGCATGAAGATCCGAGGACATGATCTCCCCAGGACGACAAGGTGGCCGTTCGTCTCACCGCGCGTGCCACGCACCAGGGCGATTTCATGGGCCTTCCGCGACGGGGAAGTCATGCACGATCTCCGGAAACACACATCTTTCACATACGCGACGGAAAAGTCGCAGAGCACTGGCGTGACGCTGACATGCTGGGCCTGATGCAGCAGCTCGGCGCGCTTCCTGAACCTTCAAGGAAATGAAGCTGTCCGCAACCGCCATCACCGGCGCCATCGCGGTGATCGCAACGATGTCGGTGTTTGCGCTGGTTCGCTGGCACGTGGGGCGGACGGCCATCGATGCGTGGGTTCTGGTAGCGACGATGGCTCATTTGCTTTCAGCGGATGACGCCGCGAAGATCGGCGGGCCGCTCACTGCGCAGGAGATGGCGACGATCAGGCAGTTCTCGAGGGCGGAGGTCGAACGCGCGCTTGCCGATCTTCGAATCAACGTGACCGACAAACGAAACGCCTTCTGGCGAGTATCTGTCGTCGGCACGACGCGAGGTAACCCGACTTTCAAATACCCCTTTGCAGCGGCCGGCGAGTCGCACGTGTTTGGTCCGCTCGGGAGCTGGGGCTCGGTTGGGTTCCTCGTCCTGGCCCACAACGCGATCGAATATGCGCCGCCATCGGCATCACGCCACGACATCGTTCACCGGGATCGGACGCGGCGTCGGGCGTGCGGCGGTTCATGAATTCGCCCACCAGGTTCTTGGCGTCGACAACGTCACGGAGCATCGATAACCGCACCGACAACACCAGCTACGAATATGGAAGCGCCGACCGGCCATCGCAGCGTTACGGGAGCTCGCTGCGACCACGGCGTGGCCGAAGTCTTGCACCCAGAAGTTCGGAAAGTGAGATAGCGCTCGCGACTGGACGTCTGTTGGCCGGTCTGTTTCCAGATGACGACCGCTCCGTTGCCGCGGCCCACAGATCACGCTCGGAGGCCTGTTATGACTATTGCATCATCAGTCGGAGGGTCCACTAGATGGTCTCCCTGATGTCACTCTGGCCCCCATCCTGGTGTCGGCGGTCGGTGTGTTCTTCGTCAGCTTCATCACACACGGTGTTGCCGTATCACCGCAGCGACGTGCTGAAGCTGTCCGGCGCCAAGGAAGATGGAGATTCTCGATGCGCTGCGGCGCATCCGGCATGCCCGCCAGGCGACTACGCTGCTCCGCGCGCCGGGTCTCCCCGCAGGCATGAACGATCCGGCGTTCATTGCCAAGGCGAAGAAAGGCCCGCTGGCGTTCACGACGATCGCGCCCGCGCGCGTCACCCTCGATGGGACCGTACTCGCCGCTGGTTTATTATGCCGCCGCGTGGTCGGCGTCTTCGGTGGCGTCATTCGCCGGACTGGTGTTGGGACCGGGTGCGGGCTTCATGGTCGATCTTTGCGCGTCGTCAGCACGGTTGCCTTCATGGCGTGCGCGCTGGCATTGCCGCAGCATTCGATCTGGTACCGGCGGAGCTGGGCAGCAACGCTGAAATCGGTGTTCGACGGCCTGATTTACGGCCTGGTGACGGGCGCGGTCTTCGCGTGGCTGTGGCCCAAATGAGCTAACATTCGACCATTCGAATTTCGAGTCTTAGCCACGATGGTCACGATGATCCTCGAAGGACACGAACATCAGATTGTTTATTGTTTTTCGTGACCTTCGTTTCCTTCGTGAACTTCGTGGTTAGTTCATAAAACGTCTGACAGGAGAGATGAATGTCGAGGACCATCCGTCGAGCCGCCTCTCTCACCCTCGTGCTGGTCGCCTCAACGCTCGCGCTGCCGTCATCGGTCGACGCTCGCGTCAAGAAGATCGTCGTCGAAGAAGGTGCCGCCCGCTTTCGAAAGCGCGTCCTTCGGCCCAGCCGGCACGTATGAAACGCTCGCAGGCCGTGCCTTTGGTGAGACTCGATCCCAAGCGATCCGCGTAACGCGCTCATCACCGACATCACGCTGGCGCCGAAGAATGCCGCACGGCATGGTCGAGTACATCGCGAGCTTCTACCTGGTGAAGCCGATCGACCTGTCGAAAGGCGAGCCATCTGATGTGGCAGGACGCGCCGAACCGCGGCGGACGCGATCACGATTTCGGCGCTCCAGGCGCAACTGACGGCGACATCGGTCTGAGCAGCGGCTGGCAGGGCGACAATTCCGGGCCGCACGGTGCCCGGTCCTGACAACGACTGGGTTGTCGTGCCGATCGCGAAGAACGCGGACGGCTCGCCAGTCAGCCGGGCTCGTGCATGGGCCGCATCGTGAACATGGCGAGCGCGTCGACTTCGCAGGCCGATGATCGTCAACGCCAACCCGGTGCCTTACAAGCCGGCCACGCTCGACACATCGAAGGCGACGCTTGACGACGCACACGTCCGAAAGCGATCGACAGGAAGATTATCGGTGAAGCAAAGATCGCGAGCGGCGATTGGGCGTGGGCGAAGTGCAGCGCCGAGAATCCGTTCCCGGCACGCCGGACCCGACGCAGATCTGCGTCAAGGACGGCTTCGATCCCAAGCTCCTCTATCAGGTCGTCTTCACCGTCAAGCGACGCGTATGTGCTCCGGGATCGGCTTCGCCGCCGTTCCGCGACGTCGCATCGTTCTTCAAGATACGCTGACAAAGGACGATGAGGGCACCGCGCAATCCCGTGGCGAGGCAGGTTTCCGCGGGTCATCAACCGCGGCCAATCGCAGGCCGGCAACTTCCATCCGCGCAGCTCGTTGCACCTCGGGCTTCACGCAGGACGAGGCGAGCAGACAGGTCTACGACGGCGCGTGGCCGATCATCGCGGGCAAGCGCGATTTCGCTGAACGCCGCGATTCGCGCTGCCGGACGGCGCGCGGAAGCTCTACGAATCCGGGCGGCCGAGGGCCCGCAGTGGTGGGCGACTAGCCGGATACCGTGCGGGCCTTCCCGGTCAAAGGGCATCCTCGACCGCTGCATCGGCCAGCAAGACCGTGCCCGAAGGTCGATCGAGCACTACGGATCCGCGGAAGCGTGGGCGCTCAATGCTCAGCCCGGCGCTCGTCGGCACCAGCGCCGACAAGGACCATTCCGGTTCCGGCCAAACGTGCGGCGCTACTACATCCCGAGCACCGCGCACGGCGGCGGGCAGTGGCGGATTCACGCGTGATGGCCGCAGCGCCGCCCGCGTGTCCGGGTCGAATTTCGGCACCGGCATACTTCGCCGGCAATCCTGTTCCCGCACGCGGATACCGTGAAGCGCGCTACGGTTCCATTTCACGCAACTGGGTCATGAAGGACGTATGCCACCGCCGGCGAGCAGGCTATCCGACGCTGGCCGGCGCGCTTCCTGGTCGACCCGACGAAAGAGGCCGTCGGATTTCCCACGATTCCCGGGCCGCCTGCCACCGCGCCGACCGGGATGATCAACGCCGTGCTCGACTACGACTGGGGTCCGGGCTTCAACTACGTCGATGGGTCGGGCATTGCGTTACGAAGATCCCGCCCAGCGTCAAGCACGTCATCAAGATGAAGGTGCCGCGCGTCGATGCCGATGGCAACGAACTCGGCGGCGTTCCTGTCGTGCTCCGCGATGCGCCGCTCGGGACGTACCTGGCTGGAACATTGTTGCTGCCGGTTTCCACCAGGGGCAAGATCTGCAACTACGCTGGCGGGGATGATTCCGTTTGCCAGGACGAAGGCAGAGCGGACCGCGAGCAACGATCCTCGCCTCTCGCTCCGAGGAACGCTACAGGACCACGACGGGCTACGTCGAAGCCGCGTGAAGGCTGCCGCAGCGAAGGCGGTTGCGCAGGGCTTCCTGCTGCAGGCCGGATGCGGACAAGCTCGTGTCCGGGCAGCCGCGAGCAACGTGCTGTCGGCGCAGGCGACTGCGAGCAACGGCTCTCTCGCTAGGAAGCGGCGCGGACCTTCGGACAGAGCGGCGCGGACCCTTCGGGTCCGCGGAAAGTCACTCGGGGCCGGCCGTCATGGCCGGCCTCGTGTTACTGCGCTTGAATCATGCGTCGCTCCACCTGCATTGCGCTGGCGTTCGTCGTTGCCCTCATCGGTCAGGAGTCATCCGCGCACAGCCGGGCGTGCGTGGCTCACGGTTCTCTCCACAACCGATCTCACGGCAACCTGCTCCCGATCGACTACTACACGGACGCCCCGGGACGCTTCGGCGGTCTCGCGAGGAATGGCGACGCTTCGTGCGACAAGCGCGCAAGGAGAATCCGGCTCGGCAACGCTGCTTCTCGATTCGGCGATGGCATCGTATCCAGGGGCTCACCGCTCGAATACGCGCACAACAACGATTAACAATCGCACCGCCGTGGATCCGCCGATGCGCGCGATGAGCGCCCTCGCGCCTCGGCGGCGATGGCGGTACGGGAACCAACGAATGTACAACCGCGCGGCTGAGGTGCTGCCGAGAAGGCCAGGAGCGAGGCCGTGATTCTCGTGGCTGTCGGCCAACTTGCGGCACCAGGCTGGCACGGACGTGAACTTTCATAGACCGTATCTGCTCGGTGGATGGTCGGGCGTGCGTTCGAGTCGGGGTGGCTCGGGCTGACGACGCTGGGATCCCGTCGTGGGAGAACCCAGGGAACTCCACGGGACTCGAGTTCCGCAGAGCCGGTGGGCGAGGCGAAGAAGTGGGTGGGTCGTGCTCGCGCGCCCAGGAACGTGCCGACGTCGGTCATCGTCGCCATGCACATGGGCATGGAAGCGGATCTGCGCACCGGGATTCCGACGCCCGGGCAGGTCCCTCATGAGAATGCCGCGCTCGAGATCGCCAAGCAGTGCCCGGAGTCGACCTGATCCTGATGGGGCACACACACCGCGAGGTGCCTGGCGTGGTGGCCAACGGCGTGCTGCTGGCGCAGGCAAACCTCTGGGGGCGCCACCTCGCGCGCGCCGACCTCTATCTGGAACAGGATGATGTGCCAGCGCTGGCAGCGTCGTGGCCAGACAGGCCCCGGACGATTCCGGTCACTCCCACACTGAGACTGATGCCGAGATCGCCTCGCTGGCCGGCCGCCGCTACGACCGCGGAGACACGCGAATGGCTCACGCGCGTCATCGGCGAATCCGCGGCCGAACTCACGGCCGCCGACGCGCGCGTCCGCGACACCGCGATCCTGGATCTCGTGCAGCGCGTGCAGCTCGAGGCGGGTCATGCCGACGTATCGATGGTGGCGAGCTTCAACCCGCAGGCCCGTATCGCCGGAAGGGTCCCGTGAGCGTTCGCGGACATTGCCGACGCTACGCCTACGACAACACGCTCGTGGTGCTCGACATCACCGGTGGGCAGCTGAACGACGCGCTCGAGCACTCCGCGCGCTTTTTCAAGGACTTCGTCCCAGGCCGCACGCCGGCGGAGCTGGTGGACGAGCGCATCGGACTACAGCTTCGACGTCGCCGAGGGGCGTGACCTAGCGATCTGGACATCTCCCGCCCGGCCAAGGCCAGCGGATCGTGAACCTGCGCTGTTCGCGGACAGCCGGTGACACCTACGCCGAAGTTCCGGCTCGCGACGAATAACTACCGCGTGAACTGGCGGCGGCTAGCAATCGTGATCGAGGCTCCGGAGCTCTTCCGCTCGTCGGCAGGAGATCCGGGGAGATGATCATCGAGTGGGTCGAGCGGCACCATCAGATTCCCACTGATCCGACGAATAATCGGCGAAGATCGTTGTGTCCCGGAACCAGGTACCACCGAAGGTCACGAAGACGATTTAGCCACAAAGAACACAAAGCATGTTGTGATCCGTCTTTGAGGTCGGCGGCGATCTGGCGCGCAACCTGCGGATTATGCGAGACTTCGCTGACCTCAGAGGGAGAGCACCTGCATGAGCGTTTTTCACGTTGAAGGTTAACGGGCAGTCCCACACGGTGGACGTCGACCCGACGACGCCGCCTGCTGTGACGTCCTCAGCGACGATCTGCAGCTGAAAGGACCGAAATTCGGCTGCGGCCTGGGCCAATGCGGGTCCTGCACCGCCATCGTCAACAGGCCGGGCGGTGCGCACGTGCCGGACGCCGATGAGCACGATGAGCGGCGCCGACATCACCACCCTCGAAGGGCTCGGCACGCCCGAGAAGCCGCACCCGATCCAGAAAGCCTTCATCGACGAGCAGGCCGCGCAGTGCGGTTTCTGCCTGAGCGGGGTGGTCACTGCCGCCAAGGCGTATTTGGATCAGAATCCGAAGGCGACGGACGCCCAGATTCAGCAGGCGATGTCCACCGTGCTCTGCCGCTGCTTCACCACCACCCGCATGATGAAGGCCATCAGCGCGCTACGCGACGGAGCGTGCGTGATGAAGAACAACACTTCACGACAGGACGAAGTCAGCGCCGAAGCTCGCGGAGGCAGACGACGCGAGCGGAGCAGCCGCGAAGCCGGATGACCGAGGATGCGCTCGCCGAGCTGCGGCGCAGCGGTTTCTCGCGCAGGCATTTCCTCAAGGGCTCGGAGCCCTCGTCGTCGCATTCAGCGTCGCGGAGTTCGCGGGCAGGCTGGGGATCGGCGCCCGGAACAGGATGCTCGCGCAGGGCGGCAATACGCCGCAGACGCTCGACTCCTGGATCGCGATCGGCAACGACGGCGCCGTGACGGCGTACACTGGCCGCGCGGACATGGGCCAGGGCATGTCGACGGTGCAGACGCAGCTGATTGCCGAGGAGCTCTCGGTCCCCGTCAACCGCGTGACGTCTCGGTTGCAGTGCGATACGCGATGACACCCGACCAGGGCACCTCGTCCGGGAGTCAGGCACATCCCGTGAATTTCAATCACGAGCAACCTCGCGCAGGCGCGGCGCGACGGCGCGCGAGAAGCGCGCTCGCGGCGATCGGCGTCGACGAAGCTTGGGCGCGCCGGTCGATCAGCTCACCGCGGCCAGCGGCGTGATCAGCGTCAAATCGGATGCGTCGAAGAAGGCGACCTACGGCGAGCTGATCGGCGGGAAGCGGTTCAGCCTGAACCTCGAGCCCAACGCGCGAAGCGCAAGCCGCAGAAGGACTGGACGGTGCTCGGCACGTCGGTGCCCCGCGGTCGACATGCCGGACCTGCGTCACCGGCGCGGTTCGAGTTCGTCGCACAACGTGCGCGTGCCCGGGCATGGTGCACGGCGAGGTCGTTCGCCCGCCGGCGATTGGCGCCACGCTCGTCAGCGTCGACGAAAGCTCGGTCAGCGGACATGCCGGGTAACGTGCAAGGTCGTCGTGAAGAAGAACTGGGTCGGCGTCGTCGCCGAGAAGCCGTGGCAGGCGATTCAGGCGGCCGAGCAAGCTGAAGGCGACGTGGACGCCCGGCACCGGGCTTGCCCAGCCAGCGCGATTTCTACGACTACCTGCGCAACCATCCGCGGACGCGCGACACTTCGTCGGTCAACTCGAAGGACGTCGACGACGAAGCTCGCCGGCGCGGCGAACGTGGTCAAGGCGACTTACCTGCATCCGTACCAGATGCACGGATCGATCGGCAGCTCCTGCGCCGTCGCCGACGTGCAGGGGCGACAAGGCGACGATCTGGTCGGCCACGCAGGCCGTCTATCCGCTGCGAAGCAGCAGCGCGATGGTCCTCGGCCTGCAGCCACGAGAACGTCCGCGTGATTTTCACGCGAGGATCCGGGCTGCTACGGGCTCAACGGCGCCGACACGGCGTCCGTATGACGCGGCGCTGCTGCTCGCAGGCGGTCGGCAAACCGGTCCGCGTGCAGCTGTCGCGGAAAGACGAGATGGCGTGGGCGAGAACTACGGGCTTCGCGTTCGTGATCGATCAGCAGCGCCGGTCTCGACGCCGAGCGGCAACATCGTCGCGTGGGACTCACGAGGCGTGGTCGGCGACGCTCGGCAACCGGCCCGGCAACAACAGCGCCGGGCAACGTGGTCATCCGGGCCTTCTTGCCGGCTTTGCGCCAGCGGCCGTTCGCGCCACGCTGCCAATGCTCCTGACGCGACCGACTGGCGACAACGGCAGCAATGCCGCGCCGGCCTATGTGACCGGCTGCGTCGGCGGCACAGGCCGACGGCACCGGCACGGTCGCCAGCGAGCGCGTGCTGCTGCATACCGTGCAGTCGCCGTTCTTCACCGGACCGCTCCGCTCGCCGGCGCGGCTGCAGAATGCGTTCGCGCACGAATCATTCTTCGACGAGATTGCCGCGCAGGTGAAGGCGGATCCCGTCGCGCTACCGGCTGCGCCACCTCGAGCGACCCGCGATTGAAGGACGTCATCACGGCCGCGGCAAAGGCAGGCGAACTGGGAGACGCGGCCGTCACCGAAGCCGCGATGCATCCGCGACCGGCGTCGCCAGCGGCCGCGGCATCGCGTGCGTGCTCTACGAAGGCGACAACGGATACTGCGGCGCTCGTGGCCGAAGTCGACGTCAACCAGGACACCGGCGTCGTCACGGCCAAGCGGCTCGTCGTCGCTCAGGACTGTCGGGCCGATCTCGAATCCCGACGGCGTGACGCAATCAGCTCGAAGGCGGCGCGCTGCAGGGACTGAGCCGCGCGCTCGGCGAAGAGGTGACGTGGGACGATCAGAAGATCACGTCGGTCGACTGGAACACCTACACGAGCCTCTATGTCGGATCGGCCGATGCCGACGATCGAGAGCGTGCTGATCGATCGGCCCGGACTGGACGCGATGGGCGCGGGCGAAACGGCGATCACGATCGTCGCGGCGGCGGTCGGCAACGCGATCTTCGACGCGACCGGCGTGCGCATTCGCGAGACTCCGTTCACGCCCGAACGCGTGAAGCGCCGCGCTCCCGGCGCGCGTCCGCGAATCGCACTCAGACTGCTCAGGTCTGCAGGCGGCCCACCCGCGGCCGTCCGCTCGTTACTGAATACGGGCATTTGTAGGGCGGGCCCTGTCAGGCCCGCCTTTTTCGTTACGAACGCTCGTGGGCTTGTCATGACTCGAACCGTCAAGCTGATCGCCCTGCTGGTTGCCTTCGCATCCGTCTCTCCAATCGGCGCCCAGACGTCGCTGTGCCAGTCCACGGCGGCCCGTCCACACTTTTTCTGATCGTTGCGCGCGATCCGGCCACCGGCGAGCTAGGCGTCGCGGTCCAATCGCACTGGTTCGGTATTGGACCGCTGGTACCGTGGGTGGAAGCCGGCGTTGGCGCGATCGCGACCCAATCCTTCGTCGATCCGAGCTACGGGAAGTTGGGACCTGAGCTGATGCGCGCCGGCAAGAGCGCGCCTGAGACGCTGAAGGAACTGCTCGCAGCCGATGACGGTCGCGACATCCGGCAGGTGGCGACGATCGATACACAGGGTCGCGTTGCCGCCCATACGGGTCGGGGAAGGACATCCAGGCGGCAGGCCATCAGATTCGGCAACAACTTTTCCGTTCAGGCCAATCTGATGCTCAACGACACGATCTGGCCCGCAATGGCGCGCGCCTTCGAGTCGGCGAAGGGCGATCTCGCCGATCGGATGATGGCGGCGCTTGACGCCGCCCAGGCGGCCGGCGGCGATATCCGCGGGCGGCAATCCGCCGCGCTCATCGTCGTCAGCGGCAAGTCGACAGGCAAGCCGTGGGTGGACCGGCGCTTCGATCTCCGCGTGGATGACAGTGCCGACCCGCTGAAAGAGCTGCGGCGCCCGGCTGTCGTGCAGCGGGCCCCATACAACCACATGAACGCGGGCGATCTGGCGGTGGAGGCACAAGATGACAATCAGGGGCACTGCGCGAGTATTCAGCCGGCCGCGGCGCTCGCGCCCGGAAACATGGAAATGGTTTTCTGGCACGCCGCGGCGCTCGTCAACATGGGGCGCGTCGACGAATCACTCCCGCCGTTCCGGCAGCGTCTTCACCGCGCAGACAGGAACTGGCGCACACCGGACGCCTCGCCTGGCCGCCGTCGGTCTTCTTCCCGCCGATCAGAAGGTGATCGATCGGATCTGAACGCGGCGAACTGAGGGCCGCTTTCAGCCCGCCTCACGAACGTCAGCGCATTGACACGCTGAATTAGCGGATGCTATAAGCCCGGTCCGCGCCCCGTCGCTTTCTTCTTCGCAGGCAGATACTTATCGAGATCATCGGGAGAAATAACCACTAAACACCCGTCCTTCATCACGCTGACCGATGGCACCATACAGCGCGTGGGCCAGGACGTCGAAGGAATCTTCGGCACCAAGATCTGGAGATAACCATGAGAGCGCACATCGGAGTGATGCTGGCGGCGATCCGCGCGTTGTCGGTCGCGGCCGCGGCCCAGGGAAGAAGCCATTCGTCGAGGCGCGGGGAAGCGTGAAGCCGGTGCCGCTGCCGCCGGGCGGTCCCGCGCCGCGCATGTCCGACGGGCACGTCGATCTGTCGGGCGTCTGGTTCTCCGGTCCCGACCGGCAAGGCCAACGCGTGGAGCGTCGTGCCCGGACGATGCCGCTGAAGGAAGAGCCGGTCCCGTTCCAGCCGGCGGCGGCCGCGAAGATCAGGGCGATGTCGCGCACCGAGCGCGAGCTGAACAGCCCCGGCGTCAGGTGCACGCCCGTCGGCACGCCCGGCATGTGGACCATCAATCCGTATCCCCACCAGGTCATCACCAAGCCCGGTCTGTTCGTTCACCTGATCGAGAGCGACAACGCCTGTTCAACGTCGTCCACACGGACGGCCGGCCGCACAAGGCAAGGCTGGATCTCGAGCCGCTCTACAACGGCGACCAGACGGCGCACTGGGAGGGCGACACGCTCGTCGTCGACAACTCATCTCGCTCGACGAGCGGACGTGGATCAACCAGAGCGGCTGGTTCCACAGCGACCAGGTGCACGTGATCGAGCGCATCCGCCGGCCGTCGATGAACTACCTCGAATACCAGCATACCGGTCGAGGACTCGAAGTCCTCACCAAGCCGTGGACGTCGGCGTGGCGGACGTACTCGCTCGGCAGCGAGGACCTCACCGAGAACTTCTGCACGAACAACGAGAACGTCGATCAGCTCCGGAAGCTGAGCGAGGTCGAAGCGCCCAAACGGAAATGACCAGAAGACAGCAACGCCAGCGGTCAGCTGATGACTGAGGACGAGTCGGTCGGCACGTAGACAATCTTCAAAGGACGTCCTGATGCGTACGCGATTCGTAGTGGCGGTGGTTTTGCTGCGGCGTTGATGTGCGCACCGGTCGCGCGCGCGCAAAAGCTACGCCGCCCGCGGCTGGGGGCAAGGTCGTCTCGCCCGTGCACGTCGACGGGTGGGGACGGCCGGTGGCCGCCAAGCCGAAGGACTACAAGCCCGGCCCCGCGCCGGTCCGCCGCGATCCGTCCGGCATCTGGGAGCCCGCCGAGGGCTGGCGCGCCGGCTGTCCGGGAACCACCGGCGCCCGCGACATATAAATCCGCATCGGACGGCGGAGTCCACACGCCCTACGCCGCGCTCGGCGAGCGGGCGTGGAGTCCACCATCCGGGGTTCGGAACGAACCGGCGGTTGGACATCCCAGTTCAACAACGGCCTGTTCAACGTTTTCGGCGATCCGATCGGCACGCCGCGCATCAACCTGTTCAACCTGCGCTTTGGCGTGCAGATCGTCTGGGCAGACGAAGAAGCGGTGGTGCTGCTGCTCTATCAGAACAGCCAGGCGTGGCGTGGAACATCTGGACGGACGGCCGCACGCGTCCCAAAGAGTTCTGATGAGCCGCGCTGGCGCGGCTACTCTGGTCGGCAGATGGACGGATGACCATACTGTTCGTCCGTCTGAACGCGGGACGCGCCTCGACGAGCGCACCTGGATCGATAGCGCCGGCCGTCACGCACAGCGACCAGCCTGATGGTGGAGGGCAGACCACCACCGCGCGAACGCCGGACATCGATCGAGCTCACGCCGACGATCTGACGACCCCGAAGATGTTACTGAAGCCATGGGTCGCGCTGAACAGGTTCCAGCTCGGGCCGCGCCACCCGGACACGGCTTCGAAACATCCGGGGCGAGCAGCTGTGTTCACCTTCGGAGGCAGCGACCTACAATACGATCCAGGCTGACGCACGGCCGAAGAAACGAAACGCGCATTTCTGCATCGAGAAGAGCACATGCAAGCGGAATGTTTCATACTTTGTACGCGGCATGCTGGCGTTGACGGCTCCGGTGGCGCGCGCTACCGCGGCAACGCGTCCGCACCGGAGAACAAGACCTGCAAAATTTGTGGTCGCACAAGCCACGTGGTGGTCCGTCCATGGCTCCGGACCAACCCCCACACATCTCCTCAAGGATTCGATGCAAAGGGACGACAGCGGCAACGCGTGACGCAGTGGACCGCCGAATGGAACAACCTGTCCACGCGCTGGTCAACTTCGGGCTGACGGCGAAGACGTTCAAGGCCGGGGACGAGGTCACGGTCACGCTGGATGGCGTGGCGAAGAGCGGCGGCGCGCCGATTGAGTCGAATCAAAGAGGCCGTGGCGCTGGCCAACGGCACGTGTTGATGCGCCTGCGGAAGGCGCGCGGCCGGAACCGGAAGATGAGACAGGCGGCAGCAGAAACAATGGCAAAAAAGTTCTTGCGGCGTTCGCCTTCTCGCAGCACTCTGCGTGCGCTCCCCTTCGCGGCCCGCGACGAAGCGCCTTCGCGCAGCGGGGCGGGGCGGCAATGCACCACACCCCACCGCCACCGGCGGAGATTGCCGCCCCCGGCAGTTCCCGGAGTGATCGCGCCGGGAACGAGAGTCCAGCTCGTGAACGGCGACCTGCGCCGGGACGGAAGGGGCCGGTCGCGCGTGCCAGACACGGCGGCATCGTTCCCCTCACCAACACGAACAGCATCGCGCGACTCGACCCGGCCGGGAACGGCGTCGACCTTCGTCGAGGTGTCCAACAACGCGAACGGGCTCGGGTGGGACACGAAGGGACGCCTGATTGCCGTCGAGCGAAAGCCGAATGACGAGCGTCTCGGCGTGCTATGCCCGCCCGGCGCCGGTGACGACGCTTGGCCGACAAGCACGACGGGATGCCGTTCGATCGCCTCAACGACCTGGTCGTCACGTCGCAGCGACGCGCGTGTACTTCACTGACGGGAAGGGCGTCTATTACCTGCCCGCGCGGCGGGAGGCGCCGTGAAGAAGGTGATCGACGGGATTCCGAATCCGAACGGCGTGCAGCTCAGTCCCGACGAGGAGACGCTCTACGCGAACAACAAGGACGGCGATGCACTGCTCGCCTTCGACGTGAAAACCGGACGGAACGCTGACCAACCGCGCAACTTCGCGAAATACAAGAGCGTCACGCAGAAGGACAGCAAGGATCCGCTGCTCGCAGAAGACAACGGTGCGGACGGCCTTGCGGTGGACAACGACGGGAGGGTCGACGTCGCCACCAACGTGGGCGTCGAGGTGTTCAGTCCCGAGGGCGACCTGCTGGGCGTCATCCCCGCCATCTGGGGCGGCGAGTCGTTGATGCTGCGCAAGCCGCAGAATCTCGCGTTTGCGGGACCGGGAAGAAGACCCTATATGGTTGGAGCAGGCGCAGCCTTCAAGGTTCAGACGCTGACGCAGGGCGTCAGCAAGAGGGCGAAATGAAGCATACTTCTGTGTTGCGTTATGCTCGCGGCGGCAGTCCGCTCTGGGCGCGGTCGTGGCTGCGCGCGGCTGGTGACCACCACCGGCTCCGGCTACCCCGCGTGGGCCTACGCGATTACGCCGCCGCCTCCGCCGGGCGCGCTCCCGCGTCCGCGCGGCGCCGGCGGAACACCTCGACGGTCAAGCACATTCCGGGGACGACCCGCACGTTCACGATCGCCCAGATCGCCGATCTTCAACGGGGCCCGGCCGACTGGTTTCCGGAGGATCATCCCCGCCATGCCCCTCGATCGTGGCGGCCGAGGCCGGCAGCCTGACGGTCGCGCGCGTGCGTCCTATTGCCACTACCCGAACGGCAAAGGGGCGTTCGATCGAATGGCGGTGCCGGCCTGCGGCCGGTGTCGCCATTCCTGGCAGACGCTCAACGACTTCAAGAACGGTCCGCGCAAGCCCGGCGATCCGCGCAAGGTGAACGTCAACCAGATGATCGCGTTCGCCGAGAACATGACGCCGGACAGGAGATGCGCACCGCGGCCGCGTAAGCTCGCGATCGGTGCCGTGGACGCAGTGGATGCAGCGTCGTCGAGGCGCGGATGGTGCCGAGGCGAGGTGCAGAAGGGTCGATCTTCTTCCGGTGCCCGGGAACGAAACCGAGCCGATCGGTATGCGCATCATCGAGACGCCTGAGAACAACGAGAGACCGAACCGCTGCGCAACCGCGCGCTCAGGATTCGTTGCGTGCGCCAATCGGCAGCGTCAAGAAGGGCGAGTCGCTGGTGACCGCCGGCGGCAACGGCGAAGACCGATCGCTGCACGATCTGCCACGGCACGGACCTGAGAGCCCCGGCACCGTTCCCGGCATTGCGGGCCGCTCCCCCAGCCATCTCGCGCGACAGATTGGCCGACATGCAGGGTGGGCTACGCGTCACGGCGGAGTCGAGCGAGGCTGATGAGGCCCGTCGTCGCCAAGCTGACGAACGAGAGACTTCGCTCGCGATCGCCGCGCCACGTTGTCGTCGCGACCGATGCCGCCGGCACCCGGCAATCCGCAATCGAGACCGCTGAAGCCAGATAACCGCATTCTCGCCGCCGGCCTGCTCGTTGCGTCACTCGGTGCGCCAGCGTGCGTTGCGGCGCCGCGCCTCGCCGACGACAGGGGCCGACGGGAGTGGTGGTGCGCGGGCCGATCCACGCCCGTCTGCCGGGTCGACGTGCCCTGCGACGCCGTTCAGCGCCGGCTTCACCGGTGCAGCGTGCCGGACGGCAGGTCGCGCGGTTCCAATCAGACTCCGCGGGGCAGTTCACGGTATACCTGCAGCCGGGAGCGTGATGCGGATCGTGCCGAACGCTGATGCGCCGCTGATCTCACCGACCTCGCAGGCGAAATCCGTCACCGTTGGCGACACCGGCCCGCTGACCGTCGTGCGGCTTACCTTCGACACGGGAATTCGATAGTAGCGAGAACTCATGCAACACAGCCGCAGAGATTTTCTCAAGCTTGGAGTTGCGGTCGGCACGCTGAGCGGGCCTTGGTCCGACGCGCGTGACGTGTGGGCCGAGGCCTAGCGAAGTCGAGGCCCAGCGCCCCACGGCTCCACGGACACGCACCGTCCAGACGCCTGTCCTGAATGTCGGCTTCGAGGAAAGCGGTGATTCCCAGGGCTTCCCGATCATCCTGTTGCACGGCTTTCCGGACGACGTGCGCGCGTGGGACGCAGTGGCGACGCCGCTCGCGAGCAAGGCACACCGCGTCATCGTTCCGTACCTCCGCGGGGTATGGACCGACGCGCTTTCGTGACGCGGCGGCTCCGCAGGATGGGAGAGCAGGCGGCGATTGGCCAGGATGCTGATCGACTTCGCCAGACGCGCGCTGGACTGTCGCGATTCGCGGTGGCTGGCTACGACTGGGGTAACCGCGCCGCGTGCATTGCCTCGGCGCTTCACCCGGTCGCGTGCGTGCGCGGCGGTCCTCATCGGCGGGTACACGATCCAGGACACGCGTCGACGCCGCCGCAGCCGATCGCGCCGGAACGCGAACGGGCCCTCTGGTACCAGTGGTACTTCAACACCGAGCGAGGCGCGCCGGGCTGGCGGCGAACCGCCGTCCGCTGTGCCGGCTGTTGTGGGAATTATGGTCGCCGACGTGGCACTTCACGGACGAACATACGCGCGAACGGCGTCGTCGTTCGACAACCCGGACTTTGTCGACGTCGTGATCCATCGTATCGCCACCGTAACATGAACAGCGCCCGGTGAACCGCGATTCATCGAGTGGAGCGCCAGCTGGCGAAGCGTCCGAAGATCCAGGTGCCCGTCGATTGTTCTGCTCGGCGGCTGACGATGGCGTCGGCGGCCCGCCGCCGGCGAGTTCGCCGTGCCGAACGCGTTCCTCTGCTGGCGTGCCCCTCGCTGCGCGTCGCAGCGCAAGCGGTGCCGGACACTTCTGTTGCGCGAAAAGCCGATGCCGTCTCGTCCGCGCTGCTGGAGCTCATGGCGACGACGAAACAGGTTGCCTTTCATCGCGACGAAGGCGCTTCCCTTGAAGAGTTACCGGCGACGCTGCATAATGGTTTAATCGAAACGGACGGCACAGAGGCATGGAGCTGGATATGGAGGGCGTCAAGTGCGGCGAGTCAAAAACGTCGGAGGCGTGGAGGTGCGCGCCCGGTGCATCGTGGCGCTTGCTCGCCGCCCGCCTGGAAGGCGACGTGCCGCCCTGGATACGGCGGATCACCGTAGACACCGGGAACATCAACGCGAAGGGCCAGACCCCGGAGCTGGGCATCGCGCCGGAGCGTTGGGAGACCGATGGGAAAATCGAGCTTCACCGGTCCGACGCGATGCTCCTCGGGAGCTGACGCGGCGAGGTGCGACGGCCGACGAGGCGCGCCCCTCTGTCAGCGCCTTCCGGCAGCCAGGTCTGTTCAGTCTGGAGTCCCAGGCGTGCTCAGAAGGGCCAGACGTGCTCGCGGGACCAGCGATCTGCAAGTTCCGAGCTTGACGCAGGAAATCCTGTTTCCACGACGCCCGGCCCGCTGTACGGACAACCGGAGCCTCCGGACGCTGAGCACCTGGAGAGCGTCACGTGCTGGCTTCGGCAGAAGCGATGTACTGGCCCCGTGGCGCTCAACGTGAACGACTTCTGTGCTGCGAGTGCGCAGCGAGGAGCTGCGCGCGCGAGGCATCTCCGGTCCTACCCCAACGGAGTCACGAGGTTGCTGAGCGAGCGTAGTGAAACTGGCGTGAGTCGTGCCGTCACATCCGCTCGCGCAGGGGCGGTCATTGTCTATGTGGCCGCAAGGCGGCCTTGTTAGGCCCGCATCAGCCTGAACCCGGCGAGGCGCCGGAGTGAGCACCAGATACAGCGCGAAGCTCGGAGTCCGAACGTTACGAACCACGCGTAGGTGTAGAGCGAATCGAGGAACGTCGGGTTCGCCACCTGCCGCCTGGCGTCAGCGGCCGCGCGCACGAAGCCGGGCACGACCGGAAGCACCGCGAGCACCAGCGCGATGATCGCGCCGGGTTGACGCCGCCGCGATAGGCGTAGCGTCCTTCCGGCTTGAACAGATCCGCCGGCGACAGCTCGCGACGTCGCAGCACCCAGTAGTCCGCGATCAGGATCGCCGCCGATGGCGCCCATCAGGCTCGAGTAGCCGATCAGCCACGTGAAGATGTACGCCGCCGCGTCGGCGTAGAGCTTCCACGGCATCATCAGCGATGCCGATGCACGGCGGTGATGAGTCCGCCGGTGACGTAGCTGATGCGGCGCGGCGCCAGGCTCGAGAAGTCATTCGCCGGCGACACCACGTTGGCCGCCATGTTCGTCGTCAACTGCGCGAGCAGCATGATCAGCGCGCCGAAGATGATGACCGGCGCGCTGCCGATGCGCGCGATGAGCACGACGGGATCCCAGATGGCTTCGCCGAAGAGCACGATCGTCGCGCTGGTGACGGCCACGCCGATGAACGCGAACGCGGTCATCGTCGCCGGCAGGCCGAGCGCCTGCCCGAGCGCCTGCGACCGCTGGCTCCGCGCGTAGCGGGTGAAGTCCGGAATGTTCAGGCTGAGCGTCGCCCAGTAGCCGACGTTGGCGGTCAGCGCGGCGGGGAAGAGCTGCCAGAACGGCGTGTGCGCCGTCTGCAGCCGCACCGACTCGCGCGAGGATGCGTCCGAGCCCGCCGCCGCCGGCGTATCGCCCACCCGAGCAGCAGCGCGCCGCCGCCGAGCGAGCAGCGGCGCCGACCAGCCTTCGAGCTTCTTGATGCCTTCGAGGCCGTTGATGATGATCCACGACCTGCACCAGCCAGAAGATCGCGAACGAGATCCAGATGCCGGCGCGCGATCCCGCTCCAGGCCGGCCACGCCGCGGCGAGCAGCGCGTTCAGCGCCAGCGCCGCCAATCCACGTCTGGATGCCGAACCACCCGCAGGCGACGAGCGCGCGGAGCATCGCCGGAATGTTGGCGCCGCGGACGCCGAAGCTCGCGCGGCAGAGCACCGGAAACGACACGCCGCAGCTTCGTGCCGGCGTGCGCGTTGAGGATCATCGGCACCAGCACGATGGTGTTGCCGAGCAGGATCGTGAGCATCGCCTGCCACCAGGTCATGCCCTGCTGCATCAGGCCGGAGGCGAGCGTGTAGGTGGTGATGACCACGCTCATGCCCAATCCAGAGCGCGGCGATGTGATAGGTCGACCAGGTGCGGCGCGCGAGCGCGCGTCGGCGCGAGGTCGGGGTTCCAGAGAGGGACTGCCGGAGAGGTCCTCGGTGACCTCGACGAAGTCTTCGCAAGTTGGGCCAGACCTGAAGCGTCACGAGTTCACGAGCTGGCGTACGACCTTGTGACCTCGCGCTCTGATCCTCGAGCTGTCATCGCTCGGCTGCTGCTTCGGCGTGCAGCATATCCTTCGGCGTCGTAGCCGCCGTGATAATCCTTGCCGTCGGGACGCCGGATCTTCGAGTGCGTCACGACGCGGTCGCGGCGGATGCCGCGGAAATCCTCGAGCGTCTTCCAGCCCGTGCCGCTCCATGGTCGTCGCTGCATGCCTGACGATCAGCGCCTTGATGACGTTCGGGCCAATCGCGTGATCGAGCATCGCCGCGGTGCACACCTGCACCGTGCCGCACCCGAGCAGGAAGTAGTTGAGCGCGTGCGCGAAGTCGGCGATGCCGCCGATGCCCGAGAACGACTTGTCGGGAAACGCCTGCGTCAGCTGCGCCATCTTGGCCAGCGACAGCGGCAGGATCGCCGGGCCGCCCGAGCCCGCCGCTCGACACGAGGCCGTCGACGTTCATCTCGAACTCGAGCGTCTCGGGATCGATCGAGCGGCAGCGATGGGAACGTGTTCGACGAGACGATCGCGTCGGCGCCGCCGAGGAACGCGCCGCGCGCCTCGACCACGATGTCGGTCGTCGACGGCGTGAGCTTGGCCCACACCGGCACGCGCGCGACCTCCTTGACGACCTGCGGTGACGACCGAGATGAGCTCCTGGTCCTTGCCGATGTTCGAGCCCATGTCCTTGCGGTCCATGTGCGGGCACGACAGGTTCAGCTCGAGCGCGTCGGCGCCCTTCGTCCTGGCACGCCTTCGCGAGCGTCTGCCAGTGCGCCAGCTCCTGGTCGCTGCCCGAGCCCGCCATGATCGACGCGACGAGGATCGCGATCCGGATGCGCCTTCTTGATCCGCGCGATGCGCGGCACCCACCAGTCGAGCGGCTTGTCGGAGATGAGCTCCCAGTTCCACGACGAGTGCGAGCGACGGTGCCCGGGCGCTTCTGCATCGACAGCTGCGGCGAGTCGGCGTCGGCGCGCAGGAACTTCGTCTTCGGCCCGGCGACGTTGACCACCGGATGCAGGCCGATCGTCTTCGTCACGACGCCGCCCCAGCCCGGCGTCGAACGCGCGCATGATGTTGGTGTCGGACTCGGTCGGCGGCGCCGACGACAGGAGGAACGGATTCTCGAGGCGGAGGCCCGTGAACGTCGTCGCGAGGTCTACGCCCATGGCAAGTCCCCTTTGGGAAAAGCGTGACTATATAGCAGAATTGGTCCCTGCCTCCGCCTTGCGCTACGGCGGGAGGCTGCGCCGCAATGACACGTGTCGGCTTGCCGCGCCGAAGCGCGAGAGCGCGAAGGCTGAGGAACATGCCCAGAAAATTGATCGTGCCGATCGACAAGATCCGTAAAGCGGCGATCGATGCGCCGGCCCGTCCCAGGACGCTCTCTGGTATGACATCGCCGAGGCGTACTTGATCCCACGACGGAGCTGATGGCGCAATACGCGAAGAAGTGTCAGAACCATATCCCTCACATCTGTGACGACCGCCATTTTCCCGAGGCGCGCGGCTGCTCGGCCTCAACGGCGCCGAGATCGTGTTCCCAACCCTCCGCGACGGTCACGGGTCTTTCCCACTATCTCTGAAGCTCGACCAGCCGGCGCACGCGGTGGCGAACGGCTACTCATGGTGTGCAGCAATCGCGTGGGCACCGAGGCGCCATGGAACATCGGGCGGTTCTATGGCTCATCGTATTCGTCGATCCGCGCGGCAACTTCCTCGCCATCGGATCGGAGGATAAGGACGAGCTGGTCGTCGCCGAGATGGACTCGACATGACCGAGGACGTCCGCCGCATGTGCCGTTCTATCGTGACCGCCGTCTCGAGACCTTTGGGTCGATGGCCGAGCAGCTCCGTGACGCTCCTCATCAAGAACGGCATCGTTGTCACCGCCAGCGATCTCTACGAAGGCGACGTGTTCGTCGACGGCGAGAAGATCTCCGCCATTGGATCGTCGCTGACGATGAACGCGGATCGCGATCGATCGACGCGACGGGCAAGTACTCTTCCCCGGCGGCATCGACGTGCACACGCATCTCGACATGCCGTTCGGCGGCACGACGTCGGCCGACGACTTCGAGTCCGGCACCATCGCCGCCGCGCACGGCGGCACGACGACCGTCGTCGACTTCGCGATTCAGTACAAGGGTCAGACGCTGCACCACGCGTGGGAGACGTGGATGAAGAAGGCCGAGGGCAAGGCCGCCATCGACTACGGCTTCCACATGATCATCACCGAGCTCACCGATCAGGTCGAGCATCGAGATGGACGCGCTGGTCGAAGCAGGGCGTGACGTCGTTCAAGCTGTTCATGGCGTATCCCGGCGTCTTCATGCTGGACGATGCGAGCATCTTCAGGGCGCTGCTGCGGACGGGGAAGAACGGCGGCACGATCTGCATGCACGCCGAGAACGGCGGCGTGATCGACGTGCTCGTCAAGAAGGCGCTCGCCGAGGGCAAGACGGCGCCGAAGTATCACGCGCTGACGCGGCCGGCGCGCGCGGAAGGCCGAGGCCACGCATCGTGCGATTGCGCTCGCCGAGATCGCCGACGTTCCCGATCTACATCGTCCACCTCTCGGCCGCCGAGGCGCTCGAGATGGTGACCGAGGCGCGCGACCGCGGACTGCCCGCGTTCGCGGAGACGTGTCCGCAGTATCTGTTCCTGTCGGCACGACAACTACGAGGAGCCCGGCTTCGACGGCGCGAAGCTACGTGATGAGCCCGCCGCTCCGGCCGAAAGAGACGCAGGAGCGGCTCTGGCGCGGTCTCGCTTTCAACGATCTGCAGGCGATCTCGACCGACCACTGTCCGTTCTGCATGAAAGAGCAGAAGACGATCGGGCGACGGACGACTTCTCGAAGATCCCGAACGGCGCGCCGGGCGATCGAGACGCGGATGAGCCTCGTCTACGACGGCGGCGTGAGGCCCGGTCGCATCTCGCTGAATCGTTTCGTCGGAGCTGACCGCGACGTCGCCCGCGAAGATCTTCGGTCTCTTCCCGCGGAAGGGCAACGATCGCGCCCGGCTCCGACGCCGACATCGTGATCTTCGATCCGGAGAAGAAGGTGCGTCTCTCCGCGAAGACGCTGCACATGAAGGTGGACTACAACCCGTACGAGGGGCGCGAAGTCACGGGCGCGACCGACACCGTCATCTCGCCGCGGGCGCGTGATCATCGACAAGTGGCAAGTTTGTCGGCCGCGCCGGATCCGGGTCGTTCATCAAGCGCGCTTCGCGCGATGATCACGAGCCACAGAGACACAGAGACACAGAGAAATCGTTCTCTCTCGAAGAGAAACGCCCTCGCGCGGCGCATCAAAGGCATGGACAATGACGATTCGGTACGGTGTGTTGAGGATTGTCGCTCTGTGTCTCTGCTGTCTTTGTGGCCCGTGGGAGCGAGAAATTGATGACTGGCGACGAAATCATTGCTCTGTCGAAGAAACACACCATCTCGGAGTGGGGCCGTTCAGGGTGCGGTCGATCCGATTCCCGTGGATCGCGCCGAAGGGCATCTACTTCTGACGCCGGAAGGAAAGCGCTACATCGACTTCAACAGCCAGTTGATGTGCGTGAACATCGGCCACGGCGATCCGCGCGTGGTCAAGGCGATCCAGGAACAGGCGGCGACGCTCGCCGTACGCGAACCCGGTGGCATGGCGACGGAGCCGCGCGCGCGGCTTGGCGCCAAGCTCGCGACGATCACGCCCGGCGATATCGACGTCTTCTTCTTCACCAACGGCGGCGCCGAGGCCAACGAGAACGCGCTTCAAGATCGCGCGCGCTGCTCACCGGCCGCCAGAAGATCCTCGCGCGCTATCGCTCGTATCACGGCGCCACGGCCGCGGCGATGGCGGCGACCGGCGAGCCGCGCCGCTGGAGCACGAGCCGCCGATGCCGGGTATCGTGCACGTGCTCGATCCGGTATCACGGCGTCGACGCGCGGCCCGGACACCGCCGAACAGTCGCTTGCGGCACCTCGAGGAAGTGATCCAGCTCGAAGGACCAGCGACGATTGCGGCATTCATCCTCGAAGCCGGTCACCGGCACGAACGGCATCCTGATCCCGCCCGACGGCTACATGCAGGGGCGTGCGCGTCTCTCTGCGACAAGCATCGGCATCCTGCTGATTGCCGACGAAGTGATGTCCGGCTTCGGGCGCACGGGCGAATGGTTCGCGGTCGATCACTGGAAGGTCGTGCCCGACATCATCACGATGGCCAAGGGGATCACGAGCGCATACGTGCAGCTTGGCGCCGTCGGGCTCAGGCGGAAGATCGCCGATCACTTCAACGACAAGCCGTTTCCGGAGGCCTGACCTACAGCAGCCACGCGCTCGCCTGCGCGGCGGCGCTGGCGACGATTGCGGTCTATGAGGAAGACGGTCTGATCGAACGCGCGAAGACGGACGGGCACGCTGATGGCCGAGTTGCTGGCCGATCTCGAGAAGCGCCATCCATCGGTGGGAGCGGTCCGTTCGATCGGGCTGTTCGGCGTCATCGAGCTCGATTCGAGACCGCACGACGCGCGCGCCGATGGCGCCGTTCAACGGCACCTCTCCGGAGATGGCCGCCCTCGGCAAGTTCTTCCGCCAGGAAGGGCTCTTTACGTTCGTGCGGTGGAACTACGTTCTTCACGAATCCGCCGCTGACGATTACGGAAGCGGAGATGCGCGAGGCGCTTCGGGATCATCGACCGCGGGCTCGCGATCACCGACAAAGCAGTTGAGTAGAAGTTAAAAGCGGGCGACGGCTTTGCGCCGTCGCCCTTTTGGACGCGCTGCAGTTCCCCTGAATCTATCTCGCTGCGCGGTCTGATCTCGCCGGCCGGGCAAATCTTGGAGTCCTCCACCGGGCTCACCTGCACGGTGTCGATCGTGTGTGCGATGATCTTGTTCTCCCGCGGCCCGTTGATCGTCCACGTCATTGGCATGCGGACGCCGTTCGTAATGTAGTAATTGTCGTAGTCGATGCGGGAACACGTGGCAGCAGAAGTATGGACTTCTGCTGATACTGCACGCTGAGCAGATAGGGACGTCGCCTGATCGAAAAAGAGCTTCTGACCTGCGGCAGTTGCGGATTGGTTCCGCGGACCACCCACGCGGGTGTGCTCGCTAATTTTTCCTGCCCCAGGACTTTCAAGCCCCGTGAGCAGGGTTTTGAATCCGGCTCGGAGCGATGACGGCATTCCCGCAGCCTGGCGCACGGCGAGTTCGTCGGTTCGCATGTCGCGCGCCGGACCCGCTCCGCCTCGGATCCAGCCAGCCGCGCCGTTGTTGGTGTTCACGCGCATCGCCGTTGATGTTGTGCTGGATCACCATCCGCTTGTCCTGTCCCTTTGGCGACGATTTCGATCGGCGTCACGGTCGTCGGCGCGCGCTCCGGATGAACCTGGTCGATGTGGGCGTAGCTGGTCAGGGTGCCTTCAGCGTGCGCCCAGCCAGCTTCGGCGAGGTTGTCGGCACCACCGAGCACGTTCGGCAGTAGTTGTTGAGAAGCCGATCGACGGTCGGCGGCATCGCCGACGTCGAGATCGAGTCTGCCTCCTGCCGTTGAACGGCAGCACAACGGTCGGGATTGGTCGTCCCGCGGTGGCACGCTGTAGCAATTGACCACCGCCCGCCCGTTGAAGGTGGTCTTATTGATCTCGTCGACCATTCGGAGCATGTTCTCGCGCGATGGCCTTCCTCGGGATCCGTATCCAGTTCCCGCTTCGCTCCGTCAGGGTCGTGGCAGCAGCGCGCAATGCACGCCAAGCGAGATCTCCATCATTCTGCATGGAGGGCTGCATGAGGTCCGCCGGGAGCCCTTTCAACACCTGGATGTTTTGAAAAACACCCGGACTTGTCCGCGGCCGCGGCAACGGTGCAGCCGCTGCTCGCCGGCGCTGCTTGCGCCGCAGCAGCCGGCTGGACGCCAACCGCCAACACCGCCAGGGCCAGAACTAGCACGCCAAACAGCGATCGGTGAATTTGCCGCTTCATATCTCTCATCCTTTCGTCCGTGGTCGTCGCGGAGTGCGCTGGTTATACACTCAGCCCGGCGGACCGGCGGTAAACACCGTTGCCGCCGACTTTGCGCGGTGGCGTAGCCTGCTGCTGGTCCCAGGCGTCGTCCATCTCCACACGGAGTGGAACGTCATCATGCTGACAATTCGGCACCTCGGCATCCCGGTTCTGGGCGTGGTCGGGATATTGATGTTCGCGTCCGACGTCGATGCGCGCATCACAAAAATCCAGATCACCACGAAGGAGTCGCCGACCTTCGGCGGCTACTCGTGGCCCGGCGTCGGCCAGTACGAGAAGATCGCCGGCAAGGCGCTTCGGCGAGGTCGATCCCGCCGACCCGAAGAACGCGGTCATCGTCGACATCGCGCTCGCGCCGCGGAACGCCAGCGGGCAGCGTCGAGTACTCGTTCGACTTCTACATCCTGAAGCCGATCGACCTGACGCAAGGGCGCGCACAAGGTGATCGTACGAGCCGCCGAACCGCGGCGGCAAGACCTGGACGTCGCTGGGACGCGTCCTCGTCCGGCGGCAACGATCCCGGCTCGATCACCGAACCCGACGGATGCTGGCCAACGCGTTCCTGATGCCGCGCGGCTACACGATGGTCTGGAGCGGGTGGGACAAGTCCGCGGGCACCGAGCACGGCTCAGACTTCAACACGACGATCACGCTTGCCGATCGCCAAGAACCGCGACGGCTCGTCGATCACCGGGCCGGCGTACGAATACATCGTCACGCCGGGCGCGTCGTTCGCGCTCAACTATCCGGCGGCCACGCTCGACCAGACGCAAGGCGACGCTGACCCATCGCGTGCATCTCGGACGACACGCCGGCGAGTCATTCCCGCGTCCGGGCTGGACGTACAACGCCGCGCGGCACGGCGATCAGCCTGTTGCCGGCCGGGAACTTCGTCGCCAACGACATCTACGAGTTCTCGTACACCGCCAAGGATCCGACGCGTGAACGGCCTCGGCTTCGCCGCCGTCCGCGACTGGAACGCCTGGCTGCGCTACGAACGCGACGGACGACTGCCGGCACGGCCGAATCCGCTGGCGGGCGACATCCACGCGGATCTACACCGAAGTCGTCGTCGCAGCCGGGCCGCATGCTCAACGACTTCCGGCACCTCGGCTTCAACCAGGCCGAGAACGGCAGGAAGGTGTTCGACGGCCTGATGCAGTGGATCGCGGCCGGCGACGGCATCAACATGAACTACCGGTTCTCGCAGCCGGGCCGCACCGAGCGCAACCGCCAGGACCATCTGTACGTCGAAGGCGTCTTCCCGTTCGCCAACGTCGACGACGACCGATCCGATCACCGGCAAGATCGGACAGCCGCTACGCGCGCGTGCGCGGCGACCGGCACCTGTCCGCTCGCGATGGAGATCTACTCGGCCAACGAGTACTGGGTGAAGGCCGCGTCGCTGCTGCACACCGATCCCGACGGGCAAGACGCGATCTGCCCGACTCGCCGTTCGCGCGCAACTACTTCATCTCGAGCCATCAGCACGGCACCGGGCAACGCGCGCGTCGAAGGGCGCACTGCCAGCAGTTCCAGAACCCGCTGAACTCGGCGCCGGTGCAGCGCGCGCTGTTCATCGCGCTGGACGAGTGGGCGACCGAACGGCACGCTGCCCCCGCCAGCCGGGTGCCGAGGCTGTCGCGACGGCACGCTCGCGTCCGCCGCTGCCGCAGTCGGGGACGGGCTTCCCGAACGATTCCGGGCGTGACGTACACCGGTCTCAAGACGACACGCGTTACCTGTTCGACTACGGCCCGACTTCTACACGACCGGGATCGCGACGCATCAACCCGCCGGTCGATCACGCCGCCCTACCAGGACAATCCGGCGAACGGGCCGATCTATCCGGAGCTTCGTGCCGAAGACCGACAGCGACGGCAACGACATCGCCGGCGTGCGGCTGCTCGACGTGACCGTGCCGCTCGCGACCTACACCGGCTGGGCGCTGCGCGCCGGTGCGCAGGCGAACGACGGCTGCGAGGTCAGCGACAGTACGCATCCCGTTTGCGAAGACGAAGGGCCGAGCGCACGGCGCAGCGGCGATCCGAGGCTCTCGATCGAGGAACGGGTATTCGCGCTTCTCCGCGTACGCTACGACGCGGTCAAGAAGGCGATCCGACGACATGGTCGCGAGGCGCTTGATGCTGCGTGAGGATCGTCCAACCGCAACCCGTGACCGCCTGCGTGCAGGCGGGTAAGGCGCACGGGCGCGATCAGGACGACGGCAACGGCGACCGCTTAGCGGTTAGGCGGGATCGCAGTCGGACCTGGATGGTCCGGCCCTCAGTGCCGGCGTGCTCGCGAACGTCTGAGAACCGTAGTCCCAGGCTGAACGTCCAGCGCGGAATCTTCACGCCCGCGTTCTGCGTGAAGAGATCGCCGCATTCGAGTAGTGGTTGATCTTGACGCCCGGCGGTTGAGACTTGTTCTTCCCGGCGAAAAGATGCCGATCCCCATGAAATCCTGAACGCAGGTGTCGGCCGGTGTTCAGATCGTCGAGCACGACTTTCGACAATGTATGTCGGCCCCGCCGGCGAGTAGCGCGAAGTAGATATCCGCCGGCTTCATGCGGACGAACGTGAAGCGGAACAGCGGGGCACAGCGACAGCGTGTAGAACCGATCGTCGTTCTGCCTCGCTCTTGTAGAATCCGGCGCCTCGCGCCGACGTCGAGCGCACAGACTTTCCGTGGAAAACATTCCGCTCGTAGTGGCGCCACGCCGAAGTCCACGCGCGCGTGGCCACCCCAGAAGATCAGGTACCTTCCTCGACACGAAATCGTTCACCGAATAGCCGGACTCCGACGAATATTCCAGCTGAACGATCTGGCGTGGAAAACAAAGCCGCTTCGCCTGTTGGTCTCCACCCGCTCCGGCGGCGATCCGGCCGCATCGTGTATCTGAACCCCCGAGACGAAAGCAGCGTGTGCGGCTGGGCGACGCTCGCCTTGCCGGTGAATACGTGCAGGACCGGCGGTTCGATCCCACGCCGGGTGAGCCGATAGTCGAGCCCGGCGCCGCACAAGCGATCGACGCGCCGTAGTGCGCATCGGTCGACCACCGGGCTGTCGCCGATGTTGAAGCCGGTGTGTCGTCGAAGGCCGAGGCCTCCTCGCCGGCTATGACAGACACTCGACCGGCAACCGGCTCTCCGCGCCTTGAGCGTGACGTCGCCAGTTCACCCGGACGTGATGACTGCCTGGTCCCCGCCGTTGACGCCCGTGTAGGTGACGTAGTTCACGGGCGCATCGTAGCTGGCCTGAACGGACAGTGTGCTGTTGAATTCGTGGCCGAAAGAGCATCACGCGCACCGCGGCGCGCGGGACGGCGATCGACGCGGCCTGGAATCCGGGCTGCAGCTGGTCCTGCGAAAACGGCTGGTCGACGGCCCCGGCGTTGATCGTCACGAACGAGTTCTGGAGAAGCGCGCGGGCACTGTGTCCGCGCGTGTTCGCTGGTTTGCCCGGACGCATCGGTGCTGCAGCAGGCCATCAGGACATCCAGCGAGGACGAGCGATCGTCGACCCATTTACGTGGTGGAGCCTCGCGGCATTGGGAGGCGCGCCGAACGCCAGTGCTCTGCAGAGAACGTGGTTGTCCGGCCGTTCTGATTCGATAGCGCCGCCCCATACCCATACGTCGCCGTCGAACGACTTCAACGCGAGATCGATTGCATTGCCGCGCGTGGACGCTCCGCGCGGGTGCTCGAGCGGCAGAAACAACTGATCCCAGTGCGTCCGTCCGGCCGTGTCGTTGCTCAAGGTCACGCCCGAATCAGCGTCGCGGTGAACCATCCAACAAACTCCGCGGAGCTCGCCGCCGCGGGTGATTTCGAATCGCGCCGTCCCTGACACGATCGAGGAAACGCCGCAGCCAGATCGACGTCGATGACCTGCTGCCGGCGGTGCCAGGTGAACCCCGCGGGCTTGCGTCCGCCAGGCGGCACGGCCGGTTGGAGGCGAGCGCATGCCGAGCACCGGGCTGAGGAGCAATACGTAACTGAACGAAGTACACTACC
>ERZ1370068.2950-contig-2076_pt1 | contig 42467 bp, 43 predicted proteins | sample MGYA00561227_ERZ1370068 | MGnify/ENA primary metagenome ERZ1370068 (study PRJEB38410, sample SAMEA6850437) | metagenome | study: Metagenomic assessment of the ecological functions of the soil: analysis of the soil microbiota associated with the... | reverse complement strand
AGTTACGTATTGCTTGTAGCGCGTGACGGGGTGGCGGTGCCGAGGCCGCGCGGAGGTGCATGACGACTCGGTCGAGATCTGGCGTTGCTGGCAGTATCGCCCGCGCTCCAGCCTTCGGCGCGGGGCGCGACGATGGCACCGCCAGGCCCCCGCCATCCTTCGATCCCACAACGGGCCTTCAACGTCCGGAGTCTCGCCCAAGCATGTTCGACTGGATGTCCGCTGAAGGAGGCGGAAGGCGCCGCTCGCCGACTCGCCGGAGCCCCGGCCTCCGAAGCCGAAACGATCGACTGGCCGGCCCGCCGCAGGCCGCGCCGGCGACGACACCGCGCCATGGCATTGGCGCGCGAGGACGCGCCGGCGTCGAAGTGAGGGTCGCCGCGGATCGCCGCCTGACCGGCGAGGCGGCCCCTGAAGGGCTGAGCGTGGCGACGCGCCACGACCGGTGGATCATCGCCTCGCCAAGCAGCGCCACTGGCAGGTGGCTGCGCAGTTCGGTGACGAGGCGGGCCGGCTTGATCGAGGCCGCGCGAGGCCTGGTCGGGCAGGAACTGGTTCCCGTCAACCGCCTGGTCGAGCTTCGACCGGGCATGGCAGGCGTTGAACCTGGCCCTGCCGGATGCGGACCAGCGCGCCGAGTTCGACGCTTTGGCTGGCGCAGCTCGTCGCGGTCGCGCGAACGAGGCGACCAGATTTTCCGCTCAGGACGAACGCTGGATGGCCGACGCGCGTGAGAAAAGAACCCACTTGCGCGCCACCTGCAGCGCCGCCGCCCAGGGCACCCTGAACGGAGCCAGCCGGCCCGGCGGGTTCGGCGCAGGGGCCGTCTCCGAGGCTGCTCCGGGCGAATGCCCCAAAGTTGCGCTGCAGCGACGCGCTGCGCAGCGAGATGGCAGACGGCGCCGAGCTCGAGGTGCTCCAGCCAGCTGATGCATTGCTCGAGGCGCCTTCCGCAGCCCCGCTCACCTCCGCCTGGCTGGAGTTTGCACCGCTGGCCGATACCGACCTCGCAGAGGCGCCGGAGCAGTCGCCGTATGCTGGCAGCAAGCCCGGGAGCAGGCGCACAGGCGCCGTGGCCGAGCAGCGAGCGAGCGCGGGCGCGCGAGCTGGAAGAAGCCAACGCACCGGAACCCTGGCCGCAGAGCTGGAACGGGCGGGCCGTCGGCCATCTGGCCGACGCACCTGCTCGCGATCGACCAGCTCCTGCACGGCGGCACGCCGGCGGCGTCCTTGCGTCGAATCGAGCCCTGCAGGCCGAATACCGCGCCTCAAGCGCTGGCAGCACTGGGGCGGAGGCCTGCCCGCGACGAGCTTCTCGCGCTGCGTGCGGAGGTTTCTGGCCGCGGCCACCGTCGGCGAGCCCGGTGCGGACATCCGCAAACTCACGCCCGGCAGCAAAGCCGAAGTCATCGACGACCTGCGCTCGCTGAAAGAGCTGGCCGGTGGCGCCACCAGCCGGCGTTGTGGCAGCTGCTCGACGCCGCGCTCAAGGTCGCCTACGCCCGGTGGTGGCGTCCCATCTCGAGGCGCAAAAGGCGCTGCCCGGCGCAGAACCTGCAGTCGCGGGAACGGCTGCTGGACGCATTGAACGCCGTGGCCCTGCCCGGAGCTGGAGCCAGGCAGCGCAGCGCCCGGACTGGAAGGCGCTGGCCGTGGCGCTGGAGCGATTTCAGACCGAGTGGCGCAAGCTCAGCCGCTCGAGCAATACCGTGTGCCGCACAAGGAGCGCCTGCTGGTCGAGCGCATGGCGGTGCCGCGCAGTAAGCGCTCGAGTCGCCGCTGAACGAAGCGCGCCACGGCGCGCAGCTTCAGCGAGCGGCTGGTCGCGCGCGGCGCCAGCGCGCTGGCCGCCGAGGTTTTCTGCGCCGGCATCGCTGGGCCGCGACTGGATCGGAAGGTGCGTGAGCTGCAGGGCGAAGTGGCAACACCGCGCCACGGTGCTGCCGCTCGGACGCGGCGCCGAGAACGCGCTCTGGTCCCGCTTCAAGGCCGAGATCGACACGATTCAGCGCCCGCGACGCCGCAGCGAACGCGCGCGATGCCGAGCTCAGGGCCTACGGTGCCGAGCGGGTGGCGCTGATCGAACGCCCCGCGGCGGTGGCGGACGACACGCCGGCGGAAAGATCAAGCGCACCCTGGCCGAGGTCGACGCACGCTGGCAGCGTGCCGCCGATGCCGCGCGGCGATGCGGCCGCACTGACTCGCGGTTCGCACACCCGCGACAGCGTGCGCCGTCTTTTGAGACGCATGCCGAGCGGAGCTGGAACGCGATCTGCGACGCCTTGCTCGCCAAGCTGGCGCTGTGCGAAGGGCTCGAGCGGAGCCGGCGACAGCGAGGTGCCGCTGGCGCAGCGCTTTGGCCGCGCTCGCCGTGCTGCCTGCCGTCTGGGAATTCAGGCGCTGGTCTCGGCGCGCTTCGCTGAGTCCCACTGCGCCGGGTGGCCAGCCGCGCCCCCGGCGGCGGACGAGCCTGCTGCAGCTGGAAGCCGCATTCCAGCTCGCGTCGCCGCCGGCGCTGGAGACGCGCGCCGCGAGCTCAAGCTGTGGGCATTGAAGGCAGCCTCCTGTGGGCTTGCCGCCCGCCGCCGGCGCCGCTCGCGCCGGACGCCTGCTGGCCGCGGCACTGAATGCAAGGCGCTCGACGGCTTGCAGCGCGACCGACTGGCCTGGCCGTATTGCCGCCGTTCGCAAGCGCGGCCCGGGCAAGCACACGCTGAGGTACCCACCCGAAGAAGGGGGCGGCGGGTTAACCGGCTATCGGCCGCGGGTGCCTCGCGACTGCAGCTGCTCCGCGCCGGCGCGCTGCAACCTCGACGCAGCCCACACCGCTGGAGAGCCTCCATTGACATATCAAAAGTTCAGCTGTGCCGGCTGCCGCGCTCGCCGGCATGACCCCGCTCGCCGCCTCCCCCGCCTTATGCCGGATGAAGAAGAAGACGCCGGCGCTCGCGCCGACGTTCACGCTCGCAGGTCGGCGGGAGACCGATCCGGCCCGACCACGGCCGGCGTTCTTCAACTGGCGCGGCAAGCTGTTCCCAGAACAAGAAGGCGTTCATCGACAGCGGCGCCCGCTGCTTGACCCGCCACGTCACCGACTTCGAGCAGTACCTGCACGACCTCAGCCACGAGGGCTGGAAGATGAGCGCCCGATGGGCCGCGGCGTCGCCGAGCGGCCGGTGTCTTCGGTCAACGTCTGATCGCGGTGCACGATCAACAAGGGCGCGGGCATCGCCAACGGCGACGTGCCTGATTCGCAGATCCAGGCGCAGATCCAGGTGCTGAACGCCGCCTACGCCTCCACGGGATCGCCGTTCTTCTTCACCCTCGCCAGCACCAGCCGGACCACCAACGCCAATTCGGTACGGCATGACCCCAGGCTCGCGAGCCGAGACCAACGCCAAGAACGCCCCGCATACCGGCGGCCCGGGCACCTTGAACCTGTACTCGCCAACATCGGCCAGAACCTGCTCGGCTGGGCAACCTTCCCGCAGGATCACGCCGCCAACCCGAAGCGCGACGGTTATGTCGTCATCCTCAACAACACCCGGTCCCGGGCGGCGGCGCCGTGCCGTACGACGCAGGGCGACACCACCCACGAGATCGGCCACCGGCTCGGCCTGTACCACACGTTCCAGGGCGGCTGCACCGCGAAGGGCGACCAGGTCAGCGGTGACACCCCGGCCGAGAAGTCGGCCGCGTTCGATCGTTCCCGGTCGGCCGCAATACCTGCACGCCGAACCAGCCCGGACTCGATCCGATCACGAACTTTCGCTGGACTACACCGACGACTCGTGCATGAACACGTTCAGTGGCGGCCAGGTGTCACGGCATGGACAGCCTGCACCAGCAGTACCGCGGCTCGCTGTAGTAGAACGGGCGACGATCTCGCCGGCCCGGTGGTCCTGAGCGACTCGCGACAGCGTCGGCGGTTCCGTCCGGCGACGCGTCTTCGTCGGCCGGGCTGCGGCGCTCGTCGCCGGGCTCGCCAGCCGTTCGCGGCTGCAGAGTCCCCGGCCGGTCGTTGCCGCGCACCGGCGCCCCGCGGTCTCCGCCGGGCCGCTGTTCGACGCCCACCTGCACTACAACGAGGAGGCGTTCGCAGCACGCACCCGATCGGGCGACGTGCTCGGCGCGCATGCAGCGCAGCGGCGTGCGCGCGGTCGTCGCCAACAGCCGGCCCGAACGACGGCACCAAGGCGCTGGCGCAGCGCCGCGACGCAGACGCGGCGCGCCGGCGTCACGCGTCGTGCCGTTCGTGCGCCTGTACCGCAACCGCGCCGACTACAGCGGCTGGCATCGCGCGACCGACGCATCGTACGAGCATGGTGCATGCGGAGCTCGCGCGCCGGCACCGCGGCCGGGCCCGTACCGCGGCCTGGGCGAGTTCCACCTGTACGACAGCGCGAACGCCGACGGCGCCGACCGCCCGCAAGCTGATGCAGCTCGCGCAGGAGACGCGGCCTGGCCGTGCTCGCGCACGTCGACGATGCCGCGATCGACCATGCTGATGCGCGCATGCGCCGCAAGGCGCGCCTGATCTGGGCGCACACCGGCATCGGCGGCGCGCCGATCGAGCGCGTGCGCGCGCTGCTGCAGCGCTATCCGACGCTGCTCGGCGAGCTGTCCTACCGGCCCGGCCTGACCGATGGGCGACGGCCGCCTCAGCCCGAGCCTCCGGTGGCGGAGCGCTGATGCTCGAGATGCCCGAAGCGCTTCATGGTCGGCTCTCGACACCTGGGTCAATTCGCGCTGGGACGACTACGAGTGCGCCCTGATGCATGCAGGCGCAGGCGCTGGCTCGGCGACCTGCCGCCGCCGCCGGTCGCGCGCCGGCATCGCCTGGGACAACGGCGCGACGCTTGTTCGGCCTGCCCGCGCACCTGACGGCTGCACCGCCGGCGCGGTCAGCCAGCGGGACGGTCGCTGAAACACGCACCTGCAGCACAGCGGCGCCGGCCGGGTGGAACGCCGGTGCAACGCCGGCTGGCGATCATGACGCGCATCCGCCAGCAGCGGGCCGTCGATGTCGCCTGCGACCCTGTCATGCGGCATCGCCATCCCTCGAACCACGCGGTCAGACCGCTCGCGCCCCGTCTGCGCGCACGGCTGGCGCCGATCTGCCGGCAAGTCGTGGAACGCCGCCCTCGCCGCAGCCGCTGCGCGGGCCGGGTCCGTCGTCGCTGGCGCTCCGACCGCCTCGGCCCAGGCGGCCGGGCGAGCGCTGGCCGGCCGGGCCGCCCTCGACCAGCGCTCGGCGCCGAGGCCGAGCACCTCGCCGCGGCGCCTCTGTGCGGCCGCGCCGGGCCCGGTGCACTCGTGCCTCGGCCATTCCTACAGCGGCGCGGTCGCGATGCAGCTCGGCGCTTGCGCTGGCCCGAGCGCGTCGCGCGCGCTTGACGCTCTACGAGCCCGCGCGACCCGCTTCGCCCCGCTGTTCGGCGACGCCGGGCACGCCCGCGGCGCACGCGGCGCGCGAGATCCTGGCCATCAGTCATCGGCGCGCCTGGAACGCGCTGCCGCCGGCCACGAGCAGCCGAAGCCGCTTTGCCGCGCAGATGTTCGTCGACTACTGGTCGGGCGTCGGCACCTGGGCGCGCGATGTGGCGCGGCGCCGGCAGCAGCGGCTCTGGCACCGGTGCGAGATGCCCAAGGTCGGGCGCCGAGTTCTCATCGCCGCCTTCGCCGATCCCGCTGCCGCTCGACGCCTGGCGTGCCCTCGGCATGCCGGTGCTGCTGCTCGGCGGCGAGACCTCGCCGGCGCCGGTGCGCGCGACATCAACGCCCTGCTCGCTTCGGTGCTGCCGCGCTGCGCCAGCGTCACCCTGCCCGGCATCGGCCACATGGGGCCGATGCGACACGCACCCCGACGAGGTCCGCCAGTGGCTGCCCGAGGGCCTCGATCGCGGCCGCAGCGCCGGCGGCGACAGTCGGCGACCGCGACGGCCCGAGCGCCGAGGTCGTCGCCCTCAGCCCAGGCGCCCGGCGCGCGTTCTCGAAGATCCGCATCCACGGGCTCGCGCTCGCTGCGGTCGCCCGAGCGTCCAGCTCATCTGCACGTTGCGGAACACCCGCTCCGGGTGCGGCATCAGCGCGGTGAAGCGGCCGTCGGCGGTGGTCACCGCCGTCAGGCCGTCGCGGGCTGCCGTTCGGGTTGGCCGGATAGGCCTCGGTCGGCCGTGCCGTGGTGGTCGACGAAGCGCATCGCCGCATGCACCGTCGCCGCGATCGCCGCGCTGCGAGAAGTCGGCGAAGCCTTCGCCGTGCGCGACCGCGATCGGCAGCGCGGCTGCCGGCCATGCCGCTGAAGAAGATCGACGGGCGACGGCAGCACCTCGACCAGGCTGAGGCGGCGCCTCGAACTGCTCGCTCTTGTTGCGCGTGAAGCGCGGCCAGGCGTCGGCGCCGGGAATCATCGGCGGCGAGCGCGGCCATCATCTGGCAGCCGTTGCAGACGCCGAGCGCGAACGCGTCGGCGCGGCGCGAAGAACGCCGCGAACTGGTCGGCCAGCTGCGGCGTTGAAGCAGCATCGAGCGCGCCCAGCCTTCGCCGGCGCCGAGCGTAGTCGCCGTAGCTGAAGCCGCCGCAGGCGACGAAGCCCTGGAACTGGTCGAGGCGCGCGCGGCCGGTCTGCAGGTCGCTCATGTGCACGTCGTAGGTGTCGAAGCCGGCCTGGTCGCCATCGCGTAGCTCATCTCGACGTGGCTGTTGACGCCCTGCTCGCGCAGGATCGCGAGCTTCGGCCGCGCGCCGACGATCGCCGGACGCCGCGGCGACGATCCTCGGCCGCGTCGAAGCGATGGACGTGCAGGCCCGGGTCGTCGGCGCGGCCCGCGGCCGCGTGCTCGGCATCGGCGCAGGCCGGGTTGTCGCGCAGCCGCGCGATGCGCCAGCTGACCTCGTCCCAGGTCTGGTGCAGGTCGCGCAGCGGCGCGCTGAACACCGCCTTCGCATCGCGCCAGACCTCGACGACGCCGCGCTCGTTGGTCTTGCCGATGACGTGGCTGTGCCGGCTCAGGCCGAGCTCGCGCAGCATCTGCATCGCCTCGTCGCGGCGCGCGGTCGGCACCTGGATCACGGCGCCGAGCTCTTCGTTGAACAGCGCGCGCAGCGTCAGCTCCTCGCGCGCGCGCGCTCGACCTGCGCGGCCCAGTTCTTCGAGTCGCCGTACTCGGCGCGGCTGTCGGCGATGCCGTCGCCCTCGGTGACGAGCAGGTCGACGTTCAGGCTCGACGCCGAGATGGCCGGCGAACGCCATCTCGCAGACCGTGGCCCAGAGGCCGCCGTCGCTGCGGTCGTGGTACGCGAGCAGCCAGGCCGGCGCGCGCAGCGCGGTTGATCGCGTCGACCAGCGCCTTCAGCTGCGCGCGGATCGTCGAGGTCGGGCACGCTGCGTCGCCGAACTGGTCCAGCACCTGCGCCAGCATCGAGCCGGCCATGCGCATGCCGGCCCTGGCCGAGGTCGACCAGGACCAGCGTCGTGTCGCCCGGCTGCAGCTGCGGCGTCAGCGTGCGCGCGCACGTCGGCGAGCGTCGCGAACGCGGTGACGATCAGGCTGACCGGCGCGGTGACCTGCTTCGGCGCTCCGCCGTCGTCGCGCCAGCGCGTGCGCATCGACAGCGCTGTCCTTGCCGACCGGCACGCTGATGCCGAGCGCCGGGCAGAGCTCCATGCCGACCGCGCTGCACCGTGTCGTAGAGCGCGGCGTCGTCGCCTGGCGCGCCGGGTCGTCGCTGCAGGCGGCCATCCAGTTGCAGCTGAGCTTGACGCGCGCCGAGCTCGATCGGCGCGCGCGAGCAGGTTGGTGATCGCCTCGCCGACCGCCATCCGGCCCGACGCCGGCGCATCGAGCGCGGCGAGCGGCGTGCGCTCGCCCATCGCCATCGCCTCGCCGGCGAAAGCCGCGTAGTCGGCGAGCGTGACCGCGCAATCGGCGACCGGCACCTGCCACGGGCCGACCATCGGGTCGCGGCTGCTCAGGCCGCCGACGGTGCGGTCGCCGATCGTGATCAGGAAGCGCTTGCTGGCGACCGTCGGATGGCGCAGCACGTCGAACGCGACCGTTGCGCAGCGCGACGCCGGTCGAGGTCGAGCGCGCGGCGAGCGCGACGGCCGGCGCGCGCACGTCGCGATGCATCTTCGGCGGCTTGCCGAGCAGCACGTCCATCGGCATGTCGATCGACCGCGGCGTCGGCAGCGTCGGCGCGGCGCGCCTCGGATCGATCGCACCGACGACCTGCTCGCGCGTCCGTCGGTCGCGACGCCGACGACCGCGTACGGGCAGCGCTCGCGCGCGCACATCGCGTCGAACAGCGGCAGCGCCTCGGCGCGCACCGCCATCACGTAGCGCTCCTGGCTCTCGTTGCACCAGATCTCCTTCGGCGCGAGGCCGCTCTCCTCGAGCGGCACCTCGCGCAGGTCGAAGCGCGCGCCGCGGCCGGCGCCGTCGACGAGCTCGGGGAACGCGTTCGAGATGCCGCCGGCGCCGACGTCGTGGATCGCGCAGGATCGGGTTCAGCCTCGCCGAGCGCCGCAGCAATGGTTGATGACCTCCTGCGCGCGGCGCTGGATCTCGGGGTTGCCGCGCTGCACCGAGTCGAAGTCGAGCTCGGCGGCGTTGGCGCCGGCGCGCCATCGAGCTCGCCGCGCCGCCGCCCATGCCGATCCGCATGCCCGGGCCGCCGAGCTGGATCAGCAGCGTGCCGGCCGGGAACTCGATCTTGTGCGTCTGCGTCGCGGCGATCGCGCCGAGGCCGCCGGCGATCATGATCGGCTTGTGATAGCCGCGCGTCGCTGCGCCGCCGACCGTCTGCTCGTAGACGCGGAAGTAGCCGCGCAGGTTGGGCCGGCCGAACTCGTTGTTGAACGCGGCGCCGCCGAGCGGGCCGTCGATCATGATCTGCAGCGGGCTGGCGATGTGCCCGGGCTTGCCGTAGGCGCTCGCGCTCCCACGGCTCGTCGGTGCCCGGCAGGTGCAGGTTCGAGACGCTGAAGCCGGTCAGGCCGGCCTTCGGCCGCGAGCCGCGGCCGGTCGCGCCCTCGTCGCGGATCTCGCCGCCGGCGCCGGTCGACGCGCCGGGGAACGGCGAGATCGCGGTCGGGTGGTTGTGCGTCTCGACCTTCATCAGCACGTGCACCGGCTCGCTGCCGCGCCGGTAGAGCGGCGCGTTGGTGTAGCCCTCGGGCAGCCAGCGCTCGATCTCGCCGCCTTCCATCACCGACGCGTTGTCGCTGTAGGCGACGACGGTGTGCTGCGGCGCGAGCTCGCGTGCGTGTGCCGGATCATCTCGAACATCGAGCGCGTCCTGCGCGCTCGCCGTCGATCGTGAAGTCGGCGTTGAAGATCTTGTGCCGGCAGTGCTCGCTGTTGGCCTGCGCGAACATCATCAGCTCGACGTCGGTCGGGTTGCGCGCCGAGCTCGCTGAACGCGCGTCGACGCAGGTAGTCGATCTCGTCGTCGGAGAGCGCCAGGCCGAACTCGCGGTTGGCGCGCGCCAGCGCGGCGCGGCCTGCGCCGAGCACGTCGATCGTGCACGCATCGGCTCGCGCCGGCTGCTCGTCGAACAGGTGCGCGCGCATCCGTCGCGGTCAGCGAGCACGCTCTCGGTCATGCGGTCGTGCAGCAGCGCGGCGACGGCGCTGCGCTCGGCCGTCGCCAGCGGCTTCGCTGCCGCCGAGCAGGCCGCTCTTCAGCGCCGAGCCGGTACTCGGTGACGCGCTCGATCCGGTGCACGGCCAGGCCGCAGTTGCGCGCGATGTCGGTCGCCTTCGAGGCCCACGGCGAGACGGTGCCCAGGCGCGGCGCGACGACGATCAGCGCGGCATCGGCCGGCCGTCGTCGCAACGGCTCGCCATAGCGCAGCAGCGCCGCCGAGCCGGTCGAGCTCGGCGCGCGTCGAGCGGCGCGTCGCTCCAGCACCCAGTGCACATGTCGCGCGCGCGACGCCGATCGATGCGCGATCGACGCGCCTCGCAGCGCGGCGAGCAGCGCCTGGGCGCGGAACGCCGGACAGCGCGTTGCCGCCCTCGAAGTGGGCAGGTGCTTGGACGGGACGTCACGCGGAACCTGGCGGTCGGAGGTGCGGGACCGCGTCGGCCTTGCGGCGTGCGGGGCGCCCGGTGGAAACCCGCGATTCTAGGGCTCCGATGCGATAATTCGAGGCATGACGATCTCGATCAAGAACGCAGCCGACATCGAGGGCATGCGCGTCGCCGGGCGGCTCGCCTCCGGAGGTGCTGGACATGCTGACGCCGCACGTCAAGCCCGGCGTCACGACCGAGGCAGCTCGACAAGCTCGCGCACGACCACATCGTCGACGTGCAGGGCGCGCGTTCCGGCGCCGCTGAACTACGCGCCGCCCGGCTACACGCCGTACCCGAAGTCGATCTGCACCTCGATCAACCATCAGGTCTGCCACGGCATCCCGAACGACCGGGCGCTGAAGAACGGCGACATCGTCAACATCGACGTCACCGTCATCAAGGACGGCTGGCACGGCGACACCAGCCGCATGTTCATCGTCGGCGAAGGCTCGATCGCCGCCAAGCGCCTGTGCCAGATGACCTACGAGGCGATGTGGAAGGGCATCGTCAAGGTCAAGCCCGGGCGCGCGCCTGGGCGACATCGGCCACGCGATCCAGACGCTTCGCCGAGAACCACGGCTTCTCGGTGGTGCGCGAGTTCTGCGGCCACGGCATCGGCCGCACGCTTCCACGAGGAGCCGCAGGTGCTGCACTACGGCCGCCCGGGCACGCTCGAAGAGCTGGTGCCGGGCATGATGTTCACGATCGAGCCGATGATCAACGCCGGCAAGCGCGAGATCCGCGAGATCGGCGACGGCTGGACCATCGTCACGCAGCGACCGCTCGCTGTCGGCGCAGTGGGAGCACACGGTGCTCGTCACCGAGACCGGCTACGAGGTGATGACGCTGTCGGCCGGCAGCCCGCCGCCGCCGGCCTTCGTCCGGCGCGCTGAGCGCCGCCGGGCCGCTCGCAGCGCGATCTGACCGCGCAGCTCGATGCGCGCGCGCCCCGGCCGCGCCGGCGCAGGCGCCGCCGCGCGCCTGGCGAGCTGCGCGCGCGCTTTCGCGACGGCAAGGCGGCGCTGCTCGCGCGCTTCTGCGGCGCGCGGCCGACCGCGCCGGCCGCGCCGCGCCTGATGCGCGCGCTCGCGCAGCCACGTCGACGAGACCCTGCTCGACGCTGTGGGAGCGACGCGGCGATGCCCGCCGGCGCCGCCCTGCTCGCGCGTCGGCGGCTACGGCCGCGGCGAGCTGTTCCCGCATTCCGACGTCGACGTGCTGGTGCTGCTGCCGGCGGCCGGCACCGACGGCCGGCGACGCGCTGCGCCGCGCGATCGAGGCGCTTCATCACCGCCTGCTGGGACACCGGCCTCGAGATCGGCTCGAGCGTGCGCACGGTCGACGAGTGCGTGCGCGATGGCGCTGCCGACGTCACGGTGCAGACCGCGCTGCTCGGAGTCGCGCTACCTGTGCGGCGCGCGGCGCGGTCTTCAGCCGCTTCCGAGCGCGCCAACGCGCAGGCGATGGACCCGAAGGCGTTTCCTGCGCGCGAAGACGCTCGAGATGCGCCAGCGCCACCAGAAGTACGAGGACACGCCCTACTCGCTCGAGCCGAACTGCAAGGAAAGCCCTGGCGGCCTGCGCGACCTGCAGGTCGTGATCTGGGTCGCGCGCGCCGCCGGCCTCGGCCGCACCTGGCAGCAGCTCGCCGGCGAACGGCCTGATCACGCCGTTCGAGGTCGCGCCAGCTGCAGCGCAACGAGAGGCATGCTCAAGCTGATCCGCGCGCGCCTGCACACGATCGCCGGGCGGCGCGAGGACCGCCTGGTGTTCGACCTGCAGACCGCCGTGGCCGAGAGCTTCGGCTACCAAGCTCGACCAGCGGGCAGCGCGCCTCCGAGGCGGCTGATGCGGCGCTACTACTGGGCGGCCAAGGCGGTGACGCAGCTCAACCAGATCCTGATGCTCAACATCGAGGAGCGCATCACCGGCCTCGCAGGACGCGCCGATGCGGCCGATCAACGAGAAGTTCCTCGAGCGCGGCGGCATGCTCGAGGTCGCGAGCGACGACCTCTACCAGCGCGACCCGCACGCGATCCTCGAGACCTTCCTGGTCTACCAGCAGACGGTCGGACCGAAGGGCCTCTCGGCGCGCACCCTGCGCGCGCTCTACAACGCGCGCGACCTGATGGACGCGAAGTTCCGCCGCGACCCGGTCGAACCGCGCGACCTTCATGAAGATCCTGAAGGCCGGCGGCGGCCAGACGCACGCCTTCCGGCTGATGAACGAGACCAGCGTGCTCGGCCGCTACCTCTGGGTGTTCCGCCGCATCGTCGGCCAGATGCAGCACGACCTGTTCCACGTCTACACGGTCGACCAGCACATCCTGATGGTGCTGCGCAACGTGCGCCGCTTCCTCATCCCCGAGCACGCCCACGAGTACCCGTTCTGCTCGCAGCTCGCCTCGACCTTCGACCGGCCCTGCGTGCTCTACATCGCCGCGCTCTTCCACGACGTCGCCAAGGGCCGCGGCGGCGACCACTCCGAGCTCGGCACGCGCGAGGCGCGCCGCTTCTGCCGCGACCACGGCGTCGAGCGCGAGGACGCGCGCCTGATCGAGTTCCTGGTCGCGCGAGCACCTGACGATGTCGCGCATCGCGCAGAAGGAAGACCTGTCCGACCCCGACGTGATCGCGGAGTTCGCCGCCGCCGGTCGGCAGCCGAGCGGCGCCTGACCGCGCTCTACCTGCTGACCGTCGCCGACATCCGCGGCACCAGCCCGAAGGTCTGGAACGCCTGGAAGGGCAAGCTGCTCGAGGACCTGTACCGCCTGACGCTTGCGCGCGCTCGGCGGCGCGCGCCCGAACCTCGACGCCGAGATCGAGGCGACGCAAGCTCGAGGCGCGCCGCCTGCTGAACCTGGCGATCGCTGCCGCCGGACGTCGAGGTGCCGCTCTGTGGCGCACGCTCGAGCTCAGCTACTTCGCGCGCCACGACGCCGGCGAGATCGCCTGGCACACGCGCTCGCTGATCGAGCTGCGTCGAATCGACCGACAGCCGGTCGTGCGCGCGCGCGTCAGCCCGCTCGGCGAGGGGCCTGCAGGTGCTGGTCTATGCGCCCGACCGGCAGGACCTGTTCGCGCGCATCTGCGGCTACTTCGACAGCGCCGACTTCAACATCCTCGACGCCAAGGTCCACACCACGACGCAACGGCTACGCGCTCGACACCTTCCTGGTCATCGAGCCCGCACCTCGAGCAGCACTACCGCGACCTGATCTCGCTACGTCGAGACGCAGCTCGCGCTGGCGCTCACGGCGACCGGGCCGCTGCCCGAGCCGAGCCGCGGCCGGCATCTCGCGCCGCGTGCAGCTCGTTCCCGGTCACGCCGCGCGTGACGCTGCGGCCCGACGAGCGCGGCCAGCGCTGGCTGCTCGGCGGTCTCGGCGAGCGACCGCTCGGGCCTGCTCTACGCGATCGCGCGCGTGCTCGCGCACCACAACATCAACCTGCAGCTCGCCAAGATCACGACCCTCGGCGAGCGCGTCGAGGACACCTTCCTGATCGACGGCCCGGCGCTGCAGCAGAACAAGCATGCAGCTGCAGATCGAGAACCGAGCTGCTCGACGCGATCGCGCTCATGACGCGCCGATCGCGCCGAGCGATCCGCGACGGCCGCCATGCCGCTGGCCGATCGACGCGCTCGACCGCGCTCGCACGACCTCGACGCGTTCGACGCCGTCATCGACGCGCGCTCCGAGAGCGAGTTCGCGCGAGGACCGCCTGCCCGGCGCCGATCAACTGGCCATCGCTCGACGACGCCGAGCGCGCTCGAATCGGCACCAGTACAAGCAGGTCTCGGCGTTCGACGCGAGGAAGCGCGGCGCCGCGCTGGTCGCCGCGCAACGTCGCCGCGCACATCGAGCGCGACGTGCTCGGCAAGCGCCACGGACTGGACGCCGCTCGTCTACTGCTGGCGCGGCGGCAAGCGCAGCGGCGCGCTCGCGCCCGGTGCTCGACGCAGATCGGCTTTCGCGTCCACGTGCTCGAAGGCGGCTACCGCGATTACCGGCGCGCCGTCGTCGCCGCGCTCGAACGAGCTGCCGGCGCGCTGTCGTTCGCGCGTCGTCTGCGGCCCGACCGGATCGGGCAAGAGCCGGCTGCTCGCAGGCGCTCGCTGCGCGCAGGGCGCGCAGGTGCTCGACCTCGAGGCGCTCGCCAACCACCGCGGCTCGGTGCTCGGCCTCGTCCCCGGGCAGCCTGCAGCCGTCGCAGAAGGCGTTCGACACCGCGGTCTGGGATGCGCTGCGCCGGCTCGATCCGGCGCGGCCGGTGTTCGTCGAGAGCGAGAGCAAGAAGGTCGGCGACCTGCGCGTGCCGCGAGGCGCTGATCGCGGCGCATGCGCGCCATCGCCGTGCCTCTGGCTCGAGCTGCCGCTCGACGCAGCGCGTCGCGCCCTGCTGATCGAGTACGACTTCTTCGTCACCGACATCGACGCGTTCTGCGCCCGCCTCGACGCGCTGCGCGACCTGCGCGGCAACGGGCGCCGTCGATCGCCTGGCAGGACAGCGGCCGCGCGCCGGCCGCGACCGCCGACGGTCGTGCGCGACCTGCTGGTGGCGCACTACGACCCGATCTACCTCGCAGTCGATGCGCCGCAACTTCGCCGGCGTCGGCGCACCCGCCGCGACGCCTGCGCTGGGACGGCAGCGAAGCATCGCTGCGCGAGGCATCGGTGGCGGCGATCGAAGCGTGAGCGCTTCCCCTCAGGGCATTCCCGAGCGAGCGCAATGCTGGCGGCTGCCTCTGCAGGAGCGCCGATCCTCAAACGACGGCCGCTCCTGGATCGCCCGTGGCCGTTGCGCGCGCGAGCGCAATCAGGCGAGTCTTGCGACGGCGCTTGGCCACGAAGCCCATCGCGCCGAGGCCGGCGAGGAAGAGCGCGTAGGTCTCGGGCTCCGGCACGGGGCGTGGTGATGTCACGCGAGCGAACAAGGTCAGGCGTTCGAGAAGTCAGGAACCTGCTCGCCATTGTTGATCCACTCGATCTTCCAGGTGCCCGGCGTCGATGCAAACACCGCCTGGTCGTCGAACAGGAATGCGCCGCTGTTGCTGGACGCATGCCATCGCGAACACGAAGTCCGCCGTGACGTTTGGCTGGCCGCGAGGGTCGCGGTACCGGTCGTGCCAGTCGTCTGCAGGAAGCCCCACGTGAAGGTCACGCCACTCCAGCGAATTGCTGCCGCTGCTGACCTGGTGCCGAGCAACGACCAGCCGCCACCGAATGTTCCGCTGAATCCGCTGGTGTCGCCGACTCGGAGCCTGCCTGCGGGTTGGCGCCGGAGACCACGCAGGCGTCGGAGGCCAAGCCGGCAAAGTCATCGGTCGTGTCGCCGGCGCCGACATTCGAAAGCCGGTGCAGGGAGCGGCGAAGGCCGGAGCGGCGGCGGCGCTGAGGCCGATGGCAGCAACGGCGGCGAGAAGGCGAGTGTGGGCTTCATGCGATGACCTCTTGATGTCTGCCGCAGGAGTTCCGCAGCGAAGTACGCAGTGTCTGGAAGATGGGCAAGCAGCATCGGTCCCCCGTGTGCACGGGGTATTCGCATCAACGAGTAACGCAAGTTCCGGTTGGCGTGCCGTTCATCACGCCAACCGCTACCACTCGACTTCTATCCCGTGTTCGCGGGATTGCGGCGTCCGTGCTCCTGCAGAAATCGAGCTGAGCTCCTCCGGAGCCGTCGCATCGGGTCGAGGTAGTGCAGCATCGCGACGCCCGCCGCGCCCGCTCACCCCATATGCAGGCCGCCGTTGACCGAAAGTCGGCGCCGGTCGCGAAGCCCGACTCGTCGGAGGCGACCCACGACACCATCGAGGCGATGTCCTCGCGGCGTGCCGAGGCGCTTGACCGGAATGCCGGCGACGATCTTGTCGAGCACCTCCTGGCGGATCGCCTTGACCATGTCGGTGCGCGATGTAGCCCGGGCTGACGGTGTTGACGGTCACGCCCTTCGCTCGCGACTTCCTGCGCCAGCGCCATCGTGAAGCCGTGCATGCCGGCCTTGGCCGCCGAGTAGTTGGTCTGGCCGAACTGGCCCTTCTCGCCGTTCACCGAGCTAGATGTTGATGATCCGGCCCCAGCCGCGCTCGACCATGTCGTCGATGACCTGCTTGGTGACGTTGAACAGGCTGGTCAGGTTGGTCTCGATCACCGCGTCCCAGTCGGCGCGCGGTCATCTTGCGGAACATGCCGTCGCGCGTGATGCCGGCGTTGCTGACCAGCACGTCGACCGGGCCGTGCTCGGCGCTGCACCTTCTGGAACGCGGCGACGGTCGAGTCCCAGTCGCCGACGTTGCCGACCGACGCAGTGGAAGGCGAAAGCCGAGCGCCGTCTGCTCGCCGAGCCACTTGACGTGAAATCGCGGCTCGGCCCGCAGCCGGCGATGACCGTTGAAGCCGTCCTTGTGCAGGCGCTGGCAGATCGACGTGCCGATGCCGCCCATGCCGCCGGTGACGTAGGCAGGTATCCCTTCTTCTTGGATCGGTCGCGATCGTCGCTGGGCCTGCCGTCATCGCTCGACGCACAGCGCAACGCCCATGCCACCGCCGATGCACAGCGACGCGATGCCCTTCTTCGGCGTTGCGCTTGCCCATCTCGTGCAGCAGCGTCACCAGGATGCGGCAGCCCGACGCACCGATCGGGTGGCCGATCGCGATCGCGCCGCCGTTGACGTTGACCTTGCTCGTGTCCCAGCCCATCTCGTTGTTGACCGCGCACGCCTGCGCCGCGAACGCCTCGTTGATCTCGAGCAGGTCGAGGCTCGGCTGGCCTTCCAGCCGGCGCGCTCGCAGCGCCTTCTGCGATGCCGGCACCGGGCCCATGCCCATGATCGACGGGTCGAGCGCGACGGTCGCGTAGCTGGCGATGCGGGCGAGCGGCGTCAGGCCGAGCTGCTGGGCGCGTTGCGCGGTCATCACGCACGACCGCCGGCGGCGCCGTCGTTCAGGCCCGAGGCATTGCCCGCGGTCACCGTGCCGGCCTTGTCGAACGCCGGCCGCAGGCCGGCGAGCGCTTCGGCGCTGGTCTTCTTGTTGATGAACTCGTCGGCGGCGAAGACGATCGGATCGCCCTTCTTCTGCGCGAATCGAGAACGGCACGATCTCGTCCTTGAAGCGGCCGCCTTCCTGCGCCGCCGCCGCCTTCTGCTGCGAGCCGAGCGCGAGCGCGTCCTGCTTCTCGCGGCTGACGTCGTACTTCTTGGCGACGTTCTCGGCCGTGATGCCCATGTGGTACTTGTTGTAGACGTCCCAGAGGCCGTCGGTGATCATCGAATCGACCATCTTCCAGTCGCCCATGCGCTGGCCGTCGCGCGAGTCCGAGCAGCACGTGCGGCGCCGAGGCTCATGTTCTCCTGGCCGCCGGCGATGCCGATCTCGCTAGTCGCCGTCGCGGATCGCCTGCGCCGCGAGCATCACCGCCTTCAGGCCCGAGCCGCAGACCGCGTTGATCGTCAGCGCCGGGCACGCTCTGCGGCAGGCCGCTCTTGATCACCGACTGGCGCGCCGGGTTCTGGCCGGAGCCGGCGGTCAGCACCTGGCCGAGGATGACCTCGCCGATCTGGTCGCCGGTCGAGCCGGCGCGCTCGAGCAGGTTGGCGATGACGGCCGCGCCGAGCTCGGGCGCCGGGATCTTGGCGAGCGTGCCGCCGAACTTGCCGACCGCGGTGCGGGCAGCGGCAACGATGACGATGTCGGTGGTCATGGAAGTCTCCTGTCGATGACGATGGTCGACGCCGGGCGGAGCGCTCAGGCCTTTGCCTTCGACGTAGCGGCCGGGCGCCGGCTCGATCGCCTTGTAGCTGCGCGTTGCCGGGCGTTCTTCGGCGCGGCGACCTGCTTGCCGCCGAACGGCGCCAGCCAGGCGGACCAGTCGGTCCACCAGCTGCCCGGATGCTCGATCGCGCTCGGCGAGCCAGCTGCCTCGGCGCGACTCCGGCAGCGCCGCCGTCTTGCCGATCCAGTGGCTGCGCTTGCTTCTTCGGCGGCGGATTGATCACGCCGGCGATGTGGCCCGACGCGCCGAGGACGAAGCGGCGCTTGCCCTTGAGCACCTGCGGTGCTGCGGTAGGCGCCTTGCCACGGCACGATGTGGTCCTCGCGCGAGGCGTAGATGTAGGCTCGGCGATGTCGATCGCTGCCGAGGTCGATCGGCTCGCCGCAGACCGTCACCTTGCCCGGCTCGACGCAGGTTGTTCTCGAGGTAGGTGTTGCGCAGGTACCAGCAGTACATCGGCCCGGGCAGGTTGGTGCCGTCGCTGTTCCAGTACAGCAGGTCGAACGGCGGCGGCGTCTCGCCCTTCAGGTAGTTGCCGACGACGTAGTTCCAGACCAGGTCGTTCGGGCGCAGGAAGCTGAACGTCGTCGCCAGCTCCTGGCCCTTGAGCAGGCTGCCGCCGCCGGCGCTTTGCGGCGCCGATCGTCATCTCGCGCATGCGCACGCCGATCTTCGTCGATGAAGATGTCGAGGACGCCGGTGTCGCTGAAGTCGAGGAAAGGTCGTCAGCAGCGTCATGCTCGCCGCCGGCCGCTCGCCGCGCGCAGCGAGCACGGCCAGCGCAGTCGGCAGGATCGTCCCGCCGATGCAGAAGCCGAGCGTGTTGATCTGCTCCTGGCCGGTGATCTCCTGCACGACGTCGATGGCGCGCAGGACGGCCGTCTCTCGATGTAGTCGTCCCAGGTGCGCTGGGCGATCTCCTCGCCGGCGTTCTTCCAGCTCATGACGAAGACGCGGTGGCCCTCGGCGACGGTATGGCGGATGAGCGAGTTCTCGGGCTGCAGGTCGAGGATGTAGAACTTGTTGATGCACGGCGGCACGAACAGCATCGGCCGCTCGTAGATCTTGGCGGTCAGCGGCGCGTACTCGAGCAGCTGGAAGAACTCGTTCTCGAAGACCACCGCGCCTTCGGTCGTCGCGACGTTGCGGCCGACCTCGAACGCGCTCTCGTCGGTCTGCGAGAGATGGCCGCGCTGGGTGTCGTTCCAGAGCTGCGTCAGGCCGTGCATCAGGCTCTCGCCCTGGTATCCGATCGCCTTCTTCTGCGCTTCCGGATTGAGCGCCAGGTAGTTGCTCGGCGCGGCGGCGTCGATCCATTGCAGGACGGCGAAAGCGGATCCGCGCCTTGCGTCTTGGCATCGCCCTCGACGCTCTTGGCCAGCTGCAGCAGCGTGCGCGCGTTGAGCAGATAGAGCTCGGCGAGAAACGCCGCCGACGGGTTCGCCAGCCCAGTCGGCGCCGGCGAAACGCCGGTCGGTGAGCGTCGGCGGCGGCGGCCGCCAGGACCCGGTTCCAGATCGCTCCCGCCTCCTCGACGTACTCGCGCTTGGGCCGCGGCGAGCGCCTCGGCGGGCAGGCCGACACCGGCCAGCGATTTGCCAGATCTGGCCCAGGTCGAGGCTCGGCATCATCCGGGCCGCGCTCGCTTCGCACCGGGTCACCGTTGGCGCGCTTGCATGCTGCACTGCGTCACTGCCTTCGCTCTTGCCATATCCGCATTATCGTGATCCGCTTCGCCGGCCGCTCGGGGACGAACCATGCTAGGCAGTGGTCTTGGCGGGCGTTGCCCCGGATCTCGCGCCAGCGACCCGAGTCGCGTCAGATCGGCAGGGTGATCCAGATCGCTGCGGCCATCCTGCCGGTCACGCCGTCGCGCCGGAACGAGAAGAAGCGCGCGAGTTGTCGGTCACCGTGCACCAGCGGCCGCCGCTCGACGCGTCGAACACCGGCGGCGGCGAGGCCGATCGCGCGCCAGCCCGGGCAGGTCGGCATGCCACTTGCCGCCGCCGCGCGCGACGAATCGCGTCGTCGCGACATCCGCTGCGCGCCCGGGTCAACGCCGAAGGCCGACGAGGACGTCGGCGCCGACCTCGAACTGCGTCGGCGCCGATGCAGGCACCGAGCCAGGCGGTAACTCGTCCGGCGCACAGCTTGCGGCCGCGCTCACCGCCGCGACTGCGGCCTCGACGACGCCCGCCGGCGAGGCCGCGCCAGCCGGCGTGGGCGGCGCCGACCGCCCGCCCCTCGGATGCTGCGAGCAGCACCGGCAGGCAGTCGGCGGCCTGGACGACGCAGGCGACGCCGCCTCGGTCGTGACGCAGCCGTCGGCGTCGTGCGATCGGTCGCGCCGGCGGCGGCATCGGCGGCGCCGACGCGAACGACGCGTGCGCCATGCACCTGACGCAGGTACACCGGCGCCGCGCCCGATCGCGTCGGCCAGACGGCGCGCGGTTGGCGGCGACGGCGGCGGCGTCGTCGCCGACCGCGCTGCCGACGTTCATCGACGCGTACGGCGCGCTGCTGACGCCCCCGTCGCGGCGTCGACATCACGGCGCCGACGCCGGCGATGCGCCAGTCCGGGCGCCAGCCAGTCGGGGGCAACGTTCACGATCGCGTCGGGGCAGGCCGAGGGCTGCGTCGACGCGAACGCCGGCTCGGCCATGCAGGCGTCGAAGACGCGCATCACCGGTCGGCACGTGGTCGAGCCGACAGTCGATCCGGCGGGCGTTGAAGATCTGCGGCACGAGCGCAGCAGTCGGCCAGCCCGGGCGTGTCGCCGTGGCAGAAGCGCCCGGTCGCGGGACTGCCGGCCAGCTGGCGCTCGACGACCTCGAGGCCGGTCTCGACCCAGTGCCGGTACCAGCTGGTTCTTGGCGTCGTCGGCAACGCTCCAGCTCGCGCTTCAGGTAGCGCAGCACGCGCAGGTTGTCGAGCGGATGGATCTCGCAGGCGATGTCGAGCGCGATGCGCGCGCACGCGGGCGCGGCCGAGCGCGTCCTTCGGCAGCAGCGGCGGCTCGGGGTAGGTCTCGTCGAGGTATTCGATGATCGCGAGCGATTGCGTCAGCGTCGACCTCGGTCGCGCCGGCGGCTCGCATCGACGACGTCAGCGCCGGAACCAGCTGCGCTGGCGCGATCGCGCGGTAGCTCGGCGCGAGCTGCTCGTTCTTGACCAGGTGCACCGGCAGCGTATTCGTACGTCGAGGCCTCTTCAGCGCCAGGGCGATGCGCACGCGGTACGACGCCGACGAGCGAGAAGTAGCTGTAGAGGCGCACGAGAGGTGCGTCCGACGCGGCTAGACCAGCTCGATCTGCAGGCTGCCGACGCCGCCGACTGCGCGCTTCAGCACGTCGCCGCGCCCGACCGCGGCGACGCCTTCGGGCGTGCCGGTGAAGATCAGGTCGCCCGGCTGCAGCTCCCAGGCCGCCGACAGGTGCTCGATGATCTCGGCCGATGTTCCAGATCAGCTTGCCGATCGTGCTCTGCTGGCGCACCTTGCCGTTGACCTCGAGCGTGATCGCGCGTGTCGGCGTCGATGCGGCACTCGGCAGCGCGGCGGATCGGCCCGATCGGCGCCGAGTGGTCGAAGCTCTTGCCGATGTCCCACGGCCGGCCGAGCTTCTTCGCCTCGCCCTGCAGGTCGCGCCGCGTCATGTCGAGGCCGACGGCGTAGCCCCAGACGTGGCCGCATCGCGTCGGCGGCGGCGATCGCTCTTGCCGCCCTTGCCGATCGCGACCACCAGCTCGATCTCGTGGTGCAGGTCCTTGGTCGAGGCTCGGGTACGGCATGCGGCCGATCTCGCCTTCGGCGACCGGCAGCACCGCGTCGGCCGGCTTCATGAAGAAGAACGGCGGCTCGCGGCCGGTGAAGCCCATCTCCTTCGCGTGCTCGACGTAGTTGCGGCCGACGCAGTAGATGCGGTGCACCGGAAGGTCGCGCCGGCGGCGCCGGCGATCAGGCACGCTGGCGCTGGCGGGCGGCGTGAAGACGTGGCTCATGACGGTGCGTTCCGGCAGCGGCGAGGCGGCACCGGCAGCGGCGCCGGCGGCAACGATGATGCCATGCACGACCCTACACTCGTGCCATGTTCGCGCCCCGCAGCATCAAGCACTGCCGCGCCTGCGGCGGCGCAGGTCCGCTACCAGACGCCCGCCGACGACAACCGCGAGCGCGCCACCTGCACTGGTCTGCACGACGGTCCACTACGAGAACCCGCTCAACGTCGTCGGCACGCTGCCGGTGTGGCAAGACCAGGTGCTGCTCTGCCGGCGCGCGATCGAGCCGCGCCACGGCCTGTGGACGCTGCCGGCGGGCTTCATGGAGCTCGGCGAGACGACCGCGCAGGGCGCGCTGCGCGAGACCGTCGAGGGAGGCCGGCGCGAGCGTCGAGCTCGAGGGCTCTGTACTCGCTGATCAACGTCGTCCGCGTCGGCCAGGTCCACCTGTTCTACCGCGCCCGCATGCTCGACATCGACTTCGTCCCGGGCCCGAGTCGCTCGAGGCGCGCCTGTTCGCGGAAGCCGATGTGCCGTGGAACGAGATCGCCTTCCGGACGACCAAGATGACGCTCGAGTTCTTCTTCGCCGACCGCCGCGTGGGCCGCTTCGGCGTTCCACGCCGCCGACATCGCCTGAGGAGAGCGGGCGACGCCCGCCTCGTCAGCGCCCGGCTGACGCATCGACCATCGGCGTGGAGCTCGACTCCGCAGCCTGCGATCGCTCTCCGGCTTGCGCTTCCCAGCCGCGGTTGCCGCCGGGCTTGCCGGGCTCGGATGCGGAATGAAGCCGACGACTCGACGCCTATGCGCCCAGCGCGACGCCGGCGCGTCGCTCGGCGAACCGGCCGATGCCGAGCACGCACCGCGGCGCCAGCTGACGGACCGTCTCGCCGCAACGCTTCAGTCGCAGCGGCGCGGCGATCGCTCGCTGCTCGTCGCGCGCGAGCTTGTCCAGAGCGGCAGGTTGCGGCCGGAGTCCTCGAGGAACAGCAGCGGGCAGTGAGTTGGCGACGAAGAAGCGCTCGAAGAACGCGTCCGGGCGTGCCGAAGCGGCGGCCGCGCCCAGCCCCACAGCCGCTGCCCGCTGACCTCGGCGCGATGACAGTCGAATCCTGCGACGGGCCGCTTCGATGCTCCGAGCGCGGGCTTGCCGATCGGCGCGCGGATGCCGAGCCAGCCGCGAACGCTCGCCACCCTGCCGAACGGCACGCCCGTCTGCGCCATGCCCGAACGGACCCGGATTCATGCCGACGAGGACGCGCCTCCTTCGGCGCGTTGCGAAGCGAGCGACATACGCGGCGCATACGCGTCGCGCGCATAGTCGAGCGGGTTGTAGACGAACGCGACCGGCGGGCGAAAGCGCAAGGCACGGCGAGCTCGCGCGACAGCCGGTCGGCGATCGCGAGCAACGCTGCGCCGGCCGTCGACCGTCGAGCATGCGGCGCGGCTCGCGCCGCTGCGTCGCCGGCGACGACACCGCGGCGTCAGCGCCTGACCGGCGGCAGGTCGGTGCAGACGCCCTCGAACGCCTCGGCGGCGAGGCCGATCGATTCGCCGAGCGTCGGGTGCGGGTGGATCGTCTTGCCGATGTCGACCGCGTCGGCGCCCATCTCGATCGCCAGCGCGATCTCGCCGATCATGTCGCCGGCGTGCGTGCCGACGATGCCGCCGCCGACGATCGCGTGGCTCGCCTCGTCGAAGAGCAGCTTGGTGAAGCCCTTCGTCGCGGCCGTTGGCGATCGCCCGGCCCGACGCGGTCCACGGGAAGCAGGCCCTTCTTCGACCTTCACGCCGCGCGCCTTCGCTTCGTCCTCGGTGATGCCGACCCAGGCGATCTCGGGATCGGTGTAGGCGACGCTCGGGATCACGCGCGCGTCGAACGCCGTCTTCGCGAGCTTGTCGTCGCCGAGCTGCTCGCCGGCGGCGACCTCGGCCGCGACGTGCGCCTCGTGCACCGCCTTGTGCTCGAGCATCGGCTGGCCGACGATGTCGCCGATCGGCGAAGATGTGCGGCACGTTGGTGCGCATCTGGATGTCGACCGGGACGAAGCCGCGCTCGTTGACGTTCACGCCGGCCGCCTCGGCGCCGATGCGCTTGCCGTTCGGCACCCGGCCCGACCGCCTGCAGCACGAGGTCGTAGAGCTCGTTCCTGAGCGCGCCCTCGCCTTCGAAGCTCGAACGAGGATGCCGTCGCTTGCGCGCCTCGGCGCTCACCGTCTTGGTCTTCAGCAGGATGTTGTCGAAGCGCGGCGCGTTGAGCTTCTGCCAGACCTTCACCAGGTCGCGGTCGGCGCCGAGCATCAGGCCGTCGAGCATCTCGACGACGTCGAGGCCGCGCGCCGAGCGTCGAGTAGACGGTTGCCCATCTCGAGGCCGATGATGCCGCCGCCGACGATCAGCATGCGCTTGGGGCTTCGCCGGCAGCTCGAGCGCGCCGGTCGAGGTGACGACGCGCGGATCGTCCTTCGGCATGAACGGCAGCTTCACCGCCTCCGGAGCCGGCGGCGATGATCGCGCGCGTGAAGCCGATCGTGGTCGTCGCCGCCGGCGGCGAGATCGACGATCGACGTGGTTCGGCATCGCTGAAGCGGCCGCTGCCGGTGACGACCGTGACCTTCCTCATCTTCGCCATCTGCGCGAGGCCGCCGGTCAGCCTGCCGACGACCTTGTTCTTGTGCGCGACGAGCTTCGCGGGATCGACCTTCGGCGCGCCGAACTCGACGCCGACGGCGCCGAAGTGCGCGACCTCGTCGATCACCGCGGCGACGTGCAGCATCGCCTTCGACGGAATGCAGCCGACGTTGAGGCAGACGCCGCCGAGCGTCTTGTAGCGCTCGACGAGGACGACCTTGAGGCCGAGGTCGGCGGCGCGAAACGCCGCCGAGTAGCCGCCCGGCCCGGCGCCGAGGACGAGCAGATCGCAGACCGATGTCGCCGCCGACCGCCGCTGGCGGCGGGCGCGGGTGCTGGCGGCGACGGGCGGTGGCGCTGGCGCCGGCGCGGGCGGCAGCCGATTCGCCGGCAGGCGGCGCAGCCGCGGTGTGCGCCGGCGGCGCGGTCGCGCCGCGCCGGCGCTTCGACCGGATCGAGACTGCAGGATCAGCGTCCCTTCGTTGACCGTGTCGCCGACCGCGACCTTCGAGCTCCTTCACCACGCCGGCCTGCGACGACGGAATCTCCATCGACGCCTTGTCGCTCTCGACCGTGATCAGGCTCTGCTCGACGGCGACGGTGTCGCCCGGCTTGACGAGGACCTCGATGACCGTCGACGTCCTGGAAGTCGCCGATGTCCGGCACCCGAACATCGACCGTCACAGCAACACCCGCCGGAAGTCGCCGAGCACCTGGATCAGGTAGGCGTTGAAGCGCGCCGCCGCCGCGCCGTCGACGACGCGGTGGTCCCAGCTCGAGCGAGAGCGGCAGGATCAGGCGCGGCTGGAACGCCTTGCCGTCCCAGACGCGGCTCGGTCGTGCTGCGGCAGACGCCGAGGATCGCGACCTCGGGCGCGTTGATGATCGGCGTGAAGTAGCGCGCCGCCGATGCCGCCGAGCGACGAGATCGAGAAGCACCCGCCGCTCATGTCGGCCGGGCGTCAGCTTGCCGTCGCGCGCCTTCTTGGCGAGCTCGCCCATCTCGTGCGAGATCTGCAGCACGCCCTTCTGGTCGGCGTCCTTGATCACCGGAACGACCAGGCCGTTCGGCGTGTCGGCGGCGAAGCCGATGTGGAAGTACTGCTTGCAGGACGAGCTGGTCGCCGTCGAGGCTGGCGTTGAAGTCGGGAACTTCTTCAGCGCCGCGACCGACGCCTTGATCAGGAACGCGAGCATCGTCACCTTGACGCCCGACTTCTCGTTCTCCTTGTTGGTCGCGACGCGGAACGCCTCGAGCTCGGTGATGTCGGCGTCGTCGTGGTTCGGTGACGTGCGGGATCGTCACCCAGTTGCGGTGCAGCGCCGGGCCGCTGATCTTCTTGATGCGCGACAGGTCCTTGCGCTCGATCGGGCCGAACTTCGCGAAGTCGACCTGCGGCCACGGCAGCAGTCCGGCGAATGCCGCCGCCGCATGCCGCGCCGGCCGGCGCCTTCGCGGCCGCTGCGCCTTCGTCTGCGCGTGCCGGCGCATCACCGCCTTGACGAATCCCTGCAGGTCCTCCTGCGTGATGCGGCCCTTCGGACCGCTGCCCTTCACTTCGTCGAGCGGCACGCCGAGCTCGCGCGCGAGCTTCCGGATCGCTCGGCGACGCGTGCGGCAAGCGCGCCGCTCGGCGCGGTCGGCTCGTGCGCCGGCAGCGCGGCGGTGGGCAGTGCCCGCTCGGGCGGTGGCGCGGCTGCGCGCGCAGCCGCTGGCGGCCGGCCGCAGGCGTGCCGCCGCGGCGCGGCGGCGGTGCAGCCGGCGCGCCGCCGGCAGCCTTCGCACCGACGGCGATCGCCGTGCCCTTGCGAGACCTTGTCGCCGACCTTGACGCTTGCAGCGTCCTTGACGACGCCGGCCGTGCTACGACGGAATCTCCATCGACGCCTTGTCGCTCTCGACGGTGATCGAGGCTCTGCTCGACCGGCGACGGTGTCGCCCGGCCTTGACGAGCACCTCGATCACCGCGACCTCGTCGAAGTCGCCGATGTCGGGCACGACGATCTCGACGTTCGCCGCTCGCCGCTGGCGGGCGCGGCGCAGGCGGCGCGGCGGCAGCTGGCGCCGGCGGCGCGACGCTGCGGGCGCTGACGCTGCAGGCGCGCGGCGCGGGCGCCGCGGCGGACGCCGGCGCGTCAGCCCATCGGCATCGAGCAGCAGCACCAGCGAGCCCTCGCTGCACCTTGTCGCCGACCTTGACCTTCAGCTCCTTGACGACGCCGCCGGCGCTCGACGGAATCTCCATCGACGCCTTGTCGCTCTCGACCGTGAGCAGCGACTGCTCGGCCTCGACGCGTGTCGCCCGGCTTGACGAGCACCTCGATGATCTCGACGTCCTTGAAGTCGCCGATGTCGGGGACCTTGACTTCCAGCGCGTGCCATGTTCTTTGTCCTTGTTCGCGGCCGGCTCAGGCGTAAGAGCGGGATTGATCTCTGTCGGCGTCGATCTTGTAGCGCTGGCGATCGCCTCGGCGACCTTGGTCAGCCGGCACGCTGCCCTCGTCGGCGAGCGCCTTGAGCGCCGCGACGACGATGTAGTGGCGGTCGACCTCGAAGTGCTCGCGCAGCTTGGTGCGGAAGTCGCTGCGGCCGAAGCCGTCGGTGCCGAGCACCTTGTAGGCGCGGCCCTTGGGCAGGAAGGCGCGGATCTGCTCGGCGTAGTTCTTCATGTAGTCGGTCGACGCGATCACCGGGCCCGCCGTGCTTCTCGAGCTGCTGGGCGACGAACGGCACGCGCGGCGCTCGGTCGGATGCAGCAGGTTCCAGCGCTCGGCGTCCTGGCCGTCGCGCGCCGAGCTGGTTGAAGCTCGGGCAGCTCCAGACGTTGGCGGCGATGCCCCAGTCGCTTGTCGAGCAGCTCGCTGCGCGGCGATGCTCTCGCGCAGGATCGTGCCGCTGCCGAGCAGGTTGACGCGCCGCGCGCTTCTTCGCGCCTTCCTGCAGCAGGTACATGCCCTTGACGATCTCTTCCTCGCTGCCGTGCCGCGCAGCCCCGGCTGCGCGTAGTTCTCGTTCAGCAGCGTCAGGTAGAAGTAGACGTTGTCCTGCTGCTCGACCATGCGCACGCAGGCCGTGGTGCAGGATCACGCCGACCTCGTGCGCGAAGGTCGGGTCGTAGCAGATGCAGTTCGGGATCGTGCCGCGCCAGGATGTGGCTGTGGCCGTCCTCGTGCTGCAGGCCCTCGCCGTTCAGCGTCGTGCGGCCCGAGGTGCCGCCGAGCAGGAAGCCGCGCGCCTGCATGTCGCCGGCAGCCCAGGCGAGGTCGCCGATGCGCTGGAAGCCGAACATCGAGTAGTAGACGTAGAACGGCACCATGATGCGGTTGTTCGTCGAGTACGACGTCGCCGCGGCGATCCAGCTCGCTCATGCCGCCCGGCCTCGTTGATGCCCTCCTGCAGCACCTGGCCGGCCTTGTCCTCGCGGTAGTACATCACCTGGTCGCGTGTCGACCGGCGTGTACTTCTGGCCTGCGGGGTTGTAGATGCCGATCTGGCGGAACGAGCCCTTCCATGCCGAAGGTGCGCGCCTCGTCGACCAGGATCGGCACCGCGCGCGGGCCGAGCTCCTTGTCGCGCAGCAGCTGCGTGAGGAAGCGCACGAAGGCCTGCGTGGTCGAGATCTCGCGGCCCTCGGCGGTCGGCTCGAGCACGGCCTTGAAGGTGTCGAGCGGCGGCACCTGTGAAGCTGCTCGTCGGCCTTCGTGCGGCGCTTCGGCAGGTAGCCGCCGAGCGCCTTGCGGCGCTCGTGCAGGTACTTCATCTCGGGCGTGTCGTCGGCCGGCTTGTAGAACGGGATGTCGGCCAGCTGGTCGTCGGGAATCGGGATGTTGAAGCGGTCGCGGAACGCGCTTGACGTCCTCGTCGACGAGCTTCTTGGTCTGGTGCGCGGTGTTCTTGCCCTCGCCGCTCTTGCCCATGCCGAAGCCCTTGACGGTCTTGATCGAGCAGCACCGTCGGCTGGCCCTTGTGGTTGGCGGCGCGGTGGAACGCGGCGTAGACCTTCTGCGGATCGTGGCCGCCGCGGTTGAGGCGCCAGATGTCGTCGTCGCTCATCTTCGCGACCATCTCCGAGCAGCCGCGGGTCGCTGGCCGAAGAAGTGCTTGCGGACGAAGCGCGCCGTCGTTGGCCTTCATCGGCCTGGTAGTCGCCGTCGATCGGTGTCCATCATCACCTTGCGCAGGATGCCGTCCTTGTCGCGCGCGAGCAGCACGGATCCCAGTAGCTGCCCCAGATCAGCTTGATGACGTTCCAGCCCGAGCCGCGGAACTCGCCTTCGAGCTCCTGGATGATCTTGCCGTTGCCGCGCACCGGGCCGTCGAGGCGCTGCAGGTTGCAGTTGATGACGAAGATCAGGTTGTCGAGCTTCTCGCGCGCCGCCAGGCTGATCGCGCCGAGCGACTCCGGCCTCGTCCATCTCGCCGTCGCCGCAGAAGACCCAGACCTTGCGGTTGCTCGGTGTCGGCGATGCCGCGCGCGTGCAGGTACTTGAGGAAGCGCGCCTGGTAGATCGCCATGCAGCGGGCCGAGGCCCATCGAGACGGTCGGGAACTGCCAGAACTCGGGCATCAGCTTCGGGTGCGGGTAGCTCGAGATGCCCTTGCCGTCGACCTCCTGGCGGAAGTTGAGCAGCTGCTCTTCAGCTGAGCCGCCCTCCGATGAAGGCGCGCGCATAGACGCCCGGCGACGAGTGGCCCTGGATGTAGAGCAGGTCGCCGCCGTGGTCTGTCGCGTCTCGGCACTGCCAGAAGTGGTTGAAGCCGGTGCCGAACATCGTCGCCAGCGAGGCGAAGCTGCCGAGATGTGGCCGCCGAGGTCGCCGCCGTCGGCCGGATGCAGGCGGTTCGGCCTTGACGACCATCGCCATCGCGTTACCAGCGCATGTAGGCGCGCAGCCGTTCCTCGATCTCGATGTTGCCGGGCGAGCGCTCTTCCTGGTCGGTCGGGATCGTGTTGACGTAGGCCGTGTTGGCCGAGAACGGCACGTCGATGCCGGCCTGGCGCGCGTGGTCGATCAGCTGTTCGAGCAGGAAGTGGGCGCGGTCGCCGCCTTCGGAGGCGATGGCCCCGCGGCGAAGGCGCTGTTCGAGCCACTCGCCCGGGTCTCGGTGGGGTCGGCGTCGTTGGCGGCGGCGCTGCGAACGGATTCGGGAAGTGCGGACATGGCCGTCTCCGTCTGGATCTTCTCGCGCAAGTCTCGCACACGCTCAGCGTCGCTGTCGCCCGGCGGGCGGCGCGCCGCGCCAGCTCTGAGGCGTTCAGGCGCCGGCCGGCGGGGATCCTGACCAGGATCACAGCGCGGAAGCCGTTGACGTTGGTGAGCGTCGGCCCGGTGACGAGCGAAATCGCCGACCGCCCGGAAAGAAAGCCGACAGCTCGTCGTTGATCGGCGAAGGCCGGTCCTTTCGGCCGCATGCCGAGCGCCCACGCGCGCGCCAGCGTGACCGGCGCGACGACGGCGCCGGCGATCTCCCTCCCGGCCCCGACTGCCCGTCGGTGTCGGCGGCGAAGCCGCGCGTGGATCGCCGCACCGGCCGTCGAGCGCGATCGCGAGCGAGAGCAGGAACTCCGCGACGCAGCGGCCGCCGCGGCCGGTGGCGCGCACCGTCACGGTCGTCTCGCCGCCCGAGAGCAGCACGCACGGCGGCGCAAACGGCTGGGCCGCGCGCGGCGATCTGCCAGCGCGACTCCCGCCATGACCTTGCCGACATCGCGCGCCTCGCCTTCGATCGCGTCGCCGAGGATGTGCGCGGCGGATCCCCGCGCGCGCGGCGACCGCGGCCGCCGCCTCGAGCGCCATCTGCGGCGCGGCGATCATGCGCGTCTCGGCGCGCGGCCAGGCGCGAGTCGCCGGGCTTGACTGATCTCGCCGCCGCCGCTCGAGCAGCGCGCGCACGCGCTGGCGGCGAGCTCGATGCCGTAGCGGTCGCACGATCGTCGAGCGCGTCGGCGCAGGTCGTCGGGTCGGCGACCGTCGGGCCCGAGGCGATGTCGCCGCGGCTCGGTCGCCGGGCACGTCGGAGATCAGCAGGCGTCACCACCTCGCGCCGGATGGCACGCGGCGGCGAGCCGCCCGCCCTTGATCGCCGAGAGGTGGCGGCGCACGCAGTTCATCTCGCCGATCGTGGCGCCCGACTGCGAGCAGCGCACTGTTGACTGCCTGCTTGTCGGCGCCAGCGTCAGCGCCGTCGGCGGCGGCAGCGTCAGCAGCGACGAGCCGCCGCCGGAGATCAGGCAGCAGCACGAGAGGTCGTCGGCCGACAGCCCCTGCGACGCCGAGAGGATGCGGCCTCGGCGGCGGCGACGCCGGCCGCATCGGGGACCGGGTGCGCGGCCTCGGCGATCCTCGGATCACGCTGGCACGGCAACGGCGTAGCCATGGCGCGTGACGACGAGCCCCGAGAGCGGCCCGCGCCCGTGGTCCTCGACCGCGTGGGCGCGCCATATCGCCGCCGATGCCTTGCCGGCGCCGACGACGACCCAGCCGCCCGGCGCCGAGCGACTCCGGCGCCGGCAGGTGCGGTGGGACGCGGAGCGCCGGCTGAGCGCTCGCGACCGCGGCGGTAACGAACATGCGCCAAGCAGCGCCTCGGGATTCATCGCACCGGCGCGCCCGCCTCGGCTACAGCGCTTCACGAGCGCGCTCGTCGTCGGTCATCTGCGCTCGCATTGTTCGAACGGCATCAGCTTGAGGACCACCGCCTGCTGGTAGACCTCGCTGCGTGCTGCGCGACAGCTCGGGCGTCTGCAGCGAGACGCGCTTCTGCTGGACGGCGTCTGCTGTGGCACATCGCGCAGCGCCGATCGATGACGGCACGCACCGCCGTCGATAGCCCGCGGCCGCCGGTGCGGCAGGCGCGCTCGCCGCCGGCCGGCGCCGGCGCGAGCCAGACGACGAGGCCCGGCGATCGCCAGCGTGCCGACGATCGCGTGCTCCCAGGGCGCTCGCGCCGTGCTACGACGGGCGCTGGTGCCGCGCGACGAAGCTGTGGCCGGATCAGCGCGCCGGCGAGCATCAGCAGCACCAGCACGAGCCAGTTGTCGCTCGCCTGCGTAGGAGCCAGCCGTAGTGGTTGGACAGCATCGCAGACCAGCACCGGCAGCGTGAAGTAGGTGTTGTGCACGCTGCGCTGCTTGGCGCGCCAGCCGTGGATCGGATCGACCGGCTGGCCGGCCTTCATCTGCGCGATCGACCTTGCGCTGGCCGGGGATGATCCAGACGAACACGTTGGCGCTCATCGCGGTCGCCAGCATCGCGCCGACCAGCAGGAAGGCGGCGCGCCCGGCGAACAGCTGGCAGGCGACGCCAGGCGCGCGACGACGACGAACACGACACGCCAGCACGGCGACGATCAGGTCGCCGTGTGCGCTCTGTCGAAGGCGCGGCAGATCGGCGTCGTAGACGAACCAGAACGCGACCAGGAAAGCGAGCGCCGCGGCAATCGCCGCCGCCGGCGTCCAGTCGTAGACGCGTCTTGTCGACCAGGAAGCTGCTCGGCGTTGAACAGGTAGAGCACCGTGAAGAGCGCGAAGCCGGTCAGCCAGGTCGAGTAGCTCTCCCAGTAGAACCAGTGCAGGTGGCTCAGGCAGGCGCGGCGGCGCGACCAGGTACTTCTGCGGGTGGTAGAAGCCGCCGCCGTGCACGGCCCAGAGCTCGCCGTCGACGCCCTGCGCCGTTGCAGCTCGGGGTCGGTCGGGCTTGGTGAGGCTGCTAGTCGAGGAAGACGAAGTAGAACGACGAGCCGATCCAGGCGATCGCCGTGATGACGTGGGCCCAGCGCAGCAGCAGGTTGGCCCAGTCGAGCGGTGGGCGTCGATCACGGGTGAATGCCGCGCGCGCAACCGGTCAGAGCGACATCGCGACCTCGCTCACGAGCCACGGTAAGGTCGTCATGCGACCACGGGCTGACGGGCAACGGCACGTGGTAGTGGCCGGCGGCGTCGGCGATGCCGAAATCGAGTTGCACATTTGACGTCGATGAAGGCGCGCGCTCGGGCAAGGCGACGCCGCGCGAGCGGAAGTACGCGGCGACCGCAGGCGCACGAGCCGGTAGCGCCCTGCCGCCCTCGCGGCGGCGCGTCAGGCTGGCGGGCCATCGGCCGAGCGGCCGTCGGAGTTCAGCACGAGCGACTTGACGAGCGTGGCACGCTGCCGGCCCCGGTCAGCCGGTTGCAGCTCGCGACCGCCATTCCCGCGGCCGGGCAGCCGTTCATCGTGTCGAGGACGTGCGTGCTGGGGTGTCCCCATGGCTGCGTGTTCGGTGCGGCGCACGATCATGGCACGCGCCGGCGTGCTCGCGCGCGCGGTCATTGCTGGCATCGCATCGCGTTGTCCGAGCATCGACATGGGCACGCCCTATCCGCGCGACCTGAAAGGCTACGGTCGGCGGCGACCGCAGGCGCGCTGGCCGGGCGGCGCGCGCGTCGCTGTCAGTTCGTCCTGAACTACGAGGAAGGCGGCGAGAACTGCGTGCTGCACGGCGACGCCGGCTCCGGAGCAGTTTCTGTCCGAGATCGTCGAGCGCCGCCGGCATATCCCGGCGCGGCACCTCAGCATGGAAGCCATCTACGAGTACGGCTCGCGCGCCGGCGTCTGGCGCCTGCTGCGCGAGTTCGAGCGGCGCGCGCCTGCCGCTCACCGTGTTCGGCGTCGTCGATGGCGCTCGAGCGCAGTCCCGAGGTCGACCGCCGCGTTCGTCGAGCTCGGCCACGAGATCGCCTGCCACGGCTGGCGCTGGATCCACTACCAGAACGTCGACGAGGCGACCGAGCGCGAGCACATGCGCATCGCGCGTCGACATCATCGAGAGCGTCGACCGGCGCGGCGCCGCTCGGCTGGTACACCGGGCGCGACAGCCCGAACACGCGCCGCCTCGTCGTCGAGCACGGCGGCTTCAGTACGACAGCCGACTACTACGGCGACGACCTGCCGTTCTGGACGCAGGTCGCAGACGAGCGACGGCAGCGCTGGCGCCGCATCTCGATCGTGCCCTACACGCTCGACTGCCAACGACATGCGCTTCGCGACGCCGCAGGGCTTCTCGCACCGGCGACGCACTTCTTCGCCTACCTGCGCGACACGCTTCGACGTGCTCTACGCCGAGGGCGACGAGACGACCGAAGATGATGTCGCATCGGCATGCACTGCCGGCTGCTCGGCCGGCCCGGGCCGCATCGCGTGCGCTGCAGCGCTTCCTCGACCACGTCGAGCGCGCACGACCGCGTCTGGGTGCTGCCGCCGCGTCGACATCGCGCGCCACTGGAACGCGACGCATCCGTTCGACCCGCACACCGCTTTCGTCTGGCGAGGCGAACCGATGATCGATCTCGACCAACTCAACCGCGGCATCGCCTGGCCGAGTTCACTGCGCCTGCTCGACGGCGTCTACGAACACTCGCCGTGGATCGCCGAGCGCCGCGCTGGCGCGCCGCCCGTTCGCGAGCCTCGCGCAGCTCGAAGCGCGCGCTGGTCGACGGTGCGCGACAGCCGGGCCGCGACGCGCAGCTCGCGCCTGATCCGCGCCCACCCCGAGCTGGCCGGCAAGGCGATGGTCGACGCAAGACGCTGACCGCGGAGTCGACCGACGAGCAGACGCGCGCCGGCCTGACCGACTGCACGCCGGACGAGTTCGCGCGGATCCGGCGGCTCAACGCCGACTACAGCGCGAAGTTCGGCTTCCCGTTCGTCCTCGCGGTGCGCGGGCCGCGCGGCACCGGGCCTGCGCAAGGCACGAGATCATCGCGACCTTCGAGCGCGCGGCTGGACAGCCACCCCGACTTCGAGCTCGCCGAGTGCCTGCGCAACATCCACCGCATCGCCGAGATCCGCCTCGAACGACAAGTTCGGCGTCGCGCCGGTGCTCGGCAACCAGGTCTGGGACTGGGCCGAAGCTGCTCGCGGCCACAGCGACCCGGGCTACGCCGAGCGCGGCGAGCTGACGGTCACCTACCTCACCGACGCGCACCGCGCCTGCGCCGCAGCAGCTCGCGCACTGGATGCGCGACGATGCGGCTTCGACGAGGTCGCGATCGACGCGGTCGGCAACGTCGTCGGCGTCTACCACGGCAGCGATCCGCAAGGCGCAGCGCCTGCTCACCGGCATCGCACTACGACACCGTGCGCAACGGCGGCAAGTACGACGGCCGCCTCGGCATCTTCGTGCCGATGGTCTGCGTGCGCGAGCTGCACCGCGCCGGCAACGCCGCCTGCCGTTCGGCTTCGAGGTCGTGTGGCTTCGCCGAGGAGGAAGGCCAGCGCTACAAGGCGACTCTTCCTCGGCTCGGGCGCGCTGACCGGCCACTTCGACCCGGCCTGGCTCGACCAGACGCGACGCCGACGGCATCACGATGCGCGACGCGATGCAGCACGCCGGCCTGCTGCCACGCTCGACCGCGATCAGCTGCCGAGCGCGACCCGGCCGACTATCTCGGCTTCGTCGAGGTCCACATCGAGCAGGGGCCGGTGCTGAACGAGCTCGACCTGCCGCTCGGCGTCGTGACGTCGATCAACGGCGGCGTCTGCGCTACCTCGGCGAGGTCGATCGGCATGGCCAGCCACGCCGGCACGACGCCGATGGACCGCCGGCGCGACGCCGCGCAGCGCCGTCGCCGAGCTCGCGCTGTTCGCTCGAGCAGCGCGCCGCGCGCGGTGCCGAACCTGGTCGGCACGATGGGCATGCTGCAGGTGCCGAACGGCTCGATCAACGTCGTGCCGGGCCGCTGCCGGTTCAGCGCTCGACATGCGCGCGACGACCGACGCCGTGCGCGACGCGCTGCGTCGCCGACGTGCTGCGCCGAGCTCGGCGCGCATCTGCGAGCGCGCGCGGCCTGCAGCTACTCGCTCGAGGAGACGATGCGCGCCGCGGCCGCGCCGAGCGCGCCCGGCCTGGCAGCAGCGCTGGGAGCGCGCCGTCGAGCGCGCTCGGGCTGCCGGTGTACCGCATGCCCAGCGGCGCCGGCCACGACGCGATGAAGCTGCACGAGGTGATGCCGCAGGCGATGCTGTTCGTGCGCGGCGCTGAACGCCGGCATCAGCCACAACCCGCTCGAGTCGACCACCAACGACGACATCGCAGCTCGTCGCGTGCGACGCGCTTCGCCAGCACCTGCTCGAACGCAGCTCGCCGACGCGAAGCGCCCGATGAACCACTACGAAGCAACTCGACGCGCTGGATCGACGCGCACTTCGACGAGGAGGTGCGCTTCCTGCAGGCGCTGGTGCAGGTGCCGACCGACACGCCGCCCGGCAACAACGCGCCGCACGCCGAGCGCACCGCCGAGCTGCTGCAGCGGCTTCGGCTTCGAGGCCGAGAAGCATCGCGGTGCCCGCCGACGAGCGTGCAGCGCCTACGGCCTGCGACTCGATCACCAACCTGATCGTGCGCCGCCGCTACGGCGACGGCCCGACGGTCGCGCTCAACGCGCACGGCGACGTCGTGCCGCCCGGCGAAGGCTGGACGCACGACCCGTACGGCGGCGAGGTCGTCGACGGCAAGCTCTACGGCCGCGCCGCCGGCGGTCAGCAAGAGCGACTTCGCGACCTACACCTTCGCGCTGCGCGCGCTCGAGTCGCTGCGGCGCGCCGCTGCAAGGGCGGCGTCGAGCTGCACTTCACCTACGACGAGGAGTTCGGCGGCGAGCTCGGCCCCGGCTGGCTGCTGCGAGCAGGGCTGACGAAGCCCGACCTGCTGCTCGCCGCCGGCTTCAGCTACCAGGTCGTCACCGCGCACAACGGCTGCCTGCAGATGGAAGTCACGGTGCACGGCAAGATGGCGCACGCGGCGATTCCCGACACCGGCGTCGACGCGCTGCAGGGCGCGGTCGCGATCCTGAACGCGCTGTACGCGCAGAACGCGCTGCTACCGCGCAGCGTCACGTCGAAGGTGCCGGGCATCACGCATCCGTACCTGAACGTCGGCCGCATCGAAGGCGGCACCAACACCAACGTCGTGCCGGGCAAGGTCGTGCTGCAAGCTCGACCGCCGCATGATCCCCGAGGAGGACCCGGTCGAGCCGTCGAAGCCGACGGTGCGCGACGTGATCGCCGACGGCGCGGCAGAGCTGCCCGGCATCCGCGTCGAGATCAAGCGCCTGCTGCTCGCGCAGCCGCTGCAGCCGCTGGCCGGCAACGCGGCCGCTCGTCGAGGCGCTGCAGCAACACGGCGAGGCGGTGTTCGGCGAGCCGATCCCGACCTCGGGCACGCCGCTCTACACCGACGTGCGCCTCTAGCGGCGAGCCGGCGTGCCGGCGGCGATCTACGGCGCCGGGCCGCGCACGGTGTTCGAGTCGAACGCCAAGCGCGCCGACGAGCACCTCGTGCTCGCCTGACCTGCGGCGCGACGCAGGAATGGTCGCGCGGACGCTGCTCGACCTGCAGCGCGCTGACCGCCAGGCCGTCGCCTCGGGGGTACGGCGCAAGCGACAAAGTCGCGCCAGGACGAGTGAGCGGCATTGGGCGAAGCCGGGGACGAGGATAATCGCCGCCATGCGTGCGTGCCGACCCGGCATCGATCCCGCCGTGCTGCGCTACCGCTGCCGTGCCTGGGCCGCGCGCCGCCGGCGCAAGCTGTGGCGGCAGCCAGTCGGCAGCGCACCAGGACGGACCGCTACGCGACGCTCGGCCCTTCGCGTCGGTGCTGCTCTTCCCTGGCGGCGATTTGTCTCGGCGGATTCACGATTCCTGCGAGGAACGGGGTTCGAGCGCGAGCAGGAAGCGTGCGGCGCGGCACCGCAGGTCGCCCAGCGGCAGATTCGCCTGCGCCTGATCCGAGAACCACGAGCAGCTGACGCGGATCGCGCTGCCTGAGCTGGTCGCGCGAGGCTTGCTCGACCGCGCAGCCTGACTTCCTGGTCCAGGCGGCGGCCTTCGCGCGGCGACCATCCGAATCAGCAACGTGATCTGGCTGTTACCGGCAGCGGCGCAAGCCCGTCGCGGCCTCGGGGACGACGTTTTCCGCCCCGAGACCGGAATCAGCGGCATCGACACGCCGGCGTCGATTGCCGGTCGAGCGTTCGAGCTTTGCACGGCGCCCAGAGGTGGCGATTTCAGCGCCGCGCTCGAGATGCGCCAGAGCGGTTTGTACTCGAAGCCGTTCCTGCGCGGCAGCTTCCGGGGCGCCAGGTGTTCCCAGGCCCAGATCCCGCTCGTCGACCACGGCGGGAGTTCTCGGCGCGCTGGTCGCCGGGTATTCCAGTGGAGCGGCTGCTGCGCTACTTCGTCCCAGGCGAGATCGCGCGCCGCACACGCGATCTCGGTGCTCGACGCCCGAGGCGAGCTCGCTCGCCAGCAGCGATGGTGCTGCCGGCTCTCGGCCAGGCGGCCGTCGATCGTCTTCGAGCTGCCGGTCGCCGGCCGACAACGGACTGGTCCTGCGCGGCGAGGGTACCGGACCTCGATCAGCCTGATCGGCAACGGCCTGTTCTGGATGGTGATGCTGCTCTCGCGCTCACCGGTCTGGATGCTGCTCGGCACCTGGCGCCACATGGCCAGGCGCCTGCAGATGCAGGCCGCGCTCGTCTCGAGACGAACTTCCGCCGGGCGATGGAGAACTCGTGCTGACCGGCATGCGGGCGATGGACATGGAGGGCCGCATCAGCTATGTCAACCCCGGCGTTCTGCGCCATGACGGGTTTTCGGAGACCGACCTGATCGGCCAGCATCCGCCCTTCCCTACTGGCCGCACGACCGGCGCGACGAGAACAGCGCGCCTGCTCGAGCAGGAGCTGCAGGGCGAGAGCCCGACCGGCGGGATCCAGGTCAAGGTGAGAGAAGGACGGCTCGGTGTTCGACGCGCGCATGTACGTCTCGCCGCTGATCGACCCGAAGGGGCAGCCAGACCGGCTGGATGACGTCGATGACGCAACATCACCGAGGCCGAAGCGGCATCCGCGAGCAGCTGTCGCGCTTCACGCCACGAGCGGCGCTTCACGACCGTGCTCGAAGCGCCTCGACGCCGTCCGTGTCCGTGGCACTCGCTGCGGCAGTGGCGAGCTGCTGTCCTGCCAACCACCGCTTCGTACCGCCTCTGGTTCGGCGCCGGGCCGCGGGCCACGCCGCAGCTCTCGGGTGGCCCAGGCGGGCGCAGCCCGCGCGATCCCGACGGCGACGGGGACCATCGCTCGACGAAGTCGATCTCGTTTGTCGGCCTGCCCACGCAGGCGCGCTGCCCGCCGCGCAATCGCGAGACTCGCCGCAGGTGCTCGTCGCCGAGCAGCTCGCGGGCAAGTGGCTCGAAGTGCGTCTTCGCGCCCGCCTGCAGCTGTGGACGACGGCCGGCCCGCGCAGAGTGCTGATCGCGACCGACATCACCAGCCGCGGCGCTGCCGAAGAACTGCCGAGGCGGTCGCAGGCCGTGAGCGCGCGCAGGTCGGCCAGCCGCCTGGCGGCACTATCGGGCGAGATGGCCTCGCGCGGTCGCGCACGAGCTGAACCAGCCGCTCACGGCCATCGCCAACTACCGCAACGGCCTGGTGACGCGCGTCCAGGGCAATGCGAGATCGACGAGAGCCGACCTGGCTGGCCGCGCTCGGACAAGACCGCGCGCCGAGGCGCCGGCGCGCGGCAGCCGGTGTCATCCACCGCATCCGCTCGTTCGTGAAGCGCAGCGAGCTCGCAGCCGCACGCTTTCCGCCGGCAGACGATCGTCGACCACGCGGTCGACCTCGCCGGGATCGAGCTGCGCCGCCGCAAGCGTGCGCCTGATGCGCACTACGTATCTGCGCGGCCGCCTGCCGCCGCGTGGTCGACCCGATCCTGATCGAGCACAGGTCGTCCGGTCAACCTGCTGAAGGAGAACGCCGCCGAGGCGATCGACCACGCGCAGCTGCCCCGTCTGCCCGGCCGCAGCGTCGAACTGCGCGTCAGTGCCGCGCCAGCACCGCCGACGAGGCAACCGGTGGTCGAGTTCTCGGACAGTTTCGACCCGGGCGCCGGCCTCGCCCCCGACGGTCATGGACCGCGCATCTACGAGGCGTTCTTCTCGACCAAGGTGGACGGGCATCGGCATCGGCCCTCAGCCTGTGCCGAACCATCGATCGAGACCCACCACGGCCGGATGCAAGGCGGACAACCTCTGCTAATGGGGCCGACACCGCCGCTCGGGTGCCGTTTCTCCTTCACTGACGCCGGTCGCCTCCGCCGCTACAACACGGATAGCCAACAAAGACCGCCGCGGTGACTGCATGAGACCTCATTCCCAAGCAGCGGCACCGTCTACGCCGTCGTACGACGACGGAGCCGTGCGCGATCTGCGCCAGTGGCTGCTCGAAGGCAAGGACTACCGGGACCGCCGCTTCGATTCCGCCGAGTCCTTCTCGCCGCGCTTCGATCCCCGCGCGAGGTCGCCCGCCTGATCGTCGACATCCGCATGGACGGCATGAGCGGCCTGGAGCTGCAGGACCGGCTGCTCGAGCGCCAGCTCGCCCGCTGCCCGTCGATCTTCATCACCGGCCACGGCGACGTGCCGATGGCGGTGACGACGATGAAAGAAGGGCGCGATGGACTTCATCCAGAAGCCCTTCAAGGAAGACGAGCTGGTGATGCCTGGTCGAGCGGATGCTCGACCATGCCACGGGTCGACTTCTGCCGAGTCACCAGGAGCGCCGAGCCGCGACGCGCTGCCTCGCCACAACTCACGCGCGAGGCGCAGGTGCGCTCGAGCGCATCGTCGCCGGCCGGCTCAACAAGCAGATCGCCGACGACCTCGGCATCAGCATCAAGACGGTGGAGGCGCACCGCGCCAACATCATGGAAAAGCTGAACGCCAACACCGTGGCCGACCTGCTGAAGATCGCGCTCGGCGCTGCGCTTCAGAGCCGCTTGGCCCGCCAGCGCGGCTCGATCGGCACCGCCGCGATCGCCCGCGCAGCTGCGCGCCTGCGCAGTCCATCGCCGCCCGCGCCGCCCGCCCGCGCTTCGATCGTGCCGCCGGCCGAACTTCTCGCCGATCATCCTGGTCGGCGACGACGCCGGCGAAGCCGGGTCTACGTCCGCAACAAGGTCAGGGCCTGCGCCGAGGTCGGCGATCCGCTCACTGCCCGGGGACGCACCCCGGCGACGCGCGCCAGAGGCCGGCCTGCTGCGCGCGCATCGCCGCGCCTCAACGCCGACCCGACGGTGCACGGCATCCCCGGTGCAGATCGCCGCTGCCGGGCAGCAGCTCGCGCCGGCGCAAGCGTGATCGAGGCGATCGCCGCGCGCAAAGGTCACGTCGGCGGCTATCTCGGTCCAGCGCCGGCCGCCTGGTCGCCGGCCTGCTGCCGGGACTCCGCCCGTGCACGCCCTCGGGGCTGCATGCACCTGATCGAGCACACGGCATCGCCGTGCGCGGCAGCAGCGCGGTCCGTGATCGGCCCGCAGCAACACCGATCAGCGCCGGCCGATGGCGCTGCTGCTGCTGTACACCGGCCGCGACGCGACCGTCACCGTCTGCCCCTGCAGCCACGCCGCGGACCTCGCGCTGCACCACACGCCAGGCCGACGTCGTCGTCGCCGCGGTCGAAGCGTCGAACGCAACACGCTCACCGGCGCCGATGGTCAAAGCCGGGCGCGGTCATCATCGGCACGTCGGCGCGAATCGCGACGCCGCCGGCAAGCTCTGCGGCGACGTCGACTTCGCGGCGTCGAGCAGGTCGCCGGCGTTATCACGCGGTGCCGGGCGTCGACCGTGACGATCGCGGTGCTGTCGGCATTCCCGTCGACGCAGCGGCGCGGCGATCGTGGGCTTCCTGACGGTTTTCTCGGCGCAAACAGATTGGCTGACGCGTGGCTGACGTCGCGGGGGCCGCAAGTCGCGGCGGCGACTGATGTTTTCAACGGTGGCTGCGGTTGGATCTCGACTCGCCCTCTCGCTCCGCCGGGGCCTCGCCCGAACATCGTGCTCTTCCATAGCGCCACGCCCCGGCGGCGCGCCTGCGTTCGCTGCCCTGCGCCAGCCCTCCCAGTGGCGCCGCTCGTGCAGGCACCGTTCCCACGGCTCATCATTAACGACGACGGGTGACCTAGCCGACCGCGCCGACTCTCTTCCGAGAGCCACGTCCGCACTCGGCGCGCGCGCGCCGATATCGACAGCCAGAAACCGACCCCTGCGATTCAGGTGCGCCGGAGCCACTGCAACCAGAAGTCACCGATCACTCTACTACGCGACGACTGGCGCATTACGTCCTACGTACCGCGCGCCTGCTACTCAAGCAGCGCGGCATCCGTTCCACCGACCTCCGACGATCACTGGCGACGAAACGTCACGGCATCAGCCTCAAGCAGATCCACCGGCTTGGACCGCGACGCGCCTCGACCAGTGACACGCTGACAATCGTGCTCTGATCTCGCAACGCTGCGACCGGCTCGTGGACCGCAGACTTCCACCTCCGATACCGCCAGCCTGCCGCGTCGCGCCTCCACCGCGGCGACAATACCGAATACCGGCCGGGTAGCGCCAGTGGTCAGCCGCCGCCTGAGCCGGCCGTGGCACCACCAGCGAACGCTCGGCACCGCCGGTCGCCCGACGGCTGCTCTCCAGCCACAGCCAGATCGCCTCCACCGGCGACATCACTTCTGACGCTGCCCTGCCTCGAACGCGGCGTGCCACGCCGACCGCGACGCGCGGCGACGCTACCCTCACGCGAACCGCGCGACATCATCCAGAACAATAGCGCCGACAGCGCCGGCATCATACCAGAAGCCAGGCGCGACAGCATCACCGCTATCGCCAGCCAGGACGATCGATCGCACCATCGACCTGGCACGATCTTTCACTGTAGCACGCCGCCGTGATCTGGTGCAACGTCGATCGCTGATCATCGGCTGCACCTGCCGGCCTTACCGTCACACCGAGGGCAAGCCGCGAGGCAACCATGTCACCCACGACGTTGCCGCTGAGCGATAGACCGCGAACGCGGCATTGGCCATATCGACGACCGCGGACGTGCGTTCGCGCAGCCGGTGCGCGCGACAGCAGGATCGCCAGCCACCGCGGCGACCACGG
>ERZ1370068.9480-contig-8255_pt1 | contig 42470 bp, 69 predicted proteins | sample MGYA00561227_ERZ1370068 | MGnify/ENA primary metagenome ERZ1370068 (study PRJEB38410, sample SAMEA6850437) | metagenome | study: Metagenomic assessment of the ecological functions of the soil: analysis of the soil microbiota associated with the... | reverse complement strand
CAGTTACGTATTGCTCCGACGTGATCTTGCTCGCTTCCGACGTGATCTGTGATCGCTTCGACGTGATCTAACCGCTTCCGACGTGATCTTTAGAACCCGTCAGACGTGACTCTAAGTGCGTCTCAGCCGAGCTTGGCCGCGTCAGAGCCCATCTTGGCCGTTCACCATTGGTGTCCGTCAGGCCCGACTTTCACGAAATTTCGGTGGACCAAGGCCACACAACTCGAATGGCCAGTCCTCAATCTCATACGGTTTTCCCTCAACATTCCCAACTTTGGGGCATAATTGTATGGCCATGGCAGACACATCTGCTTGAGCAGTAGCCGGAAAGGTCGCCTATGGGTTATAGTGACTTCCATATTCAACAAAGGCTTTGAACAGCTTCCGCGATGGGAGTCTGTGGGAGGAAGTTTGGCAGCGGCGGCATTCTACGATCTCGGAAGGAACCTTAGTCGGCACCAACCTGGTTCACACGCTGGGCTTCTACGCCCGGAACGAGCCCGGGCTGTTCCGTAGTTTTAAGAAGAGCGCGGCGACCCTGTTGAGTTTGCCCGTCTTTGCCGTCACCGACCAGTACAGCCGGAAGGTTTTCAACGACCTCTATTTCAAGCGTTACAAAGGCGTCAAGGAAGATCGCTTGCGGTTCCTGGCTGACGATCTTTTCCTCTCGGTGCTCAAGCCCGCGGTTTTCCCCGGCGCCTACGAACTGCTCGAAAAGTCGCGTAGCCTCGGCTTGCGGCAGGTGGTCGTGACCGGCGCACTCGATGTTTCGGTCAAGCCGCTGATGGAGCACCTCGGCATCGAGGAATACGTTGCCAACCGCCTCGAGTTTCGTTAACGGCGTCGCCACTGGCCGGCTTTCTGCCGCCGGTGATGGCTGCCGCCACCAAAGCATCCTGGATAAGAGTATTCGCCGAGCGCGAGGGACTCAGTCTGAGCGACTCCTACGCGTACACCGACAGCATGAGCGATCTGCCGATGCTTTCAATCGTTGGACACCCGGCAGCGATCAATCCAGACATGCGCTTGCGTCAGACTGCGCTGCATCACGATTGGCCGATACTTAATTTGAAATAGTTTCAGTTTCGAGTTTCAGGTTTCAAGTTAGAAACCTCAAACTTGAAACTTGAAACTTGAAACTCGGAACTCGAAACTTATGGCTTTACAACTCAGACGCAAAACGCACGAATCGGTTGTTTACATCGACCGCGACAGCGCGCCCCGAATCATGCCATCTGGCGAAGACTTCATCCTCGAAGATCTTCCCATCGGCACGCGCGTGCTCTATCCCAATCCGCCGATCAAGGGACTGCCCAACCGCGAGGCTGCCATTCGTTATGCGCTGAATCATCCGCACGGCTGCGATCCTTTGTTCGCTCAGCTCGAGCCCGGCATGCGTGTGACCGTTGCCGTGGACGATATCAGTCTGCCGCTCCCGCCGATGGCCACGCCGGACATTCGTCAATCCGTTTTGGAAATCGTGCTTGGACATGCTCGCCGGCCACGGCGTTGATGACGTTCACATCATTATCGCCAATTCCCTTCACCGAAAGATGACCGAATGGGAAATGAAGCGCATGGTCGGGAAGAAGATCTTTGATGAGTACTACCCCGATCGTTATTACAACCACGATGCCGAGTGGATCGACGGACTGATAAAGATCGGCGAGACCAAGCACAAAGAACCGCTGACGCTAAATCGCCGCGCCGCCGAAAGTGATTTGCTGATCTACGTCAACATCAACCTCGGTGCCGATGGATGGCGGGCATAAGTCCGTGGCCGTGGGCCTCTGTGACTACGAGTCGCTACGCGCGCATCATGAGCCACAAACGATCCGTGACTCCGACAGTTACATGGATCCGGCCCGATCCGAGTTGAACCACAAGGTCCACCGGCTCGGCAAGATTGTCGACGAAACGATGAACGTCTTTCACATCGAGACGGCGATCAACAATCGCATGTACAAAGGCGACATGGATTTTCTGCTCCGGAATGAGGACGACTTCACGGCGTTTGACCGGATGAAGTTTGAGGCCATGCGTTACACGATGAGCAAACTGCCGCGTCCGGCTCGCCGCAAGTTGCTTCATTCGCGTCCCGCGCAATACGAGATGATTGCCTGCCACGCCGGCAAGACTGAGCCCGTCCACGAGAAGATCATTGAAAAGGCGTTTGACCAGTATGCGATTCCGGTGCGCGGGCAGTGTGACATTCTGATTACCGGCATCCCGACATTTCACCTTACAACGTGTATTCGATTCTGAACCCGTTGCTCGTGCAGGTGATGGGGCTGGGTTATCACTTCAACTTCTATCGCAACAAGCCGCTGCTGAAGAAAGGTGGCGTGCTGATCATTCATCATCCCTGTTACGACGAATTCGATCATAGAATTTCATCCGAGCTACATCGAGTTCTTCAATCGGCTGCTGCCGGAGACACGTGACGCGTTCGTGCTCCGCGACAAGTATGAGCGGGAGTTCGCCAACAACCCGAGCTACGTTGAAATGTACCGGCGCGGCAACGCTTATCACGGCGCGCATCCGTTTTTCATGTGGTACTGGGGCGAGAACGGACGCCAGCACGTCGGCAAGGTGATAGCGGCGGGCGCCGAGAACGCGCATGTGCCGGCGATGATGGGCTGGGACCGGGCCGACAATCTGACGGAAGCGATCGCGATGGCGCGCAGCTTTATGGGCAGCTCCGCCGAGATCACGATGCTCCATCAGCCGATTATTGGAATTGCTGGATATGGAATGATAGAGGACCGTACATGGCTAAATCGTAGTTCGTGAATGCGTTGTTTGCTCATAGTTGAAATCTTCTACTACTTCGGTTGAGTGCGCAAGTTTGACTGAACTGAAGGTACAGGGCTTGAAGCGATTAACCCTGCAGGGTTGGGAACGCTTCAATCTATTCACGATGTTACGGCATATCAACGCCTGGCGTTCAAATCATAAGCTTCGCCTAATGAGTTTGTCACCGACTGAAATCTTCAACGATCGCAAGATCTTCCTGATCGGAAGCACCGGCTTCCTGGGGAAAGTTACGCTCAGCATGCTGTTGCACAGCTTTCCGAACATTGGTCGCGTTTACGTGACGGTTCGGGCGCGCTCGCAGGAAGAGTCAGAGGCGCGTTTTTGGAATAGTGTGATTACCGCGCCGCCGTTCGATCCGTTGCGCGAGCGATACGGCGACGCGTTGAGGGCTTCATTCGCGACAAGGTGGCCGTGCTCGGAGGCGACATCGGCGAAACGAATCTTGGCTACACCGAGGAACAGGCCCAGGCGGTCGCCGACGACGTGGACGTCGTTCTTAACAGCGCCGGCAATGTTACTTTCAATCCCACCCTCGAAAGCGCGTTACGCACCAACGTCGTGGGCACGCAAAACGTCATTGCCTTCGCCAAACGCATGAAGCGGCCGGCATTGATTCACGTGTCAACGTGTTTTGTCGCCGGCAGCCGCTCGGGCCCCGCTCTGGGAAAACGATTCCGTCGTCGGCTATTTCCCGCGTCAGCACGAACTCCCGGGCGTTGAATTCAATGCCGAGCAGGAGATCAAGGACTGCGCCAAACTGGCCGAGCGAGTCCGCGAAGAAGCGCGCGATGCGATGATGGTAGCGCGTTTTCGCGAACTCGCCCGCAAGCGACTCAACGAAGAGAATCGCGACGCCGACGATCCTGACGCGCTCGGACTGGCTGTCGCCCGCGAACGAAAGGTTTGGACGCGCACGCGTCTCACCGACCTCGGCGTTGAACGTTCCGCGTGGTGGGGCTGGCCCAATATTTACACCTACACCAAGTCGCTTGGTGAGACAGCTGGGTCGCCGCTGAAACCGGCATCGTGCGCAGCATCGTCAGGCCAAGTATTGTCGAATCGGCGCTGGCCTACCCCTTTCCCTGGCTGGAACGAAGGCTTCACTACCACCGCGCCGATCATTTTTCTCGTGCTGAAAGGCCAGACGCAGCTACCGGCAAACGACAAATTGATTCTGGATATCACGCCGGTCGATCAGGTGGCGTCCGTGATGCTGGCAGTCACCGCCCAGGCCTGCGTTGAAGAACCGGCGTTGGTCCATCAGGCGGCCACCGGCGATTCGAATCCAGCCAACATGGATCGCATCATCGGACTCGTCGGCCTCTACAAGCGCCGACACTTCAAGGAAAAGGAAACCGGCGTCAAGCTGCTGAACGAGATCGTCGCGCGCATGGAGCCGCGCCCGGTTCCGATGTCGACTTTTGAAAAACGGTCGGTACCGATGTTCAACGCCGCGGCCAAGAGAGCTTCGTCCCTACTCGATCGCGCGCGCCCACGTTGGGGCGGCGGTCGCGCCGGGGATGTAATCGACCGCATGAAGTCCACTGTCGATCGCGTCCAGGAGATTACTCAGAAACGACTGAAGCGTTTGAGATGTTTCGGCCGTTCACCATCGACAACGCCTACATCTTTCGCTCGGACAACGTGCGCTCGCTGTTTGCTCGCATCAGAAAAGATGAACAGGACTGCTGCGCTGGCACCCGGAAAAGTTTGACTGGTACGAATACTGGCTGAACATCCACCTGCCCGGTCTCAAGAAATGGGTCTTCCCACGCTTGAAGAGGACATGCGCGCGCAACCGAAGCGGATCTACACCTACCGCGATCTCCTAGAGCTTTTCGAAACGTCCTCCAAGCGCCACGCCACGCGCGTCGCTATGCGCATCGAACGCAATGGCAGAAACGAGCAATACACTTATGCCGACCTGCGTGAGCTGGCCACACGCGCCGCGGGCTTTTGGCGGGCGAAGGTATCAAACCCGGCGAGCGCGTAATGCTCGTCAGCCACAACGCGCCAGAGTGGGGCATGACCTATTTTGGCGTGCTGAAAACCGGCGCCAGTTGCATCCCGGTCGATCCCGAAAGTTCGATCGAAGAAATCGTGAACTTCGCTCGCGCCGGCGACGCGGCCGGAATTGTCCTGAGCGAGAAACTCAACGAAGAGCATTCGGACCTGCGGGCAAGACTCACGGCGGCGGGGCTGGCGCCGAAGATATGGACCTTCGATCAGGTGTTCGCTCTGCCGGACGAACAGACCGAGGACGAACGGATCGCGCTGCTGCCCGCGCGCGTCACCGCGCAGTCGCTCGCCTCTTTGATTTTCACTTCCGGAACTACCGGCCGCCCAAAGGGCGTGATGCTGTCGCACCGTAATCTCACCAGCATGGTGTCGATGCTTTCTTCGGTGTTCGACATGAGCACTCGCGACGGCGTGCTTTCAGTGTTGCCGCTGCACCACACATTCGAGTTCTCCACCGGCTTCCTGACGCCGCTCAGTCGCGGTGCACAGATAACTTATTTGCCGGAGTTAACCGGCGACGCCCTGGCGCGCGCGATCAAGAATGGCCACGTCACCGGTATGGTCGGCGTGCCGGCCCTGTGGGAGCTGCTGCATCGCCGCATCAAGAACAAGCTCTACGAGCGCAGCGATTGGATTGGCAAAACCGCCGACGCGATGATCAAAGCCAACGCCTGGCTGCGAGACAACACGCCGCTCAATCTTGGCCCAATCGTCTTCTATCCGATTCATGAAGGCCTGGGCGGGCGCATTCGTTATTTCATTAGCGGCGGCTCCGCCCTGAGCGAATCGATTCAGAAGGATTTCCAGGGGCTCGGCTTCACCATTCTTGAAGGCTATGGTTTGACCGAGGCGTCGCCGGTACTGACTGTGACCCGCCCGGAAAATCGGATGCTGACCGGGAGCGTAGGCCGGCCTTTGCCGGGCGTGGAAGTTAAGATTGCTGAACCTGATGCCGGCGGCGTCGGTGAAGTCATCGCCCGCGGTCCAAATGTGATGCTCGGTTACTTCGCCGACGAAAAAGCGACGCGCAGTGCCCTGGTTGAGCGCTGGCTCTACACGGGCGACCTCGGCAAACTCGATGACGACGGCAACCTCTTCCTCGTCGGCCGCTCCAAGGAAATCATCGTTGATACAAACGGCAAGAACGTTTATCCGGACGAGCTCGAGGAGGTTTACCTCAACTCCCCGCACGTGAAGGAGCTAAGCATCGTCGGGCTGCCGGATGGGACCGCCGGAGAAGGTGGCGTGTCTGGTCGTGGCTGACGATGAATATGACATTACCCTTTCGCGCGCGGAGTTGCGCCGCAAGGTGGAAGAACATTTCCGCGAGGTGTCGGCTTCCCTGCCCTACTACAAACGCGTGAAGGTTTTGCATTTCACGGATATTGAGCTGCCGCGAACGGCGACGCGCAAAGTAAAGCGCAGCGAAGTGTTGGCCATCCTGCAGGCTCTCGAAGCCGACAACAAATCCGATCCGGAAACTCGAACCGACAAGTCCGCGGATGCGGAAAGTCGCTGGCTGATAAACATCGTCGCCGCGGTCAGTAACCGGCCGCAGAGTGAGATCTCAGCGCGGTCTCGGCTCGCTGACCTTGGTTTCGACAGCTTGATGTTTGTCGAACTCGCGTCGGCAATCGAGAACGCGGGGGCTCGATTACGGCGCCCGAGCGCTTGAATGAAGCACAGGATCTGGAAGGAACTCGCCGGCGTTGTCAGTCGTCGACCCGGCGCCTCAAGCGGGCGCGACGGCGGGAGCGAACGGGCCGACAGCCGGCGGAATGATGATGACGAAATACACGTGCCCTCGGTCATCAGCCGCGCGGGTAACAAGGCCGGTGACCTGCTCCAACGGCTCTTATACGACCGATTTCTCGAGACGCACTATGATGGTCGCTCAAACATTCCGGCGCACACAAATTTCATCGTGGCTGCCAATCATTCGTCGCACCTGGACATGGGCCTGACCAAGATGGCGCTGGGCGAAGCCGGCAAGGACATGGTCGTGCTCGCCGCCGCGGATTATTTCTTTGACACTAAATACAAGCGCGCGGTGATGGAGAACTTCACTAACCTCGTGCCGATGGAACGAACCGGATCGCTGCGACAGTCGCTGCGGCACGCGAGCTCGTTTCTCAATCGCGGTTACAACGCGCTCATCTTTCCAGAGGGCACGCGCTCGGTGACCGGCGAGATGGCGGACTTCAAACCCGTCATCGGTTACCTCGCCTTGCATGCGCGCGTCGGCATCCTGCCGGTTTACCTGCACGGCACCTACGATGCGATGCCAAAAGGTTCAAACGTCATCAAGAATCGAAAGGTGGGCGCGCGCATCGGGCGTTATCTCGAACTCGCCGACCTTGAGGAGATGACCAAAGGCTTGCCGCGCGCGGAGGCTTACCGCCTGATTGCCGCGCGGGTCAAGCACGAGGTTGAAAACCTGCGCGATCAAACTCGCCTTCCGTTTGACGCCAAAGAATTGCGTAAGCAATGGAAAGCAGAAAGACGGGCTCAAATTGCTGAGAGGCAAGTCATGAATGATGAGTGATGGCCTTTGGTCTTTGGTCTTGGGCCTTTGAACTTTGTGCTTTGTCACTTTGAGCTTTGTCCCTGTGGTTTGTTGAGCACTTAGACCAAAGTCGAAGTTCAAAGCACCAAGTTCAAGGTACCAAGTTCAAAGACCAAAGTCCAAGTCAAGACCCAGTCTGAATGCCAAAGAAGACTCCAACCAAGCGCACCGCCCGGATGACGCCCGTCAAAGCGGAGACGAAACGCCGCGCGGCGATCGAGAAGCGACCGCGGGCGGCACGCTCGTCACCGGCGGCACCGGCTTCCTGGGCTCGCATCTGGTGCGCCAGCTTATTGCCGACGGCGCGAAAGACATCCGCGTCATGGCCACCTCCATCCCCGACTGGCTGGTGGACCTCGGCGTCGAAACCTTCGAAGGTTCAATCACGAAAGAGAGCGATGTAAAGCGGGCCGTCGAGGGCATCGGCGAGATTTACCACCTCGCGGGCAAGGTCTCGCGCGAACGTGAAGACGCCAGCGAGATGTACAAGGTGCACGTTGAAGGCACACGGTTGTTGTGCGACGCTGCCAAAGCCGCCAGACGTCAAGACGATCGTACTGGCGTCCACCAGCGGCACCGTGGCGGTGACCGCAGACGGTGAGACAACTCCGGATGAATCGTTTCCGCTGCCGCTCGACATCATCGCTCGCTGGCCGTACTACGCGAGCAAGGCCTACCAGGAAATGGCCGCGCTCCGAGCGCTTTCATGGCAAGGGCCTGCGGCTGGTGATCATGAACCCGAGCCTGTTGCTTGGACCCGGCGACGAACGGCTGAGCTCAACGAAAGTTGTGCTGGACTTTCTGGCGCGAAAAATCGGAGCGGTGCCAACCGGTGGTTTGAGTTTTGTCGATGCGCGTGACGCCGCGACTGCGTTTCAGGTAGCGATGAAGAAAGGCCGGCACGGCGAACGCTACCTCACTGGGCGCGGCCAACTGGCGCTTTGAAAGGTTCTTCGGACGGCTGGAACGGCTGACAAAAGTCGCGGCGCCAAAATTCGCCTTGCCCTCGAAGCTGATAGTCGCGGGCTCGCAAATTGTCGACTCGCTCTTCCGTCAGTGGAACTTCACGTCTCCGGTCGAGCCCGGCGCGATCGAAATGGCGCAATACTTTTGGTATCTCAACTCGCGCCAAGGCTGCTCGCGAACTGGCTTCCGGCCACGCGATCCCGGCGAGACGCTGCACAGACACCGTTTCCTACCTGCGCGAAAACTTCCTGGGCGGCGACGCCTTTGGGAAGTAGGTCAGGACCGCCTGTCGTGGGCGTGCGCCGGCCCTAGTCTTAACCAGTCAAGCGCGGCCGCATCGAAATGCAATGAAGCCGACAGAAAGGCCAACCGCTGTGACGCCAGGTGGTTCTGACAAAGCTACTCGCCCAGCGCCGCATATTTGAACAAGCCGGAAGCGGTAACGCTGGCTGTCGCGAATGTTTTCGCGATCGCTCCGTGCAGGTTGTCATCCCACTTTGTGTACTCGTCGATATAAGCGATCCGCCGCGGCTTTGTCCCCTGATACTGCACCTCGAGCGTTTTTCTGAAGCATCTGCTTCACCACTTCGTGATACCTGTCATAGTGAACGCGCAGCTGCTTGCTCGCCGGATCAAACGTCAGCAGTCCATTCTCCAGAAAGAAATTCCACTGCATCAGCTGCATCGTGTTGTAGGGCTGATCGCGCCGCGGCTTGTTGTTCTGCAGCACGCGCAGAATACCGCCGGCGTAAACGCTTCGCAGTTGTGCGTCGGTGTAATAGCCCTGCTTTCTCAGCGCCTCGGCAACGAACAGCGAAACCAGGTCCGCCTTCATCTCTTCCAACGCGCTGGCGTCGTCCTGCAAAGCTTCATCGAGATCGCGATTGTCCCTGGTTATATCGACGCCAAGATAGTGGCCCACCTCGTGCCAGAGGGTGCGATAGAAGTTTCCTTCCGGCGTCAGTTCCCTGGCCTGCTCGGCGCCGAGCGCGGCCTCGAGAGTTGTTGAGGTTGCCTGAAAGATATTTCGGTCCTGCATGATGTTTGCGCGCAGCAGAATCGTGCGGCCATAACGACGGGCGAGGTAGCTCTCGTTGGGAAGAATCGTCGCCGTGTTGCCGCCGCGCGTCTGTCCGAAATCGGCAACCACGTCGTAAACGCCCACCGGAATGTCTTCGCGAACGCGCTTGTGATGTTCGTAAGGCAGCGAATCCTCCAGCGCCTGCAGTCCCTTCATCGCCTGACGCAGAGCCGCAGTCTCCTGCGGTCGAGTTGCCAGCAAGCTAAACCCAAAAAACGTCTTTATGCCGTAGAGCTCGTCGTCGTAAGTCTCGTACGAACCGATCTGTGCGTTCAGGTGCTTGAAATGACCGGTAACCCAGGCCGCATCGCCTGATTCGTAATCGTCTGAGAGCAGATCGCGCGCGCGGTTGCGAAGATATCTGGCAAATTCTTCGTCGTCATGGTGAACCAAATCCGCGGCTTCGTTCAGTAACGAGAAGGCTTTCATCAATTCATCGGCATACGCTACCGAGTAAGGCACTGAGTAAAGACTGCGGGCTGCAGCGACGTCATGCCGGCGCGGTGTGCAGCCATTAACGAGTGACCCTTCAGCTGGCCCTCCAGTCCGGGATGAAGCGTGGACAACGCCGGATACTTTCCGAGCGTTGCCGAATCCTGCCGCAGATTTTGTGGAGTCGCCCTGCGAACGACACTACGAAGATCGAGGACGCTGTCTCGTTCTTCCGGATGAGCGGTCAGGAACGATTCAATCGGCTCCTTCCTCGCGCCCCACGGATACATGTTCTTCCCCGGCTCGGTGCCATTCACCGGCAAAAACGGTTCGCGTTTGTTTTCAAGCGTCGTCGCAATCGGTCCCTGATTCAAACGATAAAGCGTGAGCAGGTTTTGGGTGGCCGTTGATGACCCGGTGCGCTTGTCAAGACTCAGTAAATCGCGCGCGGCGGAAAGCGCCTGCGGGTGGCGTTGCTCCTCATAAAGACGCCTGGAAGATCTTTCCCACTTCCAGCAACTTTGCAACAGCCGAGCGCTCACCCGCAGTCAGTTGCGACAGATCCGGAGCCAGACGGATCGTCTGCGTCTTGTCGATGATCGGCTGGCTCTTCTCCAGCGGCCAGTAGCCCGTCGGTGGATTAGTTGAAGACTTCATGGGCGAAGGCGTTTGCGCCATTGCGACTGCCAAACAAGTGATCAGGATCGTAATCGTCAGTAGTTGTTTCCACATAAGTTTCGTTGACCGCGCCGGACCCAGGCGACCGAACCCAACGGGGAGTTCCCTGCGAACTTTCAGAATGAATTGACTTGATGGCAGAGTATACCGCAACGAACCTGCATCCGTAGATTACGTGGATGACACGGATTTTCCAACAACTTAAAACCTGTGACTGAAGGTCCCGACAATAGAATTTCGGGCGAGCGGTTGTGCCTCTCATCTGTGGAATCTGCGTGTGCTGTGGACGACGCGCTTTACGAGTAGCAGCAAAAATCTGTCGCCTGTGCAGTCACTCGTCGCCAAAATCTCGCGCCGCATTAGTGATTCATCGCTGCTTTCCCTTGGAAAACAAAGACCGATGTTCGCGGCATCAAGTTTGCGAAGTCGGGCGAACATGGTCCAATCATCAGCATCTCTTTCGACCCGAGCAACCGATTACGCCATCGAGGCCCCGCTTCCGCGAGAGCAGACCTTCATCGACGCTCTTGGTCACAGTCTTGGTCACAGGCCGAGTGGATTATTGGCTGGCCTTCGCCGCCGCGGAAATCGCGAACTGCGCCGCCGCAAGGTGGGCCGAGCTTATGACATGGCGCGCGAGATCGCGCGTGTGTTGCCCGCCAACTCTCACGTGCTCGACGTTGGCTGCGGCAACGGTTTTATTGCGCATCACCTCTCTGCGATGCTTGGCACGAAGGTCCGCGGGCTGGATCTCGCCCCTCACACCGAAGCGGGCATCGATTATCGCCAATTCGACGGCCAGCACTTTCCGGTTGCGGACCAGTCGGTCGATGCTGTTCTCCTGTGCTACGTATTGCACCACGCGCAGAACCTTCGCGTAGTCCTGACGGAAATGCAGCGAGTATTGTGCGCGGGCGGTCGCGCCGTCGTTTACGAAGACATCCCGTCGGCCTGGTGGGACCGTGCAGTTTGTTGGACTCATAATCTGAGGTGGCGGAGACGCACCGGCCCATGTGCATTTCACAGCAAGTCAGAATGGAGCGCCATCTTCAAGTCGGCTGGCTTTGAGGTGGTTCAAGAACGTGGACTCTCGCGTTGGCGAAATCTGGCGCATCCGGTTCAACGAAGGTTCTTCCTGCTAAAGTGGGATGGGACCGCCGATTGCTGAAAATCGGCCGCAGCCCAGGGGACGCCTTCGCGCCCGTCCGGTAATTATTGCACACGTGGATATTTGGCGAGGCTCTTGTCGAAGTCGTCCTTGAGCTTAACTAACGACTCATGAATACTCCCGGCCGATCCGTTATGCTTGGCCTGCTCAATCTCTCTAATCCTGCCCATCGCCGTGCCCTTCCACGAGGACAGGGTCATGCCGGCCAATCCTTTCATATCAACACCGTATCATGTAGTCAGGCGTCTTCGAAAAACGCCGTTAGCAACTCTCGACAGCCCGGGCATGGTCTCGATGTCAGCCCATGTCAGAGCTCGACTCCAATATCGCAATCACATGCTCCAATTCCTTTCGATTGGATAAGAAGACATCCTGTAAGCTCTTGACCTTGTCAGGAAGCCCGTCGCCGGAGCCATCCTCAAACAACACGGCTTCAAAGGTCAGCGGTTCCCGATCAAAAGCAGAATTGGGAGAGTAGGGTAGTCATACTTGTACACCTCGCCAGGTGCACGAGGAATGTCTTCCTCGTCCGCAAAGTCACAAACGAGAAGAGCAGCGATTGACCGTTCTTGTAGTATAGCCATGCGAAAACTATAAATATTCTTGTCGCTCACGTTCTGAGTCTCAGGCGAAGAAGAGGGATCGCGTCGTACTACGCTGACCACCTGCAACGCTTCAGCCTTGCTCTGAACTTCGGGAATGAAGGTCGGATCGACTGGTTCAGCCGGGGCCGGAGCCTGACGAGGCTGATGGACTTGGGGCTAAGTCCGTCTGGGCAAACGCCTGCGTCGAACAGGTAAAGGCGAGAGCGGCAGCCGGCACTATTAGTCTTATCTTCATTTGCCTCCAAAATTAGAAATTCATCAGGGTTTTACCCGCGAAGAGCTGCAATTTCGCGAGTTTGTCGCGACTCGCTCCGATCGCTTTGCAACAAAACAGGTGGCCATCATCGCAGTCGCGAACATGACTGTGAGTCTGCGCATAGTCCTCTCTAAACGCCGATCACTTTATCCCAATCTGTTGATTCATCGTTTGGAAGTCGAAGCTGTTCCAAACCTCGACGAACTGCCGTCCTTGATTTTCCCGATCCCAATTCCTGAAAACTCAACTTCCGCGTTGGTAGCTTCCACTCCCAGATGATTCCCAGTATGTTTGCCGCGTACCGAGCAGCGCGCCACCACCTTGTCGCCCTCAGCGATCGTGTCCTCAACCACCACCTCCATGTTTGGAAAGGCGCCGCGAAATACATCGTGAAACGGGCGAAAGTCGGCGGGACCCTTCAATGGCCTTGACGCATCCTCTGACAGTCCATGGCAGACCATCGACCGCCAACATCTCGTCGATCGCATCGGCGCGCCCCTGGTTCCATACTTCTTCAAACCAGCGCCTAATCAGCGCCTTGTTAGCTTCCAGAGTCTCTTCGTCGTTCATACGTCTCCTCTAAGGCGCGCCTCGCAAGCGAGATTGGCGGGCTCATTCTTCAACCAGATCCGCCGAGATCGGCGCGTCGTCCGGCCCGGCTTCTCCCGCGATGCGCATCAACCACTTGAGCTTCTCGGTCTGCTCCTCGTTCAGCTCAGTAAACTGAACACCAAACCCGTCACTGCCGTGGTGTCTTACTTCGCCTTCAAGATAAAGCCAATCTCCGTCAGGCAGCAGCACGCGAAACCCGACAATTTCGCCGCGTCTAACTTCACCCACCGAGTCAAGGTAACAGCCGCCCTCCGACAAATTAGTGACCCGCGCGCTCAGGGCCTGGGTAGAGCTGTCCCACACCGCGTTCAGGCTTACACTTAATCGTTGTTTGCTTCTGCGATCATCCATGCGTTGACGCTCCCGGTTGAGACGAGTGAACTGCTGGCTACCACGATGTCGTCAGCGGGAGGGACATCTGTTTTCCAAATGAGTGACTGAGTACACGACGGCGGTACGAGCAATAACAACGATCTGGGAATCGTCACCCTATCTTACACTGAATTGCTCACTCCACATGAAACTTATGCATGACTCGATGGACCACCGGGGTCAGGACGATGCCCATGATGCCAATGAATACCAGGCCGCTAAACAATGCGTAGAGCGATGCGAAGACTTTAGCGCCGTCGGTTTTGATCGGATTGACGGGGCCCATGCCTCCCAAAATCATCGACGCTTCCAGCAGCGAGTCAGTCCAGTTGAGACCGGCCAGCCAGTGATATCCGGCGATGCCAATGAACAAAACAACCGCAATGACACAACACGCCGTGGCCACAGCGGCCGCCAGTCTCCCGGCATACACGGAAAAGGGCGCTAGTTTTCTTGCCTTCGTTCATACGTCGAGAAGAACTTCATGGCAGTCATTCGGTGGGAAACTGCGTGATTTCTCCCGGCTTGCGCAGCATCTTGTTGACTTCCGCCCAGGTGAGTCTCTTCTTCGGCGATCATCTTCCGGGCGTAGTCTTCGAGCAGGATTGAACGGTCTTTCACCGAGTTCATGAAGTCGGTGATAGAGTTTCGAGTCCAGCCTTCTCTGCTTCCAGCGACTCGAGCAGAATGTCGTTAATTCCGTGTTTGTGCAGTCTCAAGCAGCGCGCCGATCTTCAACGACGGATGCTCGCCGAAGTGCGGTGACCGAGTTCGCCGGCTTCGTTAGCATGCGTCAGACACGTGTTGGCTTCGCTCCGTAGCCAGCTCACGATGGGGATGCGGCTGTGGCCAAAAACCATGAGCGCGTAATGGGTGTACCTGACCACGCCGGCCAACTCAGTTTCGAGAATCTCATTCAGGAGCGCGACGGCTGCGGTTGTGTCTAAGCTTTGTTCTGCCATCGTTCACCTTCCCTGTTTATTCATGAGTAGAGACTCTGCTGCAGGCAGTCCAGCTGAATTGGTATGCACCGCCCAGCTGCGGCAGGAGCAATGGCAAACTGATCCATTAGGTTACAATAAGGCAGTGCAACCGACTCCTACGAAAGCTCGCGTCGTCATCTACAGTCGCCCGGGTTGTCATCTCTGCGATGAAGCGAAACTGGCAATAGCGGCAGCCCAGTGTCCCGACGAATATACCCTCGCTGAGATCGACATTGAAAGCGATCCTGAACTACTGAGACGTCATCGATACGACATCCCGGTTATCACGATCAACGGCGAAGAGGCTTTTCTGCCACCGGCTCAGCGCCGAAGCATTTCGAGAGCGACTACGAAAGCTGGCGCCAAGCCCACCTTCCCGACCTGAGAGTTAGGAAGGGTGGCTTGCCCCTGCCGTCGCTTGCTCCGCCACATTTAAATTCAATCGTCCTGAGTAGTCTTCAATCGACTCAAACAGCCGCTCACGCTCCGGCTCGTTGGTTGATTGCCGGTACGACGTCACGAGATCTTTGAGCGTCGCCAGGTCGCGATAGAGCCCGGCGCGTTCTCAATCGGCGGAGTAAGGTACGAAATCAACTCCGCATAGGAACGACGCTTAGCGATCGTGCCTTCCGAGGGATTGTTGACACTGTAAAGATAGAGGTTGGGCAACTCGCCGATAAGCCGGTCCGGCCAGCAGTCACCGGAGAGTCCAACTTGTTTGCCCGGCATAAACTCCAGCGCCCGTGCGTGCCCACGTGGACCACCGCATCTGTTTCCAACACCTTCGCGAGGTAGGTGTAGAAGGCCATGAAGCCATGATGCGGGCGCCGCTGCGCGCCATCATCAGCCGCATCGGATCGCCTTCGTAGCCAAACGTCGGTTGCACGCCGACAAAGACTTTGCCAAGCTGCACTCCCTGGATCAACAACTCGCCCGGCGAAGGAATTGACGCGGCCGGGCGCATCGCCCCAATCATTCTCCACTTCATCGACGTACGGGCAGAGACGACGATACTCAGAAACGCTCAGGCGATAGGCGACGTTGGCAGTGGCGCCGAAGTGCTCGAGTTTCCACCGATGAGCATTTCTCGTAGCGCGTCGGCAGACGCCGGCAGCTCAACGTCGTAGCCTTCAGTCCTCAGTTGCTTGAGCGTGTCCCAAAGACTCGGAAAAACGTCGAGGTCGGCGGCGGTGCCGATGTTTCCCTTGTTCGGGGGAAAACAAAAAGAGTCAGTGCCAGTTTGATTTCGCTGCGCGGCGCGGTGCGCAAACGGTTCCACCGCCGGAGCCGCCGCGCAAATCTGACGCAGCGATCGTCGAGCGCTACCGGCTCGAGCCCCCGGGCGCGGTATGCCGCCATAGATGAAGGGTTCGGTCGCGCCGTCGATTTCGGGAATTGCGATCTGCATTCCGGCTTGTACCGGATTGAGGCCGGTTTGCGATTCGCGCCAGGCGTCGATGGTTTGCGTGTCGAGGCTAACAGCGGAGCGATATGGCCGGTTCAACTCCTTCAGGAAGTCAGCCGCCGCTTCGCTGTCGTTCATCGCCGGTCCGCCAACAAAACTGAAGCCAGTCAACGAAACGATCTGGCTGACGCGGGACTGGTCAGTCGTCAGTGGTGCGTGGTCCGTAGTCCGTTGTCCCGTTGGCGGTTTTTGATCTTTGTTCTTTGTGCTTTGCTCTTTGACTTTGGACTTTGGACTTTGGACTTTGGACTGGCTTTGGTCGATAAAGAATTTGCTGACCGCCTCGCGATTATCCATCAAGGTCGACAGTGCGGGGATGACGCTCAGGCCTTCTGCCTCGATCGCTCGAATAAGCGCATCGTAGTGCTTCGTCGTCTTGCTGATGACCTGCGGGCGCATCAGAAGCAAACCGATCGTCGACTCCGGATCGAGAACCAGAGTTGCCGGCTCTGAAGCCAGGTCAGCGGACTTTGGACTTTGGACTTTGGACTTTGGACGTTTTAGGTACCATTTCTCATAAGCGTCATACGACTCGAATAATTTGGTCGCGTCGGGATGATAGATGGCGACTGACGGCCGGCGCTCAGGCGGCGGCACTGCTATCTTTGCCTGCTTCAAGCGCTGGTCCGGCACGTACTCCTTCAGCGCATAAAGCAACCATCGCGCAAATGTTCGCCGGAGTTGGTTGCAGGAAGTAACAAAAGATATTGAGGTAAGTGCTTTGCGTCGGTGAGCCCGCCCGCCGGTTGGTCACAAATCTGAGGATGCCCGGCAGCTTGTCGATCAATTTCAAGTACTGGCCGTGGCCGTGTCTTGTTGCCCGTTCTCTGTTTCTTCCAGCGCTTAACTTGCCGGCCCACCCACGAACCAGCCGAAGCAACCAACCCCAGCGCATCGGTTACGTCGACTCTTCTTCTTCCCCTTTCTCCCTTTCCCCTGTTCCCTGTCTTCTTCCGCTGTTTCCCTCTGATTGCGCGCTGGCGAGCCGCGAAACGTCCAGCCGGCCCATGCGCGTCCGTCTTCATCAGCTCCGGCATGCAGTTGATGACGATCACGCGCCGCGTGGCGTTGCCCTGTGACGTTCCAGTGCGGCAGCAAGCGTGCGCGCATTCTCACCATCCATTACGTGAATGACGAACACGATGTCCGTCTCCGCCAGATCGTCATCAACTTCCCGCCACTCGTCATTGCTTAACGACGAGCCAAAGTTGTACGCGGTCACGGTCAGATCAAGTCTGATGCTCGCGGTTCAACTCGCGCTCCGCATTCTTCGAGCGGTGCGAGCAGGCTTGACCCGACGTAGAGAACAGTTATTTTCATCGCCTGAACTTTCGCGAAATCTTCTAGACCCGCGACGGCGCGCAGTCTTCCAAGCCGGCAACGATTTCATGCAACTTTGCCAGCAGTTCTTCGTCAGGATTCCAGTATCCGCGGTTGTGCGCCTCGAGCAGTCGGCTTCGTCGAGCGAACGGACGGAATCGGGATTCAAGCCCCAGCAACCGCTCGAACATGATCGGATCCAACAAAAACGTTTTGGAGATTTCGGTGTAGATCCATGGATCCACCGCATCAGCCGTCGCGCTCCAGCCGAAGGTGTTTGCAACATGATTCTCAATCTCAGCGACACCGCGGAAACCGTGTTTGAGCATTCCCTCGTACCACTAGATTCAGCGTCTTCGCGCGAGTTTCCAGACGCACCGTCTCTGCCAGCGACCGAATCCTCGTCTGTGGCGCCAGAGAATCAGCCAGGTAGATCGCCGGACGAGACTTAGTGCGTGTTTCCACCGCCTTGATATTCCGCCTAGATATTCAGAAGTAATGATCCACGTCGGTGATTCCGACTTCGAAATGAATCAAGGTTTTGATAGGTAGCGTCCACCCGCGACAGCACGTCGTCCATCAAATGGCGAGCCTCGCGACCCTCGACAGTGCGTCCGCTTGAGTCGCGCGTGTAGGCGAAGCACTTGCGGGTGACGAACAAATCTCAAGTGTCTCCTCGCTGTCCCATTGCGAATCCATCACCATGAAACTGACATTGGTGCCATAGTTGCCTGGCGCGTTTGAAAACACCCGCGTGACTGCCGTCGTCAAAGTCTGAAGTCCCGTCCTTCATCCTTTCGGAGATATTGCGCCGGACGTAGTTCAATTCATTTGGTTCATCAAGCTCAGGCCACTCGTCGCACCGCTTTATCCAGCAGAGCGTCATAGTCGGCGCAAACAGGTCGCGGAAGATGCCCGACACTGTCATCACCACGTCAATGCGCGGGCGCTGCAACTCTTCCAGCGGGATTACCTCAACGTCAGTCGCGCGATTAAGCGCATCCCGAACCGGGCGAACGCCCAGCAGCCAAAGCGCCTGCGCGACTCCCTCGCCTTGCGTCTTTATGTTGTCCAGGCCCCAAAGAACCAGGGCCAGTGCGCGCGAAACCGGCCATGCTCTTCAGGTAACGGCTACAGCAAAGCGTCGGCGGTGGACTTTGCGCGAGCAAACGCCGCCCGCGAAGGAACTGAATAAGGATTGACCGCGTGCATATTGCGGCCGGTAGGAAGCGCCGGTGGATTCTGAACGATGTCTGCCCCCGGCCCGGGCGTGATGTATTCGCCTCCGCAACGCGCGCATCAGCGACTCCAGCTCATTATTGCGAGTCGAGTTGTTCAGCGATGCGTGTCAACAGGAAAACGTCGCGCGTGATTGCTCGCTGTCCACACCGGCCTTCGAGGTTTAGCCAGCTAACGGCCGTCTCCGCATCGCTTTCGCAAAACAGTCGCACAGCTTCGCGGATTCAATTCCATCAACCAATTCTATCGTCTCGCTGGTCGGTGTTTCCTGGAGCAGTGTGTCGTATGAGTCAACGCCCAGTGCATCGGCGACCAGTTTTGGTAACGCCCGCGCACCCTGCTCCGGCCTGTCAAACGACGCCACCATGCGCAGCAGATCTGCCTTTTCCGGTAGCTCCGCCGCGCGGCAAGAATGTGCAGGCCGGTGGGGATCAGTCGCTGTTCGATTTCTATCAGTTCTTCGCACAGCCGCAAGACGTTGGCGTCGCGCTGCGCAGAATTCAGTTTGGATCTCATTTACAGAGGGGTGCTCGATTCCGCTGTTTAGACGACTTGGATATCCGGGAAGTGTTTTAGCTGAAACGGTGAAGGCGCGCAACAGCCGCGGCGAAATCCAGTCCGGATTCGCGCTTTATTCGGGAAGCAGATCGAGTCCTCTGGACTGGAAATACGCGACATGCGAGCTAATCAAGTCCCTGGCTTGCGGGTTGGGCCATTTCTAATATTTTGTTACGGCTGACTTCTGGACCCTTTGGGGCGCTCTTTTTTGTTGACACGAGTCCCCTTTCGTAATAGATTTCGCCCACCTCGGGTTAACTCCCGAAGCGCCCCGACATCAGGCCGGCTTTACTCCCAGCATATCAGTGCCCAGAATATCGTGTTCTCTTTCGTTCCGTTTTTGGGAGATGCACATCTGCCTTGAGTGCATCTCTTTTGTTCTCACAATCTTAGTCTGGTCTTGATGAGACAGGCCACCTACCTCGTTTCGGCCGGCCCTTTCGAACATCTGGGTTTCCAGCGGGGTTTTCCAGCAGTCTAGAGGGGAACACTAGGAGTTGTTTGCTGACGAGCAGACTGGCCCGTTCCCGTCCCACACAAAAGTACCTTCAAGAACTCCCGGGAGGGGAGACTGGAAATGTTGAAGCTTATGAAAGTTTTAGCGCTAGTTCTCTTTGTGGCGGCGCTCGCATTGCCTGTGTGGATGCCGAGTTCCGTCGGAAGGTCAGGGGAGGAACCGAAGCTCTCACCACAGACATGGATGCCAAGACACCGAACGACCTGTTCAATGGTTTCGGCGCGCTTGGCACTCCGATTGACGAGATGCGTGGCCGAACCCGAACCACCCACTGCGCGTGGCAACGGCAGGTTCGAAGATAACAAGTTCATCTTTAGCGAACGGGAAACCGTCGATGATGGACTCGGACCAACCTATAACGACGTCGGCTGTTCCAGAATGTCACCAATCAATTGACGTTGGCGGATTCGCTCCAGGCGATGGAGTTCAGGGCTGGTCATATTTCCGGCGGCCTATTTGTTGACGCCCCGGGTGGACAGCCTGATCCACGCTCGCGGTACCGATTCCGATATCGTTGAGCACATCTCCACGGCCGAAACCGTGAAGGCATTCCGAGTTGTCACCAGTGCTATTGGCGACGGCTTCGTCGAATGCACTTGCCAACGGCACACGCTGCTGAACAACGTAAGTGGCGCCCAACCCGCGGGACAGCGCGGGACACTAACCAGGTACCCGTGGTTGAAGCCGGCAACCACGCTGCGCGTCGGCCGATTTGGCTGGAAAGCTCAGCGGCAGGCCAGTCTCCTTTCGTTTGCGGGCGATGCCTACCTGAACGAAATGGGCATTACCAACAAATTCGCCGGGACGGTGGCAGAAGCTCAGACGACCCGAATGCGGGGCACTGTTGAGAATCCCTGCGAGCACGGCCGAAGGGGTCAGAATTGTACTGGCCCTCGCTTTCGATCCGGTGGCCGATCCGGAAGACGACGGCGGCGATGTGCTTGCCTTCGCGGACTTCATGGCGCGCAACGCGTGCGCCCGGCGGCAAAATCCACTTCCCGCCGCCGCGATCAGAGGCGACTCGCTCTTTCAACGCGGTAGGCTGCGCGGTTTGCCACACTCGCATACGTTCCAGAACGGCAGCTCGGGAACGTTGATCAACGGCGGAGCGTTCACAGTTCCAACGGCGCTCGGCAACAAAATCATCCACCCGTTCAGCGATTTTGCGCTGCACAACATCGGCACCGGTGATGGCATTGTTCAAAATGCAGGCCAGGGCTCCGCGAACCAGATGCGCACAGCGCCACTCTGAGGAATTCGCGCTCGGAACCGATTCCTGCATCAAGGCTTGAACGTCACCATCTTCGACGTCATTCAACTTCACGCCGGCCAGGCTACTGGGGCGCGAAACACCTTCAACAGCTTGTCCAGCGGACAACAATCGGACCTGATTGCCTTCGTCCTGTCGTTGTAGTTTCCTTTCACAACGACGACCGAAGACGCTGAACCTCGAAGCTCGCCGGACTTAATTGGCCGGCCGAGCTTCCTTTCAAACCCGACAAGTATTGGCAGGCGAGGCCTGGCAAACGCTGGGGCCTGGTGTTCGCCTCGCACCACGCCGGGGCTTCTTGATCGCACCCACTCGACGGGTTTCGAAAGAAGGGTTTGAAGTACAGCTCCGATTGCCCGCTTTTCTTTTCGTTCACGGGAGGTTGATGATGAGACGAGCGTCAGATCACGTTTGGCCGAAGTCCCCGGCAAGCCTGGCTGCTGCTCGGGTAACCTCAGATTAGTTTTCGCTTCCCTCATTTGCCTTCTCTTTCTCTTGTCCGGATGTTCCACCGCTGAAAAGCCGCGCGCCCAGGCGCCGCCCGCGCGCCGCAACGCCAACTCCGGCGGTCATCGAAGTTCAGGCGCCAGCGGTCAGCCGGTCGCGAACAATGTACCGCCTCCAGAACTCAAGGCGGTCACGGAGGCGGTTAAGCGCGTCTTCAATGATGCCGTTGTCATCAGATACGACTCGCCAGCCCGCGTTCGTGGCCCGGCGACTTCCAACGGCGATCTCTCGCAGGATGTCGTCGTTGTCATCAAGCCCGTCCCTGAAAAGATCGCTGAACTGAATCGAGAGTTTCCCAAGTGGTTGCTCAGAGATCCTTTGCGGTCCGCCGTAGTAAAGGGCCCACGTCTGCTCGTCGGAGTTAACGACGAGATGCTGGCCGTCATACATGGATATGGAGCAAATGGTTGGCGCGATCCTGAAGCGACGCAAACCTTCTTGTTGAAAAACGTCGCCGGTTCGGAAATGCAGAGGCATGCTGTAAGAGCTCTTGCTGCAGCGAACCAGGGCAAGAAACTGCCGCAGTTGCACGGCGATCTCGTCGGCGAAGTGCTCGACAGGCAAGGCCGGGTATCTGTATTTTTGCCGGCGCCACCTATTCCTGGTACGACCCAAAGACTTTCAAGGGCGACGATCAACCGACCGCGTTTCACGGAATAAAGAAAGCAAAATAGTCAGGTCGGCGGCGACGCGGAATCGCCGCGAAGTAGTCCCTGAGGGGTGTGCAAAATTGATAGCCGTTCTTTTCTGTCCCAAGCAGAAGTAATCCGGAGGTAATGAGATGAGACTCAACAAATGCCGAGCCTCGCGCTGTCTCTTCAGTCTTGATCGGTTTGTCGTTAATGGGATTTGCGGCGGGAGCAGCGGGGCTTCAGCACGAAGTGAAGGCCAGCGAAGCTGCACCTGCTGCAGTGCAATACGTCTCTGCTGACGAGCTGAAAGCAAAGTTAGCCAGGAACGAGCCCGTAACCGATCATCGACGTCCGCGGCAGCGCAGTGCCGGAGTGACAACAAAATCAAAGGCGCCCTTTATGTGAAGCTGAGGAAGCTCAAGTCGAGACTCGGCATGCCGCCGCTTCGTGATGTGCCTCGCGATCGTGAGGTTGTCACCTACTGCGCTTGTCGAATGACGAATCGAGTATCCGTGCGGCGCAACTGCTGCCGAGTCCGGCTTCAAGCGCGTACGCGTTTTGAAAGGCGGCTGGGTGACATGGAAGCAGGCGAATGGACAGGTCGAACCGTTTGCGAAAGGCTTTTGACTGTCGTTCGCTCGCGAGTCGGCGACAGACGCCCTTCCGTGACCCTCAGGCGACTGCCGTGAATGCGTTTCCGGTGAAAGTTCAATACAATGACCGTGCAGTCAAACAAGTCCACACAGGAGGGCCGACGGCCATCTTAGAAGTTGCCAATGTGGAATGCGTGCGCGGCGACCGCAGGCTTTTCAGCAACGTGAGTTTTGCCTTGTCGCCGGGCAGCTTCATGCAACTGACCGGTCCGAACGGCAGCGGAAAGACTAGTTTGCTGCGCATCATTTCCGGATTGATGGCGCCGGAGCGCGGCGAGATACGTTGGCAGGGTGCGAGGATCGGTTCGCTCGACGGAAGAATATTCCCGCAGCATCACCTACATTGGGCATCGCAACGGTGTGAAGGAAGAGTTGACTTCGCTCGAGAACCTGCGCGTCGCGAGTGGGATGTCGGGAACTGCGATCAGCCCGGCAAGCGCTCGTCGAGGCGTTGGCCAAAGTGGGTCTCGCCGGCCGTGAGAAACTTGGCCGTAAGGTTCTTGTCTGAGGGACAACGACGCCGCTCGGCGCTGGCGCGGCTCTTAACTTGCGGCACCAAACTGTGGCTCCTCGATGAGGTGCTGGCGTCGCTCGATCACGCAGCCGCCAAGACCGATCGAGTCGGTCATCGGTGAACATTTGAACAAGGGTGGGATGGCAATTGTCGCAACGCACCAGGAACTCCACATCTCCACAGGTTCGTTTCAGCGGCTCGAACTCGAGCCCAGTGTCCCCGGCGACGCAGGGCGGCCGTGATAGCCGACGTGAGCGCCCCTTCCACCCTCTCAATGTTTCGCTGGATCGTTGCGCGCGCGATCTTACGCTGGCATGGCGGCGGCGCGCCGATGTTTTGTCGACGCTCTTTTTCTTTGTCATTGTCGTCAGCCTCTTCCCATTGGGGATTGGACCCGAGACACAGTTGCTGCGATCGATAGCGCCGGGCGTCGTTTGGGTGGCCGCGCTGCTGGCGTCGATGCTGTCGCTCGGCCGCCTGTTCGCGAACGACTATCAGGATGGAACGCTGGAACAGATGCTGCTGACGCCGCAGCCGCTGTACCTCGGTCGTGCTGGGAAAAGTTTTCGCGCAGTGGCTGGTGTCTGAAGTTCCGCTGGTCCTGATTGCGCCGCTGATTGGCATTCAGTTTGGCCTGGCGCCAACACGCTGCTGATTCTTTTTGTTTCGCTGCTCATCGGCACGCCGATCTTGAGTTTGATTGGATCAATTGGGGCCGGATTGACATTGGGCTTGCGCGGCGGCGGCGTTTTGATCGCGCTCTTGATTCTGCCGCTCTACATTCCGGTTTTGATCTTTGGAGCAGGTGCGGTTGACTCAGTCATCGTCGGCACGAGCCCGGCCGCAAACCTTTATCTACTGGCGGCGTTCCTGGTCGTGTCGCTGGTTTTTGCGCCGTGGGCAACGGCAGCCGCGTTGAGAATCTCTCTGAGTAAGCATGCTGAACGCTGACTTTGTACTTGTTCTTTGTACTTTGTTCTTAGAGCCAAAGCCGGATAGACAAAAGACAAGCCGCACAGAAACAAGGTCGCAAAGAACAAAGATCAAAGCTACCAAGATCAAAACAGAACGCGCCACGCTGTCACTCATGCATGAATCTCTACAAATACGCATCACCCGCCGCCTTCTACCCGCTGGCCGGTAAACTGATTCCCTGGTTTGCGATTCCGGCGGCAATTCTTTTTGTCGGTCGGTTTGTACGTCGGGTTCTTCGTAGCGCCGACTGATTTCCAGCAGGGTGATGCTTACCGCATAATGTTCATTCACGTGCCGGCGGCCTGGATGGGAATGTTTCTTGTACGTGCTGATGGCCTTCTATGCGGGAATTGGTTGGGCCTTCAATGCCAGGCTTTCGTCGATGATGGCGTCGGCGCTGGCGATCACCGGCGCGTTGTTCACCTTGATTTCTCTGGTGACCGGCGCTCTTCTGGGGCAAACCCACCTGGGGCACGTGGTGGGTTTGGGATGCGCGCATGACTTCAACTCTGATCCTGCTCTTTCTCTACGTCGGTTTCATCTCCGTTGCAGTCAGCGATTGACGATCCGCGCCGCGCCGATCGCGCCGGAGCGGTGCTGGCGCTGGTGGGCGTCATCAATGTGCCGATCATCTACTTTTCGGTGCAGTGGTGGAACACGCTGCATCAGGGCGCGACGATCAGGATTCTCGGCAAGCCGTCGATCGCGCCGCCGATGCTGGCGGCAATGCTGATCATGCTCGCCGCCTGTTGGCTCTATTCAATTGCGATAGTGTTGATTCGTCTCCGCTGCATTATTCTGGAGCGAGAACAAAACGCGACCTGGATCGCTGAAGGAGCGGCCTAGTTATGAACTGGTCAGAATTCTTTTCCATGGGCGGGTATGCATTCTACGTTTGGGGTTCCTATCTTTCCGCGCTCTTGGTGCTCGGTGGAGAAGTTGTGCTACTAATGAAGCGCCAGCAAAACATGCAAGCGGGTCACGCGCGACCCTCGTTAGCTATCGTTGGATTTGAGGGCAAGAGCCATGAAACGTCGTCATAAACGAATCGCCTTTATCGTCGCTGGACTTGCCGGACTGGGGTTGGCTACCTATCTGGCCGCGCAGGCTTTTTCGCAGTAACCTGGTTTTCTTTTACAGCCCGTCCGAGGTTGTCGCGAAAGCAGCTCCGGTGGGCCGCACTTTTCGCGTCGGCGGATTGGTCGGAGAAGAATACGCTCAAGCGCGACGACGACGGATTGACTGTGCGCTTTACGGTGACCGACACCGCGCAAAGCATTCCGGTCGTTTACAAAGGCATCCTTCCCGACCTTTTCAAGGAAGGCAAAGGTTGCGTCGCCCAGGGCCACGTCGGAACCGATGGAGTGTTTTACGCGGACCAGGTGCTTGCGAAGCACGACGAGAACTACATGCCGCCGCAGGCAGGTCAGGCAATCGACAACGCCAAGCACGATCGCGAAGCAGCGAAATCAGTGGTCTACTGAATCGTCCGCATATTCAGCGCCACAACCGAAATGGATTAAGCAGTTTATGGTTCCGGAAATTGGACAATTTGCGTTGATCCTCGCGCTGTTGCTGGCGCTAACGCAGGCGACGCTGCCGCTTATCGGCGCCGCGCGTGGCAATCGCGCGTGGATTGCGATTGCGGCGCCGGCTGGTCAGGCACAGTTCATCTTCGTCGCCATCGCGTTCTGCTGTCTCGGCTATTCATTTATCACTAACGACTTCTCCGTCCTGAACGTCGCCACCAACTCTAATTCGCAACTGCCGCTCCACTACCGGCTCGCCGCCACCTGGGGATCGCATGAGGGTTCCTTGTTGCTCTGGACTTTCATGCTCGGCCTCTGGACCGTCGCCGTAACCCTTTTCAGCCGCCACTTGCCCGACGACATGGTCGCCCGCGTGTTGAGCGTGATGGGCATCGTCAGCGTCGGGTTTCTGCTTTTCATGTTGCTCGACGTCGAATCCGTTTGCGCGTTTGATTCCCGCTGCCGCTGACGGTCGCGATCTCAATCCCCTGCTCCAGGATCCGGCGATGGTCGTGCACCCGCCGATGCTGTACATGGGTTACGTCGGATTTTCGGTTGCCTTCGCCTTTGCGGTCTCAGCGCTCATAAGCGGCCGGCTCGACGCCACCTGGGCGCGTTGGTCGCGGCCCTGGACCACCGTGGCCTGGATGTTTCTGACCTGCGGTATCGCCCTCGGAAGTTGGTGGGCTTACTACGAACTCGGCTGGGGCGGCTGGTGGTTTTGGGACCCGGTGGAAAATGCGTCCTTCATGCCCTGGCTCGTCGGCACGGCTTTGATCCACTCGCTCGCTGTTACTGAGAAACGCGGCGGCTTCAAGAGCTGGACGGTGCTGCTGGCCATCGCCGCTTTCTCGCTAAGTTTGCTCGGAACGTTTCTGGTGCGTTCAGGTGTGTTGACTTCAGTTCATTCGTTTGCGGCTGATCCCAAGCGCGGCATTTTCATTTTGATTTTTCTGGGGTTTGTCATTGGCGGCTCGCTGCTGCTTTACGCCTGGCGGGCCAGGCAAGTCGGACTCGGCGGCAAGTTTGAGGTCGTTTCGCGCGAGTCGATGCTGCTTTCCAACAACGTTCTGCTGGTCGTCGCCGCCGGCTCGGTCTTGCTGGGCACGCTGTACCCGCTGATCATCGAGTCGCTCGGGAATGGGCAAGCTTTCCGTCGGTCCGCCCTACTTCAACAGCGTCTTTGTGCCGCTGATGGTGCCGGCGGTGTTCCTGATGGGCGTTGGTCCGATCGCGCGCTGGAAAAAGGCGAGCCTGCCGGAATTAGCGGTGCGCCTGCGCTGGGCCTTTCTCGCGAGTGCGGCCGCCGCGCTCGTCCTTCCTTTTGTGCTTGGAAAGTTTAAGCTGCTCGTCGCCCTCGGCCTGCTGCTCGCGTGCTGGATCGTGCTCCACTGCGTTGCTGAATATCGTCGAACGCGTAAAGTCCACGAGCGGAAAACTCACCGTGTTGCAAAAACTCGGAATGCAAACGCGTAGTTACTACGGCATGCAACTGGCCCATATCGGCGTCGCTGTTTTCATTCTCGGCGTCACCATTGTTACCGGGTACCAGTCTGAGCAGGACGTGCGCATGGGAGTCGGCGAGACCGTCAATTCCGGCGGCTACACTTTCCGCTTCAACGGCGTTACCAGGGTTGCCGGCCCAAACTACCAGGCGGCGCGCGCCGATATCGAGGTCAGCAGAAACGGCGCCGTAGTTAACCGGATGTTTCCGGAGAAGCGGTCCTACACCGCGTCCGGCAGCGTCATGACCGAGACGGCCATCGACAGCGGCGTGTTTCGCGACCTGTACATTTCGCTTGGTGAACCCGCCAGCGGCGACGCCTGGAGCGATGCGTGTCTATTACAAACCACTGGTCTCCTGGATCTGGGGTGGGGCTGTGCTGATGGCGTTGGGCGGTGGCCTGGCGCTCAGCGACCGCCGTTATGCTTTGGCGGCACGGAAACAACGCGCCGCGCTGGCGGCTGGAAAGACGATCGCGACGCCCGCCATCGCGCAGGTGGCGACGGCAAAAGCAGAAGCGTCGAACTGAAATTCCCGACGCGAAGTTGATGGAAGTCGGATCCCTGGTTGGAATGAAACCTGATTTTCCCCGCGCTGCTTCTGAACTCTATTCGAGTACCTGATTATGCGTTACGCCATACCGCTTATTCTTTTTCTGATCATCGCAGGATTCCTGGCGAGTCGTCTCCGCGGAGATTATGACCCGCACATCTTGCCATCCGCGCTGATCGACAAACCAGCGCCGGATTTTCAGTTGCCGCAATTGCGCGAGCCGGGAAAGACTTTCTCGGCAAAAGAAATGCGCGGCAAAGTTTGGCTCTTAAATGTTTGGGGCTCGTGGTGTGAGGCCTGTCGTCAGGAACATCCGTTCTTAATGGAGCTTGCGAAGTCGGGTGCGGTACCGCTGTATGGCCTTGACTGGCGCGACCAACGCGAAGATGCACTGGCAACGCTCGATGAACTCGGTGATCCATATGTGCTCACTGCATCCGACGCCGACAGCCGCGTAGCTATCGACTATGGCGTGACTGGCGCGCCCGAAACTTATGTGATCGATAAGGAGGGCGTGATTCGATACAAGGAGGTTGGCCAACTCACTCCCGAGAACATGGAAACCAGGATCATGCCGCTGGTCAGGCAACTCAACAAATGAAGCGCGCCGCTGTATTTCTGTTACTGCTCGCTTGCCTCTCCTTCTGCTATCGCACAAGAGGCGCCACCCTCCGCTGCCGATCCGGTGTTGGAAGCCCGCCTGATGAAGCTTTCCAAAGACCTGCGTTGCCTGGTCTGCCAAAATGAAGCCCTCGCGGATTCTCGTGCCGAGCTGGCTGTGGATCTCAGGAACGAGATTCGTGAGCAGATGAGGGCCGGCAAGAGCGACAAGGAGATCGTCGCGTTTCTGACTGCTCGGTACGGAAAGTTCATCCTTTACAATCCGCCGGTTGATCCCACGACCTATCTGCTTTGGTTCGGTCCCTTCGTTCTCCTGCTTGCCGGCCTCGTGATTCTCTTTCGCTACCTGAAGCAGCGTCGCGAACTGATCGTTGAGCAGCCACTTTCCGAGGACGAACACAACGCGCGCAGATCGCCTGCTCAGGACTGCTCCGGGAAAAGAAACCGCATGATGCTCTTCTGGCTAATTTGCGCTGCGTTGGTAGCCATCGCCCTGGCGTTCGTACTGCCGCCTCTGCTTCAGCAGGTCGCTGGCGGTCCTACCGACGACGGCAAGACCGAAGCCAACCTCGATGTCTATCGCGATCAACTTTCCGAGCTGGAAGCTGATTTGCGCAACGGTATTATCAGCCCCGAACAGTACAAAGAGGATCGCGAAGGGATTGAGCGGCGTCTGCTCGAAGACGTTCCTGTTTCCGGCAGCGACGCCCCGAGGCCAGTCGCCAGCAGCGCACTAAAACGCCAGGCGGTCGTCCTTATCGTTTGCAGCGGCTTGTTTTTCCTGACTTCGCTTGCGGCCGGCAAGCACGTGCGAGTGATCGATTTGCTGGCGCAGGCCCAACCAACGATCAGCATCGTCCTTTTAACTTTCGCCGGTCTGCTCCTGCTGATGCGTTCGAATCGCAGCACCGCTTACGGGCTGGCGCTGGCGCTGCCGATCCTGGCTCTCTCAATCTATCTGAAAGTCGGCGACCTCCACGCCAGCGAACCGAATGCCGCGGCGCCATCGGCCGCCGGAATGACCCAGCAAGGAATTGAGGCGAACGTCGCGGCCCTGGCCAAACGCCTGGAGCAAAACCAAGCGACGCTGAAGGCTGGAAGATGCTGGGGCGTTCGTACCTCTCGCAGGAAAAATTCACTGACGCCACCAACGCTTATGCAAAGGCTGCAGCCCTCAAGCCGGATGACGCGGATCTCCTCGGTGACTACGCCTTCGCTATGGCCATGGCAAACGGGCGGCAGCTCCAGGGCCAGCCACTCGAGTTAATCAGGAAAGCTCTGCAGCTCGACCCGAAGAATGGCAAGGCGCTGAATCTGGCGGGCAGTGCCGAATTTCAGGCAAAGAATTTCAACAAAGCAATCGAATATTGGCAGCAAGAGCTGGACGCGACTTCGCCCGCGGATGCGGAAGAGCGGTCGCGTGTCTCGCAAATGATCGAAGAAGCCAGGACCGCCGCGAAAGCCAAATAGCTTCGAGTTAAAATCGCGCCCGAACGGGAAGGGCAAAGGCTAATACTGAAGAGCAATGACAAGAGATAATTTACTATTCGCCATCATCGGTTTGCTGTTTGGCTTTATCGTCGGTTTTATTTTTGCGAGCACGATGGCCCAACGCAATGCGGCGCCGCCTGCGGTCTCCTCCAGCAGCCAGATGCCCGCCGACCATCCGCCGCTCGCGGGCAGCTCGGGCGGCCAGAATCCGGGCGGCATGCAGGCGGAAGTCGCGGCCACACCTCGAGAAGGCGAAGAACGAACCTAAGAACTTTGAGGCGCAGGTAAAGGCGGCGGAGCTCTATTACAAGATCGGACGCTTCGATCCGTCGATTGAGTTTCTGCTGAAAGCCAACCAATTGAAACCCGATGACTACGAAACTCTGGTAGCGCTGGGACTCGTAAATATGGATGCGGGCCACTTTGAAGTTGCCGACAAATGGTACCGTGCGGCGTTCATGAAAAAGAAAGACGATGTGAGAGTACTGGCCGGACTCAGCGCGGTATCGCTCGGAAAGGGCGATGCCCGAGCCGCGGAAGAGGCGATTGCCAATCTGGAAAAATTTGATCCGAACAGCGAAGACTTGCCGCAGTTCAAGGAAAACTTGCAAGCCTGAAGAAGCAGTGAGCAGTGGGCAGTGGGCAGTGGGCAGTGAAAACGATTAACTTGTTTTCTGCGTTTCGGCTGGTGCCTTCGACCTGACCTTCTGTGTAGTACGTTCTACCTGACAGTTTTGTGCAGTACGTTGTGCCTGGATCCTTCTGTGTAGTACCTTCTGCGTGTTGTCTGCACACTGCCCACTGCCCACCGCCCACTGTTCTTACGGCGAGATCGTCATCCGTACCACGCTCGCCAACGGAATTCGCTGAATCTTCCCGTCTTTCCCCACCACGACAACCTGTCCGTTCTCAACCGTCACCCGCCGCACGCTGCTCATGTAACGGTCAACCAGAGTGCCGTCGCTGGTTTCAATCAGCAGACGTGGACCACTCTCTTCCGGTTCCTGCGCTGGCGCGGGTGCTGGGGTGGTGCTGGAGCCGGCTTGGCTGTGCGCACAGTTGCGCTCCGGCGAGGTGGGACGCTTTCTGGGAGTTGGGGACGCTTTAGTTTCGACCTCTGGGTTCTCGGCTGGAGGTGTCGTGCCCGGTTTCGTCCTTCGCAGCAGCAGACTCTTCCGGCTTCGCGGTCTCGGCCGGTTTCGTCTTCCTGGTCGTCGTCCGTGTCACCGGACGACGTACGCGCGAATTCCCTGGCTTCGGTTTGACCGTGGCTGTTTTCGGTGCCGCTTCAGCCGGCTCGGGTTCCGGTGTAGGCTCAGGGGTTGGCGCCTCTGCAACCTCAGTCGGTGGTTCATAGATGCGCGCGCCTACTGAGGAAACCCGCCTGCCGCTTCTTTGCAGTCTCGTTTGCGGGCGTTGCCGGTTCGGTCGCGTTGTCGCTTTCGAGAGCCAGGGCGCCGAAGTGATAGGCGCGAACGAGCCGCCGAAATGAATTCGATAAGCCGCTTCGTCATCATTGGGCGTGCGGCCCTCGACTCGCAGAATCAGATCTTCCTGCTTCCGCAAGTAAATGCTCTTCGTGATTGGCTGAGAGCCACCGGCGTAAATTGTAAACTTGAGCAACGGCTGCAGGCCCTGGAAGGTAAAGACATCGACGTCACCATTCAGGTTACGGCTGTCGACGGTGATTAAAACGTCGCCGGGCGTGCCCGTGAACGCGTAGAAATGATCCGTGACCCGCGCGTCGCCAAGGTCTCTGGCTGGAATCGTCCCCACCACTTCAGCGGTGCGCACCGGCGACGGCGCGGCAATGTCGTGGACTCGTCCAACCGCAACGGCGGCGAACGAAATCAGCAGAACGGCGAGCAGCAGCAGAAAGGACGCGGCGCGCGCGAATGGTTTGGGGTTGGTGAACATCTGCATTGAAAGTGGCTGGGCTAAGAAAACCGATTGGAGTTGGAATGGCCGCGGCGCGATTCCTGCTCAGCATTCAATAGCTAAGTGCCGTAAGAATATCAGATTTGCTGTGGGAATCGAATTCATAACAGAGGTGTGCTGCTTGATAGATTTGGAGGGGACATCTTTTATTAACAGGGGGTCGGTCCAGGGGAAACCGTTTAGGCGGAAATAAGGTACCTCACTCATCTGAGACTCGCCGGTCCTTTGGTTTGAGAGCGCCAAGGGCGCGAGATGCAAAAGCTCTGGGGCAGCGCCCCAGGGATGCGGCCAAGCAAATTGCTGAGCGCTGAAGGCGCGAAATGGATTACGCGCCTTCAGCGCTTCTAACACTATCTAAACGTCGGTTCCCGGGGCGCTGCCCCAGGCTATTACATGGCGCGCCCTTTGGCGCTCCGGAGCAGTTTTATTCTGGTATCCTTGAGTTATGCACAAGCGCCCTCCAATTCTCATTGCGCTGCTCGCTTTTGCCTTCTTCCGCGCCGCTGACAGCGAACGCTCAGACCTGGACGGCAAAACTCGACAAGCCAGTCCGCTTCTATCAAACCACCGACCTCGGCGTGCTGCTCGTGGCCACGGAGAAATCTCTTTACGCCGTTGACGGCGCCAGCGGCGAAACGCTGTGGCGCCGCAAGGATGTCTCGCTGGATGAAACCGATGTGGCGCCGGTGCCTAACTCAGATTTGGTCTTGCTCAATTTCGAAAAGGGGGAACGCACCCGCTTCGAAGCCGTTGACCTCTTCACCGGCGACATTATCTGGAGGAGTGACAAGATCCGCGGCGCCGTGATGCACATGGCAGTCGATCCGGCAGCGAACCTCCTGGCAGTTGTACTTGCAAAGGACGCGCGGGCCCGGGCTGACGAGGGCCGCAAGCGCCATCCGCTGTTACACGTTCTGGATCTCGCTTCCGGTGATGAGATTTGGAAGTACGAAGTCGGGTGAAGTAGAGCTGATGCCCACGCGCTGGGCCAACAATGGAGACAGACACGGTTGCACTACACACTGGACAACTATCATCCGCCCGTCTTTCTCGATGGCCGGCTGTATCTCTTCTACGAGGGTTTGACGTCCTTCGATGCGCGCACCGGCAAGTCGCGCTTGCGGGAGCGCTATCGCGTTAACGAAGACGGCCTGGCGTTAACCGAGGCGGCTCCGATCTTTGACGAGGCCGTGATCTTCACCTCCGGCCACGGACGCGTGCGCGCCATCTCGCGCGACACGGGCGACACCGAGTGGGAAGCCAACGACCTCGGCCTGACGCCGGAAATGATTTTGGTCGGGCGAGGTTTTGTACGTACGCACCGGTGGCCAGTTTACGCGCCTGAAGAACGGAGAAACTGTCGAGCGTGGATCGTACGGCGTGAGCGCGCGATCGACACGCGCAATGGCAAGGTTCTCTGGCGTTACAAGGGCGCCGACAAAGGCATCACTCAATCTTGTGTTGCCGAATGCGAACAGCGTCGTGATCGCTGACCGCGACGATCTCGATCGTCATCGATGCAAGAACCGGCAAGCGGCGATTTCGTTCGCGACATGGCATCGAGCGTGCGTCGTTCGGTGTCTTGAACGAACGCGGCGAGGTGGTGGTTGGCGGACAATCAGAGATTGCGGCGCTTCGACGCCGGCACTGGCCGCGAACTGTGGCGTGCGCGTCATACGCCGCCTGGACGTGGCCTCCTGCGAACAGTGGCGGCGATCGCAGCACGCGCCGCCTCGCTCTATTTTCGTTACGGCGGCACCGCGACCACAGCGTTTCGTGGCCTGCAACTCGCCTCGCGCGGCCGGCAGCATAAGCTGGTCGAGCCTGGCGGCGCGCTCGTCAGTTTCAAACCTGCAAGCGCTGGCCACGAATTCCGCGCGCAACTACGCGAGTTCGTACGCCACGGCTCGCTTCCGGCGGTTTGGCATCGTCTCTCGCGTGCGCGGCGTTGCGACGAATGCCCCTTCAATTCCCTCGGCCGGCGATGTGTCAATTCCCTCGCCCGCCGATCTGGTGCGCCGCCGCACGACGAATGTGGGCGACGTCGACGAGCGCGTTATTGGATCGACTCGACCCGGCCCATCAACTCGAAAGCTTTCCCGCTTTCTGTGGCATCGCGAGCGACTCGCCGCTTTGCGCGGTCAGTGGATGTACTTTTACACCGACTCTGCAGGGGCAGGATGGAGCACGGACTGGCCGGCGTTAACATTCACACCGGAAGGACGGAACGCGAGATCAGAATGCGTGATTTGGACGAACGCTTCGTGACGGATGAAGCCCTCGGGCTGATGTTTATCTCAGCGGCAATCGCTTGTTGGCGTACTCGGTCGGCGACTCGGGCAGTAACCGCGATTTCCGGCGCTGGGAATGTCGGAAACCCAAGCTAACTATTGAAATATTTCGGCTTGCGGATGTCTCTGGCGGCGAAGCAGTGGCGGCTCACGGTCAAGCATGGGCGCCTCACGGTCAAGCATTGGCGGCTCGCGGTCAAGCATTGGCGGCTCAACCGCCAAGCATTTGGCGGCTCACGGTCAAGCGAAGGTCGCCTCACGGCTCAAGCGATTGGCGCCACACGCGTCAAGCCCTTGGCAGCTCACGGTCAAGCATTGGCGCCTCACCGTCAAGCATTGGCGGCTCACGGTCGAGCATTGGCGGCTCGCACTCCTGCAAAGACTTCTCGGTCCTTCAACGCCCCCTGCTCGTTCCGGAAGCGACTACAGCGGCAGGCGCAGCGAGCGCTTCGCAGCCGCGCAGGCCGGCATCGATTCTCAAGTGTCAACGTGCCGCCCGTGCGCTTCCGCGATCTGACGCGACAGCACGAGCCCGATGCCGGAGCCTTTCGCCTTCGTCGTAAAGAACGGGCACGAACAGATTCGCCGTATTAGCGAGCCCGGCCCCTCGTCGCTGATCCATACTTCAACCTGGCCGTTGCTTTGCTCCCAGCCGACGCCGACGTCGCCGTGAGTCTCCATCGAGGCGTCGACCGCATTCCGCACCAGGTTTATCAGTAACTGCTCCAACTGCACCTCATCGCCCTTAACGAGCAATTCCGGACCAGAGACAACATCTTCACCGGCAAGCGCGTCTCGAGACTGGCCACCCGCCGCACCAGCGCGCCGATGTTCAGCGGCTCGAAGCGAGGCTGAGGCAGCCGCGCGAGCTTCTTGAGTACGACTCGACGAAGCGGGCCAACGAATCGGCGCGCGAAGAGATCGCTTCAAGCCCCGTTGCATGTCGTCATCCAAATCCGCCGGGTGTGCGCTCTCTTCGCAACAGGTCTGCCAGGCTGCCGGCCACGATTTGATGGGCGCCAGCGAGTTGTTCAGCTCGCCTTGGCCCAGCACGCGCAGCAAGCGCTGCCAGGCGATGCGTTCTTCTTCCCGCAACGTCTGACTGAGGTCGGTCAACACCAGCAACTGCGTGCTGAGCGCCGCCCTCGCGAAACGTGCTGCGCCGAATGTCCCACCGACCCGACGCCGCCGGGAAAACCATCTGCATCGTGGTGGACCTTCACCGGCTTCGGATCGAGACAGGAGGCCAGTCCGAGCTCGACGCTGGTACGACCCAGCAGTCTGGTGGCCGGCTGGGCCAACAGCCTCTCACCGGCACGATTTACTAATCGCAAACGCTGCTCGCCATCAAACGCGAACACGACCACGTCAATCTCCCCCATCACCGTAGCAGCAGGGCCGTCGCTTCCATCGCGCCGAGTCGCTGTTCGCGCAGTGTTTGGCCGAGGTCGTTTACCTCGCAGCATCACTTCGCCGAGCGCATCGCCCTCAATCGCCCGTCGGCCGCGGATGGAATAGTCGCCTTCGCGAATCGCGCCGAGGATATTGGAAAGCGTTTGTAGCGGTCGCACAATGCGTTGCTTGAGATTGAAAGCGACGCCCAGCCAGCCAAGCACGAGAAACAGATCGACCGGTCCACTGCACCCGACCGCTGTATTCGTCATACCACAGCAGGAAAGCACAGAGGGCGACGGCAGGAAAACCGGCGGCGAGGGCCAGGAAGGTCACCCGGCGCTCGAATCTCACGCGGCCACCGCGTCGAGCGCCGGATCGAGACTCGGGATTGTGCTCGTGTGTTTCGATAGTTTAGCGGGAGTGCTCACGGTCGGTATGATAACTCAGCCAGTGGGCAGTGGAGCGGTGTGCAGTGGGCAGTGGGATAACAAGAGGTTCTTTGCTGCGCCCTGCCTAGAGCTCCTCTGCCCGTTGCCTTCCGTCGTTTGCTTCTGCCCACCGCCCACTGCACACCGCCCACCCACTGGTTGAGTTATCATACCGACCGTAGAGCACTCCCGCTAAACTATCGAAACACACGAGCACAATCCCGAGTCTCGATCAACACTTTGCATTCACCAATGTGATATTTCACAATACTTCGATTTTGGCAAATCTTTCCTGCAATAATATGGACAGTGCAGCGGTCAGTGCGATGAACGCTCGTTAGCTAACAACAGGCGTCGTCTCAAGCAGCGTCTCAAATCCTCGGCGCGTCGGCATTAATCCGCGGCCGACTGGCGGTGAAGCGACTGTTGCTCGAACTCGACTGCGAACAACTGACCGGCTATCGGCGACCGGCCCCTGCGCGCACGCGATGATGGGGGGAAGTTGACGTCGTCATCGTTCGCTGGCGGCGCGTTGCCTCGGGCCGGTGCCGCGAAACTGCTGGGTCGCCAGCTGTTCAACGATGAATGTCACGATGCAGATGATTTCCCCGGCGGCGTGGCGACATGACACGATACGAGGGCGCGCCTTTGGTGACCGACTCAGTCGAACATTAAGCGCATCGCTGGCGTGCTATGTGGGCGCAGCTCGCTGGCGCCAATCGGCTGAGTATTGCGAGGCACACCCGTGACGACGGCGTGACTGGAAGATGATCTCGTCGCGCGCCCGTTCGATGGCCTCTTACTCAGGCTCGCATCGCGTCGAGCGCGGGTATCGGCGCGCTGTGGCGTGTCTGTCCGGTGCTCGTTAGAGGCGATGGTAGTTAGACGGTCTTATCGGCCTGGTGCGGAGATGGATAATGAAACTCACGGCGGCGTCGAAAGGTGGCTGGGTAAACAATGTGGTGAAAATATGGATCGAAGAACAGGTTGGCAATACGGCAATCTCGACCCTTCTTTACGACGAGCGATGTGCTGTCGCGTCGATCGCGGAAGCGCACGGCAGCGCGTTGACGCTTGAATCGTGCCGACTTTGCTGCTGCCTTTCGGAGGCTGAGCAGTGTGTCCGAGGCGGGAGATTACGAGTACCAATGCAATGGCGGCGATGAGCCGCCAATGTGACGCGAGCCCGCAATGCGACGTGAACACCCGTAATGAGCCACTCGCCGCCAGCGTTATCCGCGATATTTCGATAGTTAGCGGAGTTCCCAACGCCGATCGCATTTCGCGACTACCTGGCCTTACTGAACATCGGCCGAGAATAAATCGTCTGTCTCCAAATCGCACGGTAGCGTTCCGTCCCTTCCACGTGAATGTTAACGCCGGCGATCCGTAATCTGCCCCTGGTGATAATAAGCTGCATCACTGACCGCGCGGTCGCTCGCGATGCCATGAAAGCGGAAGCCATGGTGATGGGCCGGGTCGAATCGATCAGCGCTCGTCGACGTCTCGCGACGGCACCATATCGGCGGGCGAGGAGGTGCATCGCGCAACCGAAATTCTGCAACGCCGCGCGCGAGAGACGGCAAACTGCCGGAAGCGAACGTGACTGCAACTCGCGTAGTGCGCGCGGAAAGTGGATGAAACTGACGAGCGCGCCCGCCAGGCTCGACCAGCCCCTTCTTTGCCGGCCGCGCGAGCGCCGCAAACGCTTCAACGGTGCCATGGCGGCGCGTAACGCGTCGCCGCCGCTGTTGCATGGGAGATCAGGTGGCGTATGTGCGCGCGCCAGTTGCGGCCGGTGCCGATCCGGCGTCCGCCATTGCTCGCCTTTGCCGAACGTCGCGCTCGATGCTGATGTCTGAGCAAATGCTTCCGTTTGCTGATTCTTCGACGATCGAGTCGTCGCGGTCGGCGTCACTGGTCGAGTTCGGCAACTTGCAGTTGTGCTGGGGATCCACGGCTCGACGGATTTGCTCCGTTCTTCAGGCGCGTAAGCAGCCGCCGCATCTCGCCACTCGCGTTCCGGCGTCAGCCGAGGTCGTTATTTCCCGCTCAGTCAGCGTGTCGCTGCGGCTGCGATCGCCGGAAATTGGATGCGGCGTCAAGATCAGAGACGCCTCCGGTGCGTCTTCGTGAAGCGCTCGTAGACACTGCTTTAGCCGATGCGCGCATCAGCCCTCTGCGTGGCCGGCCATCAGAACGGGCGGACCGGGAGTGTGCGCAACGTCTGACCCATCGATGGCAGCATGGTATCAGCTCGTAGCCAAATCTCATCAGCCGGAAGCGGATCCAAGGTGTGCTGGCAGCCGGATAGCTGCGACCTGGAGCCCAGGCCCTGCACTGGCTCTGGCTGCCGGGAGACAAGCTGCCCGAGATCATTTTAACAATGTGCACGGCGCCACTCGAGTCGGCGGCTGGCAGTGCCATTCCCCACCGAGTGAGCAAGACAAATCACAGGCACCGGCGCCACATCGGTGCAATCAGCTGTACAACCTTCGCCGCTGGCGCCGTCAGCAGCAAGACTGCCCGTGAGATCTGGACTGGCTTCATCAGTTTTGCCGTCCGTCTGAGCGGCAGCAAAGGCGGCTTTGGCACTGGCTCAGGATGGCAGGCGCCCAGAATAAATGTAATGGCCTGGGCAGCCTAGAGACTCGGCACAGATGAGTGTTAGAATAATCCGGCCTTCGGCTCGCTTGCTTGGCCTCTAACGCTAAGGCTTTTACCTTGGCCTTTCTCAAACCAGGCGGTCAGATACCCTTATTTCGACGGTTTCACGTTCCCTGATGTCCTCCAATCTATCGGCAGCACTGTTGAATTCGATTCCCTGTAGGCTGATATTCTTGCGACGCCTTTATTGAATGCTGAGCGATCATAGCGGCCATTCCCAACTTCAATCGTTAGCCCAGCCGCTTTCAATGCGGGTGTTCTGGCTAAACCATTCGCGCGCGCCCTCTGCGCTCGCTTAATTCTCGCGATTCGTTCGCCGCCGTTACCATTGGGCAATCACCATTACCGCGCCGTCGCCGGTACTGCGTGGGCGAATGGCGACGCGCCGATCTGGATCGACCTCTGCGCGTTCACAGGCACGCCCGGCGACGTTTGTCGCAGTGATGGCGTAACATATGTGACGTCTCTTTACCTTCCAGGAGCCTACCGCAACGCTCAATTTGATTGCGCCGATGACTCGGTATTTGCTGCGAACGGAAGATCTGTTCTGCGGTCGGCGGCTATCGAGTTCGTTTCGGCGTCGCGCCTTCGACGCAGTGTCGACGGCGACTGCGTTCCAGACGCGAAGGGCGAGGCGGGCTCTCGTGGGCGCGCGCATCTATAATTCGCCGATAACTGGTACGCCGGAACCCGAGCCGTACGACCAACCGCGATCAGGCCCGATTCGTTCGCGGTGACGACGACAGGAAAGCCGGCCAGACCGCGAGCGGAAGATCATGCTGCGAGGACGAAGACCGGCGCGACTCCGGCAGAACTGGAAGATCGTAAAGCGTCCCCAACCTGGGTACTGACTGCCGACGCGCCGCCTCAACACCTGCGCCAGCGCAGAGTTCGGCGAGAGTGTCCGTCTGCTGATTGAAGCTCAACGACGGCCTTCTGATTGTTCGTTACGCGTACTGTGACAGTGTCGTGTGGAGGAAAGGTTTTGGAGTCGGCAATTCGTGTGATCTCGCCGTAGGCACAGTGGGCTGATGGGCAGTGGGCTGATGTGCGAGACAATGCATAGAAAGATACAAAGAAGGATCCAGGCAGGGCATTGGCCTAAGCGTCAGGTAAGCAGTATACAGAGAATTGCTGTACGGCACAAGCGTCAGGTCAGGCACCAGCCAGGCTGCAGAGAAACCGTTAATCTGCCTCTGCAAGTTACAGCTGAACTAGGCAATCCCATGTTCCTCTTCCACGGCTCGGAAGCATCACCGTTCCATGAGTCCGGCCGACACTCGCATCGTCTTTCTTTCATGAACTTTGTCGGCAACTCAAGTGGCCATAAATCCATATTTGGTAGCTACCAGAGTTTAAACAAGTCATCGGGTTTCAGTGGTTGGCTTTGGCTCAATCGACGAGATCGCGTCCGATCTTGTAATGAGGCTCGCCTCCTGCGCCTCAAGTTAGTAGGTTTCGTTCTTCGCTTCTTCTCGAGAATTGACCGCGACTCACTGCATGCCGCCAGTTCTGGCGCGGCTGCCGCTTCGGCGAATCTGGCTGCTGGAAGAGAGACGCAGGCGGCACCACGCGTTCACAATTCGCGCATCGTACTCGCAAAACCGACGATAAAGCAGGCGCAACGTGGCGAATAATCAAATTATCTCTTGTCATTATCTTCAGTATTAACTTGCCCTTCGTCGAACGCGGTAACTCGAGCTATTGCGGCGACCACTGGCTCTTCGATCATTGCGAGACGCGACCGCTCTTCCATAATCGCGGGCGAAGTCGCGTCCTTCGGTGCTGTTGAAATTCTTTGCCTGGTGGCGCTGCCCCGCCGAATTCAGCGCGCCTCGACCTCGGGTCGAGCTCTGGGCTCTGTTAACTCAGTGGCTGGCCCTGGGCTGCCATGTTTATGGCTATGGCGAGGCATGGGGACGCGTCAATCGCTTGAACTGCCTGGCCCAGCCTGCATAAGCGGTGGCGTCAGCCTCTGCGGAAAGACACGGGCACGCTTCAGCAATCTTCCGGCCAACTGTCGCTTGGAACAACTCCAGGCTAAATCAGACTAGCAGACAAATTCCGGCGACCATTCGCGGCACATTCAACCGTGGAAGATCGCCAGCTCAGATAGGTGAGGAACCAGGATCGTAAACCTCTTCAGCGATAACATCGAACAGACCGGCAATGAGATCTTGTCGTTGGTGGGCCTGCATCGATCACTCACGCGTGTATGCACGGCGAAAGTCAAAGGAAAACAAACCGCGCCGAACGACAGGACGACCGCCTGGCACGAATGCGCTGGTGGCGACTGGCCCTCGGGCGTCGCCGCCAGGCTAGGAACGTCGAGCGGGCGCCGCCAATCCACTTCGCGTCCTCTTTATTGCTGTTCGAGCTGATACCGTTGCGCAAATCACTTCCAGCTCGGAAAGTTGTCGCGTGAACATCGAGGTTCCGATGTCGTCGCGACCTGCTGAGCAGGCGCATCCTGCGATTTCTTGGGAACGTCCTGGCGAGGCGGTCACCGTCTCGAGTAAGCGCTCAACGTCAGTTCGCGACATACATCTCAGGTGAAGAGAATCACGGGCCAGCTCTGCGCGAACGAGGACCAGATGGGATATCTGGATATCAACCGGCGGGTGCAGCTAAGGATGGGCTTCCCGTACCAGCTGATGAAGCGATGTTCCTGATAAGCTCTTGCCAGCCTCATCACGGAATCTCGTCACAGCCGGCTCGTACACTTCATTTTGGCAGACAGACGGCACTGGAATGTGAGTCATCAGGCAGACTCCAACACCGGATCGGCAGTGGCATATAACGTGCGATAGCAGAGGGAGACAGCGAGCAGTAACAGAAATGCAGCCGGCGCGCTCATTTGTTGGTGCCTGACCAGCTAAACCACGTATTCTCGAGGTGGGGACAGCTTGGCCTCCTGTAATCAGCGCCCTCATATCGATCACATAAGTTTCGGGCTGCCAATCACCATAATCCTTTGCCCGACTGTCGGCGTCGGATGCGTGGCTGCTGGACCGAGCGTTGCCAGTCGCCGATCTTCGTTGGGCGGCCATGCAGCGACGCCTCCTCCATTAAACGGATGTTCCCTGACGGCGGGCACGAGCTAAACCAAACTGCCGCGCATTCCCTCTATCTTTCAGCTCACTCAGTGGCAGCTAAATCCGGCAGCTGAATTTAATCGTTCAGCGCGGATGGCGTAAGATGTGCGGGTCCTCCCGCGTTCCTTTCGCCAGGCCTGCGATGATCAGAAAGGTAAACGGTATGGCATGGCTTATCGAGATATTCGCCGGGACGAGGTTTCGATCCAACCAGGAGCCGACTTCCATCAACTCGCCAGTTCGACGCTCTGCTTTGCCCGTCGCCTGCGCGATGGCCAGCGTCGCCCTTCAACGCAGCACTATTGTCCGACCTTACTTCTTTAACGGCAGCGGCATGGCCACTACTCGTACCCCAGATCAGGAAGACCAGTGGTTTGTAATGAACACGCGCAGCCGCTGGCAGGTTCACCAAGCAGCGCAGGTCGCGCCGCTCAAATCAGCCGATGTCGTGCGCTTTGCCAGTACGGTAACCGAACACTTCTCTTTGCGGCCGTTTCTGCTGACCTCGATGTCGGCGCGCTAACGTTCGCGTTTGTAGCGTTGAACGAAAGTTAGCCGCCGGGGTGTCGCCGACCCCATGCGCGATATATCGAGCGAGTACCCGGCAATCAGGCGATGAGATGAAAACAATGCGCGTTTATTCCGGGCGTTTTTGGAACGCGGTAATTCCGCTCGTGGACCGCGTTCGACGACGATCAGCGCGCCTGGCAGCGAACGGCAACCTCCAGCACAAGCTCAGCAATACATGGCTTGA
>ERZ1370068.7582-contig-6492_pt1 | contig 42477 bp, 76 predicted proteins | sample MGYA00561227_ERZ1370068 | MGnify/ENA primary metagenome ERZ1370068 (study PRJEB38410, sample SAMEA6850437) | metagenome | study: Metagenomic assessment of the ecological functions of the soil: analysis of the soil microbiota associated with the... | reverse complement strand
GATGCCTCGCCGTGTACCATTCTTCCGCGCCCTCGTTGCCGGATCAGCAACACGCTCAGGCTCCCAACGCGCCGGCAGCGAGGCGCGACGCCGAGGAGATGCGGCATCGATCGATCTCACCAGGTACTGGGTGTCGGTCGTCACCCGGAAGACTGGCTCTATCGGATGGTGACGCCGGCTGAGGGCGACTACACTGAGCGTGCCGCTCAACGCTGAAGCGCCGAAAGTGGCCGACGCGTGGGATCCCGCCAAAGACGAAGCTGCAGGAAATCAGTGGCAGCCCATGAGCGGCGGCCATCATGCGCGTGCCAGGACGCTCGCATCATCACGGCAGGACGCCAGCACGCTGAAGGTCGAGATGGACAGCGGGACGCAGACACGTTTCTCTCTATTTTGGCCGCCGGCCAGCTGTTGCCGCGAAAGAGGGAGATTGGCAGGGCGTTTCCGTCGCGTCCTGGGACGTGGCGGCCGGAGCGAGGTCCGATTCCTGGCGGCGGCTTGAAGGTCACGACGACCCGGTTGAAGGCTGGGTATCTTCGGAAGAACGGTGTTCCTCTACAGCGCCGAACGCGCAGATGACCTGAACACTACGATCGCGCCACGAGTCCAACGGCGATCTCGTGGCTGATCGTCAAGACGATCGTCGACGATCCCACCACATTTGAACGTGCCCTTCATCACCCAGCACGCATTTCAAGAAACAAGCCGACTCGACACGGCTGGAATCCGAGATCCTTGCACGGCGCGATGACACCGCTCGACGTTCAGCGCCCGCCGAACTCGCCGCCCGCGCCGCATCGGACCCAGGCTGAAGGGCGCCACAGAGCCACCGAGTCACAGGGGCGCCGCGGGCCGATCCCGCGTCAGAGCGCTCCTAGTGTCCGTGTTTTCTCGGTGCCTCTCGTGACTCCCGTGGCTAAACGGTGACTGCTCGTCCTCGTGAAGCTTCTTCGTGGGCTTCGAGCCTTCGTGATCGGTACAACTGCCTCGGCGCTATGCCGAGTCAAAGCCAGAATTGCCAGCGGATCTCGTGTCCGCGGCTACCTTCGCACCATCGAAGTATCGGAACTCCCGGCCACCGGCGCGGAAACTCGAGAATGTGGCGGTCACTGCATACGTGCCATCGGCCGTCGTCACGGTGTGCTCGGTCGTCCGCGCTCGCCGGTATCCGCGCGCCAGGATCGCGGCATTCTGACCAGCGCCTCTTCGAGTGCCGTCCCTGCATCGATGGCGGAGGCGCGATGTTGAGCAGCTTGAGAAACGTTGGCGCGAAGTCGACGTTGCACTGGGAACATCGATCGTAGCCCCACGCTTCCAGGTCGGGCCCGGCGGCAATCAACGTGTTGTGGACATCCCACGGACTCGAGCTGCCGTGCCCGGCGGTTCCGTTCGGACGCCGGAGGTTCCCTGCATCCCGATGCGCATTCTGTCCGTGTCCGTCCAATCAGGCGAGAACAGGATCTGCGCGGACCGATCGTGATTCCAGTGCGACGGCACCGAACGACAGCGTGCCCGGCACGCTCCCGTCCAGCGAACCCGCGTGCAGTCTCCCGCGTGAAAATGGCCCCGACGCCAGCGCGTCTTTGCAGCGCAGCCACGATTCCGAGATTGCCGCGCTGTCGCCGTCGCGGACGTAAATCGCGCCGCCGCTCGTCACCACGCGCGGCGAGCCGTCAGGAAGCGCGCCGGCGAATGGCTTCAGAAGCGCGTCGAGATCGATGCGCGCCGGTGTGCGTCGAGAAGCCGTGGTCCGACGTCACCCAGATGTCGTAGCTGTCGAACAGGCCGGCGGCTTTGAGGCCGTCTTCAATCCGTTTGATCTCGCCGTCGACCTGCCTCAGGATCGCGACGGTCGCAGGAGCGCCGACTCCCTTCGCGTGCCGTGGTGTCGAGATCGCTGAGCCACATCACCGTCACCGACGGATCCACGCGCGGAATTCCGACTTTCAGGAACGCGTCGACGGCGTATCGATCGAGCGTGCCCGCCGGCGCGCCTTCGGCAGGCGGCGGACCGAGTCGCCCTCATGTCTGCGGCGAGCTTCCGGCGGCAGCGTGTATTGGTAGTGCAGGATCGCCCCGCCCGACACCGTGTGATTGTTCAAGAAGGCCGAACCGGTCGACCCCGAGCTGACGACGAGCATCCTCCGGCCGGCCGCCTGAAGTGATTCGCCGAGCGTGGTGGCGGTCAGCAGGCGGCCCTCGGCGTCGCGCGACCTTCAGCAGGTTGTTGCGGTCCGAGGTGTCGAGGAATCTCGTCGGGTCCACGCGTCGGAAAGAACACCGTGTTTCCCAGCAGGCCGTGCGTCTGTCCGGGTAGGCGCCGGTCGAGATCGACGAGGCGTTCACCCGCGTCACCGTCGGATACACCGAATGGTGCCGGTTGAACACGACGCCGCGCTTGCCGAGCGCGGTCAGATTGGGCATCACGTCGGCGGTGACGTAGTCCGGTCTGAGCCCGTCGACGACGATCAGTAGGTGACGTTGCGGCGGCGCGGACGTGCAAGCGATGAACGACACCGCCAGGAACGCCGCTGCCAAAATGTTTCGAAGGTTCACGTTATTTTTGCTGGTAAGTCTTGGTGCGACCCGTTCGGGCGTTGGTGACGGTGAACGTGCCGTCTGCGCTCGCGCGGATCTTGATCCAATGGCTGGTCGTGCCGTCGAGGTTCGCGATCCGCTCGTCGGGAAAGTTCTTCGCGCCTGCGTTGCTGGACTTGTCTACCTGCCAGACGTCGCCAGGACCTGCGCGGCGACGGCCTGGTGGAGTGTTGGCAAAGCCTCTGACGATCCGCCTTTGTGGCGCCGTTGTTCGCGATGGCGACCCGCGGTCTCATCGTAAACGCGTCCAGGGATGCCGTGTCGGCGCCCGCCGTGATGCGGAACGAGATTACATCCACCGGTCCGAGCAGATTGACGGGGCAGAACAACGAGTAGAGCGGCTGACCGCTCAAGTCGCCGAGATCCACGAATCGAAACTGGCCGAACCGAAGATGGATGCCCGTCGACCTGGGGTTCTCGATGGCCTCGCCCGGCGGGCGTGGCGCAGGCTCGCATAGAAGGTTCCGCTCGCCAACGCCGCGAAGCGGCTCGACGACGATCGCCGCGCCACTGCTCACGACCCGAACATCGACTCCCTTCAGCGGGATCCGATCGCCGGGTCTCGCCACGAGGTGACGGCCCTTCGCGCGTACGCCGCGTAGGCATTGAATGGCTCGACGACGCCGGCGTCGGTTGTGTCGGTAAGCCCGTCATGATCGACGAGGTCCCGATTGGAATCAGGCGCGAGAGCTCGGGAGCGCCGCCGTCGTGGTCGCCATGAAAGTGAGTGATCAGGAGATAGTCGATCCGCCGAAGGCCGGCGTCCTGCGCAGCCGCGAGAATCCGCCTGGGATCGCGCCCGTTGTTTCCCGCGTAACCGGTATCGATGAGCAGCGACTCGCCAGCTGGCGTGACAATCAGCGTCGACTGGCGCGCTTCGACGTCGATGAAATAGATGTCGAGCGTTTGGGCAGCCAGGGTAGTCGATAAGAGCGATGCCGTCAGGATCGAGGCACCGATGATTCTGGTCACGCCTGGAAGGATATACAGAAGAAAGTGAACGCTCCGCGTATGATGCGCGTTGCGGCCGTATGAGCGCACACGTTTCGCACGCGCAGGCAGAGCAGCGCGCATCAGTCGTTCGCCTCGCTGCGGCATTCCGGATACCGCGCGTTCTTCCTCGGTTCGGCGACCGCCATGCTCGCCGACAGCATCGAGCACGTCATCAGTTATTGGGTCGTGTTCCAGAAGTTTCCGCTCCCCGGCGCTTGGCGGGTTTGCGGTCCTTTCACACTGGCTGCCTTTTCTGCTGTTTTCGGTGCAGGCCGGTGCGCGCTCGCCGATCGCCGGGATCCCCGCCGCCTCATCCAGCTTGGGATGCTGCTCTTCGCGTTCGTGTCGATGGCCTGGGCGATCCCTTCTTCGCCACCGACAGCCTGCAGATGTGGCACGCTGGCGCGCTGCTGGTGTTACACGGCATTGCCGGTGTGCTCTGGAATCCGCCGGCGCAGGCGCTCGTTCACGACATCGTCGCCCCACAGCAGCTGCCAGGCGCCGTGAGGCTCACGGCGACCGCCGTTATCTCGGTCTGTTGATGGGGCCTGCCGTCGGTGCGGCGTTCCTGCTGGCGCTGGGGCCGTCGAAGGGACTGCTCGTAAACGCGCTGCTGTATATGCCGCTGACGCTTTGGCTGTGGCGAGCGCCAGCATGGCGCGCGGAGACCGCCAGGCAAAGACCGGCCCGCGATCGGCACCCGGATTTGCCGAGATCCTCGCCACGATTCGGGGAGTAGCCGGCAACGCGCCGATCGTGACCATGACGATCCTCGGCGGAGCGGCTTCATTCTTTGTGGGCAACTCGTATCAAGCGCAGATGCCGGGCTTTGCATACGACCTCGGGCACGGCGATCCGGGCATGTCATGCAGCATGCTGCTCGCGGCCGATGCGGCCGGGGCTTTGAGCGCTGGCTTCGTGCTGGCAAGCCGGCAGCTGCTCGTCCCGGCTCCACGCACCGCCTGCGTTCTTGCGATGCTGTGGTGTTGTGCGCTGGCAAGCTTTGCAATGACGCGGGTCTATCCGCTTGCCCTCGTGCTGCTGTTCACGGCTGGCTTTCTCGAGTTGTCGTTCAACACGATGGCTCAGACGCTGGTGCAGCTTTACGCGCCTGAAGCGATTCGCGCGGCCGCGTCATCGGACTCTATTCGATGACGAGCCTCGGCTTCCGGACCTTCAGCGGCGTGAGCGTTGGTCTGGCCGGCAGCCTGATCGGCATTCACCGTTCGCTCGCCCTCAGTGCCGCCGTCGTGTTCATCGTCACGGGAGTTCTGGTGGCCGCAGCCGGACGGATGGCGTTCCGGGTCGGGCAAACGGTCTGAACATTGGAAGCCGCCTCGATAGGTGTGGCGCGTCAGCTCTGGCGGATCAATGCAACCACTCGAACAAGACGTCATCTCCGATCTCGATGACAAGACCGACGATGTCGTGCAGGCTGGTCGTCGGCCCCTGCACGTTCGGATCCTCATCGGTTTGACGATTGCGCGGCGGCTGGCGGAGGCGCACGGATTGCCTTCGGAAGCGAGTCGCCGGCGCTGGCCTGGGCCGGTTACGCAAGTGGCCGAGCCAATCGGCCAGCTTTTTCCTGCGCCTGCTGCTGATGACCGTCGTGCCGTTGGTGTTCACCTCGCTTGTCGCCGGGGTTGCCGGCGTCGGTGATGTCCGCCGGCTCGGACGCGTCGGAATGAAATGTCTGATCTACACGCTGATCGTATCCGTGATCTCGGTGATGATCGGGCTCGGGCTGGCCAATGGCATACGGCCCGGGACGCGGATCGATCCGAGCACGCGCGAATCGCTGATGGCCCGGTTCAACTCCGAGGCGAGCCGCCAGGCGCCGGCCCCCAGTCAGTCGGCCACGGCGCCATTGATGTCTCTCTGTGCAGACCGTGGTACCGGCGAATCCGCTCGAATCGGCCGCCCGTTCGACGCCGGACATGATCGCCGTGATGTTCTTCGCGCTCATGTTCGGCATTGCTCTCACGTTGGTGAAACGCGAGGCGGCCCAGCCCGTTATCGACGTCGTCAACGGCGTGTTCGAGGTGGTGGCCAAGATCGTGGCGATCGTGCTGAAGCTCGCGCCGTATGGCGTCGCCGCGCTCCTCTTCGCGATGACGGCGCGGTTCGGGTTCGGCTTTCTGGTAGGGCTCGGATGGTTCGTGGGAACCGTCCTTCTCGGTCTCGCGCTCCACATGTTCGTGGTCTACAGCGCGGCATTGAAGTTCGTGGCTCGCGTGTCGCCGCTGGAGTTCTTTCGACGAACCAAGACCGTCGCCCTGACCGCGTTCTCCACGAGCTCGTCCAACGCAACACCTGCCAACCGCGCTGCGGGTCTCCGAAGTGAACCTCGGCGTACCGAAGGACATCGGGTCGTTCGTGCTGACGATCGGCGCGACGGCCAATCAAAACGGGACCGCGCTCTACGAGGGCGTCACCGTGCTGTTTCTTGCACAACTTGCCGGCTACGATCTCTCAATCGGTCAGCAGTTGACCGTGCTGTATCTGGCGATCCTGGGAGGCATCGGAACGGCCGGTGTGCCGTCTGGATCGATCCCCTTTGTGCATTGCCGTCCTGCACACGGTTGGCATCGACACATCGCTGATCGCGATCATTCTCGGCGTCGATCGCATCCTCGACATGTGCCGGACGACGCTGAATGTGGTTGGCGATTTGACGGCGGCGGTGTACGTGGCGCGATCCGAAGGATCGCCGCTCTGGCTGGAGTCCGGGTCACAGGCGCGCACGGGGAGCTGAGACCTAGTTTCATGCGCCTATCCTGTAGAGGTGACTACTTGTGCGGATGAAGATCGATCCCCCGGACACAGCCATGGAGGCGAGCGTTGCACCGTCCAGCTGATTTGTCGCGAGCTTCCGAAACTCTTTTCCTGGTGCGATCACCGTTGCGACGCCTTCTTCGCTGAGGAAATAGATTCGGCCATCGACGAACACCGGTGACGCGGAGACGTTGCCTCCCAACCGCGGCCTGCCAGTGCGCCATGCCGGTCGCCGCGTCGAGGCAAGAAGCGATTCCCCGTCGTTGACGATGTAGAGCTCGTCGCCGACGAGGAGCGGCGAAGGAGTCAACGGCGCTCCTCGCCGCAGCGTCCAGGCGACATGCGGTCTTCGTGACGTCGCCCGTGCCTTCCGGGCGCACAGCCAGCAGCGTTGGCTGCTGAAAGCCGGTGGCGATATAAACGAGACCGTGGCCGAAGACGGGCCTCGGGACATTCGAGAAGCCGTCGTTGTAGCTGACTCGCCAGATTTCTTTGCCCGACAGAGGGTCGTACGCGCCAGCCCGATAGGCGCCGACGCTGACCACTTGATCTTGTTCGCCGACACGAATCACGAGGGGCGTCGAGTAGGCCTGGTCCCACGGCTGGCGACGCCGCGTTTTCCAGCGGACCTTTCCCGTCTGCTTGTCGAGCGCCACGACGAACGCCTCGTCGCTGCCGTCGCAGCTGACGATCAGCAAATCGTTGTAGAGCACGGGTGAGCCGCCGTTGCCGTGCTGCGACTCGTAGGGGAGCCGAGTCTTCCACACGATTTCGCCTGCGGAGGTCAGAGCAGCGGTGCCCTCGGCGCCGAAATGCACGTACACCCGGTCGCGCTCGACGATCGGCGTGGGCGAGGCAAGGCTGTTCTTGGATTGGTGGGTTCGGAACTTCTGGTGCGAAACACTTCGGTGTTGACGACCTCGCGTCCGGTTTCGGCGTCGAACCCCAGGACTCGCAGCGATCCGCCACGCTCTTTCATCGCCGTCGTCAACCACACTCGACCGCCTGCGACGACTGGAGACGACCACCCGAGTCCAGGAACGGGAGTCTTCCACAGCACGTTCCGCGTCTCGCTCCATTCGAGCGGAACGCCGCGCTCGGACGAATGTCCTTGCCCCGTCGGACCTCGAAACTCGGGCCAGTCTTCGGCTGAAAGCACAACTGTGGTAACCAGGGCGACGAACCACGCCACGAGCGTTCGCTGGATCATGAGAAGCGATGCTTTGGTCCAAATGTCATGGAATGTTTGCCACAGAGCCACCGAGCCACGGAGCGTTTGACGCGGTCGGCCTGCTAGCAGGCCGAGTGCCGACGAATCAATCCGGCGGATGAATGACCAATCACGTTAACGACACGTCATCCGCCGGATTGATTCGCCTGACCCGCTTCGCGGCGCCGTCGAACGCTCAATCCGCCCCAAGATCGAAGCTCTGTGACTTTGTGACTCTGTGGCCCAATTCCCTCAGTGTCCTCCGTGTCCTCCGTGGTGAATCGTCTTGAGTCATCTATTTCTGTCGTTCGAGAATCCCAAGGTGAACACGGGCGACGGTATGCATGTAACCGCCCGATGCGGCAAAGCGTTCCGCTGCCGCAGCCGAGATATGTTCGAAAGCACCTTTCCTGTCGCCGAGCGCCTCGTCATATAAGCCCACGTAAAGGTGTGCGTAGAACTGTGACGTGGGCTGTGTCCCTGCAGCAGCCAGCACCTGTTCGGGAGCTAGTGAGCCTTTGAACATCTGATAGATCTGCGTCATCGGCACGCGCGAGTCGGGCCCAACTGGGAGCAGCGCAGCCTCGCCCGTTGCGGTGACTCGGCCCTTGCCACGCACAGGAAATGCCATGCAGCGTTCTCCACGTCGTTCGGATTGACGGTGCGATGGGATTCGAATTGAGCTCGGCAGTCGGCGTAGCGCCCGGCGTAGTAGAGGGCGATCCTCGCTGCCAGAGCTCTGGCGCCTGGTCGGGGACGAGCTTCGCCAGGGTGTCGAAGCCCGCGGCCGACTCCGGCGATTCGACCGTCCCGAAAATCCGCGACCGCGCGATTGAAGACGGCCTGGGGACGCTCCGTCGGTGTCTGAGCACCGACTGGAAAGGCGAGCTGGACCATCACGAAGAGTTGGAAGACGAGATGCTTCACTTCGGTCGAGTGTAACCGATTCCTCATTGCGAACCTGAGCCCTGAGCCCTAAGCCCTGAGCCCTAAGCCCTGAGCCCTGAAGTGAGTATGCCGTGATATCGTTTCCAGCCATGCCGATGGTGCGACGAGCATTCATCGCGATCGTCCTGGCGGCCGGCGCGTCGGTGGCGGCAGCCGATTGGCCTCAGTTTCTCGGACCGGCGCGAAACGGCATCTACACTGGGCCGTTGGCCACTTCGTGGCCTGCAGCAGGTCCACGGAAGGTGTGGCAGAAGCGCGTCGGGCAGGGCTTTGCCGGCCCGGTTGTTGTCGGGGATCGACTCATCCTCTTTCATCGCGTCGCAAACGAAGAAGTCGTCGATGCCCTCGACACGAAAACCGGAGAGGTTCGTTGGCACTACGCCTATCCGACCAGCTATCGCGATGATTTCAGATTCGACGCAGGGCCGCGGGCCGTGCCGGTCGTCGTCAATAACCGCATCTACACATTCGGCGCGGAAGGACAACTGAGCGCGCTCGATCTGGCGACGGGCCGGCGGATTTGGAATGTGGACACCAAGAGCCGGTTCAACGTCCGCAAGGGTTTCTTCGGCGCCGCCGGGTCACCGCTTGTCGAGGACGGTCGCGTTCTCGCCAATGTGGGTGGTATGGACGGTGCGAAAGGCGCGGGGTCGTGGCCTTCAATGCCGACACCGGCGCCGTGATGTGGACCGCAACCAACCACGAAGCGAGCTACTCCTCGCCTAGTGGGCGCGACGTTTGGCGGCAAACGGACGGCCGTATTTTTCACGCGACAAGGATTGGTCGGTCTCGAACCGGCGACCGGAAACGTCCTCTTCCAACGTTCGTGGCGATCGCGCACTTCGGCGTCGGTCAACGCTGCCTCCCCGGTCATCGTCGGCGATCTGATCTTCGTGTCGGCGACCTACGAGACCGGCGCAGCGGTCGTTCGCGTCCAGGGGAGCGAGTTGACGGAGCTCTGGTCGTCCGACGAGGCGCTGTCGAATCACTATGCGACGAGCGTGCATTACGACTGGCAACCTGTATGGCTTTCACGGTCGTCAAGAGCATAATCCGAGCTTTCGAGCTGTCGCCCTGAACACGGGCAAGGTCCTCTGGAGTGAAGACCGTTTCCGGGCCGGCACGGTGACGTTGGCCGGCGACAAACTTCTGATCATGCGCGAAACTGGCGAGCTCGTGCTCGCTGCGCGGCGTCCCCGCAGGCGTTCGCAGCCGCTCGCGCGGGCGCAAATCCTGCCGCCGACGGTGCGCGCGAATATCGCTTTCTCGGATGGTTTCATTGACGTCCGGAACGGCGACACCCGCGACAGCGACACGCTGGTTTGCCTCGATCTTCGACCTTGATGCGAGTTGAATCCTCTGCGCGCCCGGCGCTTTCTGCGTGTTGACCGTTCCTTCATATGCGAAAAATCGACATCTTCACGCACATCTATCCCAAGACCTTCTACGACAAGCTGATGAAGGCGGCTGGCGACTTCAAAGACGTGGGCAAACGAAGCCGCGGCGTGCCGATGCTGGTCGATTTGGACGAACGATTCCGGGTGATGGATCGCAGTACGAGGACTACCAACAGGTGCTGTCGTTGCCCACGCCGCCCGTCGAGGCGATGGTGGACCGCGCTCAGGCAATCGATCTCGCGCGGGTTGCCAATGACGGCATGGCGGAGCTCGTGAGGCGCTATCCGGACCGATTTCCGACGTTCGCCGCCGCGCTGCCGCTGAACGATCCAGACGCATCCGTCAAAGAGATTCGCCGGGCCGTCGATGAGCTCGGAGCCCGCGGCTTCCAGATCTGCTCGAACGTGCAGGGAAAGCCGATCACGGCCGACGAGTTCCTGCCGCTCTTCGAAACGATGGCCGCCTACGACCTGCCCGATCTGGTTGCACCCGTATCGCGGGGCCGATCCCCGACTACAAGACGGAGCAGCGATCGCAGTTCGAGATCTGGTGGACGTTCGGATGGCCGTACGAAACCAGCGTGGCGATGGCGCGCGTCGTGTTCGCGGGCCTGTTCGATCGGTGGCCGAACCTCAAGATCATCGCGCACCACATGGGCGCCATGGCGCCGTTCTTCGCCGGCCGAATCGGCCCCGGGTGGGACCAGCTCGGTGCGCGCACGTCCGATGAAGATCTCTCCGTCCACTTGAAGCGGCTCGAGAAGCGTCCAATCGACTATTTTCGGATGTTCTACGGCGACACGGCGCTCTTCGGGGCCTACGACGCAACCATCTGCGGCCTGAAGTTCTTCGGCGTCGACCACACGTTGTTCGCCTCGGACGCGCCGTTCGATCCCGAGAAGGGCCGATGTACATCCGTGAAACGATTGCGATCGTGGATCGGCTGCCGATCTCCAACGACGAACGGGAGCGCATCTACTGGCGGAATGCGGCGGCTCTGCTGAAGCTGAACTGACCGGGACGCGAGGTTGATGTGCAGGGCGAAGACCGTCTGACTCTTCTTCTCGACACGCTGGCCCGCGTCAGCATTTCGGTCGAGCTTCAGCCCACGCTCCAGATCCTCCTCGACAGCCTCCATTCGCTGATCGCCTTCGACGCCGGCGGGATCTTCGTGCCGGAAGACGGTCGCCCCGTACTCCGGGCCCGGGCCTCGCGCGGCTTTCCGGCTGATTTGGAAGTGCCGTTGGCCAAAGGCATCATCGGCGAAGTTCTGCAGACCGGCACGCCGCGCCTCGTCCACGATGTGACGAAGGAGCCCGCGTACATTGCCTTCCGTCCGTCGACCAACGCACAACTGACCGTTCCTCTCTCGTCTCCGCGCGCGGATTCTCAGGGCTCATCTCACTCGAAGCGGACAGAGCGCTTGCCTTCGACACTCAGGATCTCACGCTCGGTGACGCTGTTCGCCCAACAGGCAACCGTTGCCATCGAACGGGCGCTGTTGCACGAGCAGGTGATCCAAAAGTCACGCCTCGAACACGAGATACAAATCGCGCGTGAGATCGTTCAGGAGCCTCACACCCACGGCAGTCCTGAACTTTCGTGGCATGCAGGTGTTCGGACGATCGATGACGGCCGAATTCGTCGGCGGCGATTCGTTCGACTTTCGTGCCGTATCCGGAGAGCACAGCTGGGCGTTTCGATCGCAGATGCCAAGGGAAAGGTCTCCCCGGCGCGCTGCTGGCCGTGGCAACATCGCGCGATGCTTCGAGCGCTGGTCGGAATGGAGCTGCGGCTTCGAGCGACGTTCAATCGCATGAGCACGTTGCTCGCGCAGTCGGTCGGTTCGGGAAACTTCGTCACGGCGTTCTACGGCATCGTTGACGTCAGCGAACGGCGCATGGTGTACGCCAACGCCGGTCATCCACCGCCTTTGCTCATGCGCGCGAATGGAGAGTGTGAGACGCTGGCCGTCACCGGATCGGTTTTGGGATTTCCGAACGTGACGCCGATGCGCGAAGCCTACGCCGTATTCGGCCGTGGCGACGGCCTGGTGCTGTTTACGGACGGCGTCACGGATGTCGGACCGACGCCCGAGGAGTTCTTCGACGTCGGGGGCGTGCAAGAAACGGCACGTCGGCTCTGGGACAAGAGCGCCGCCGACATCTGCAATGGCCTGTTGGACGAAGTGTCGCGACGGGCGAATGGCCCGCTGCCCGACGATTCGACGATTGTTGTCCTGAAGTTCGACTTATAAGATCCAGGTGGCTTCGCGCGGCCCCCTACGCCTTCCCTGCAGAGCCATCAAGGAACCCTTATCTCGTCCGCCACCTTTCTCCCTTTGTCCGTCGTGAACGCCGTCACACGAGAGAGGTCGATGCCCTTCGATGTTCGGAGGCCTTTCCATAGGTCTCCGACCTTCTTGAGGCGCTCAGGCATCGTTTCGATCGTGAAGTCTTCGCGTCGAACACCCTGTTCAACTTCATCCCAGCTCAGAGGCGTGGAAACGCCGGCATACGTGCTGGCACGCGCGCTGTAGGCCATCGCCAGCGTTTTGCCGGCGATGTTCTGCAGACAATCGATATACACGCGCTGGACCTCGCGCCTTCACGCTTCTTTCGATCGTCGCGATCTTTGGATGCTTCTGAACGACGATGGTGGCGATGATCTGACAGAAGATCAGGCCGGCCTCGTAAGGTGTGTCCGGTGGGAGAGGAATGTAGCACGTGAAGGCCATCGGCACCAGACGTTTTCGGGAAACCGACTGCCCCGACGGTCTGAAGTTCATCCCGGATCCAACGCGCAACCTCGAGCACCCGTTCAAAGCGCACACCCGTTGCAGGATCGAGATCGAGCGCGACGTGGTCGGCGGCGGCTGGAGACGTGATCCGGGAAAACCAGGGATCCTGGGAGATGGCCGCGAGCTGCGTCATGCTACAACAACGTCTTCAAGTTCCCGCCGATGAGCCGCGCGGGGACCGTCTTCTCGCCGGGGACAGGTTCCACCCGGACGTTCGCCGGCACCTCGTCCGGCGCTCGATGTTGATAGAACGTCTTTCCTGTAATGCCGTTGGGCAACCGCTTCATCGTCAGCGGTCGATCCTGGACGGCCGGAAGGATGAAAGGGGAGGCCTGGACGTAATAACGCAGGAGGTCCCCTTTGGTGAGCTTCTGTTTCGGCCAGAACACCTTGTGCAGGTTCGTGACGCTCAGCCGATCGCCGTCAGGAAGCTCGAGGCTGCCGTCGCGACGGCTGGTCTCGAGCGCACGAAGCTGATCGAGCATCTTGGCGATGGCGTCCGGGGTCGGTCCACCAGACCTCGACGGTTGCGCCGTACGCCGTCGAGCGTTTCGCGAGTCGGAGGCGCCAGGACCTGGCGCCACGCGGCCACTGTTCGGGGCATTTCGATCCGACTTCCTCGAGGGTGATGATCGTACTCTCGAGATCTCGGGCTCACGACGCACGTCTTCCGCTTTCTTGTCGTCCCTGAGGCCGAGATACACCGGATGACGCAGACGGCCGTCGGACGTCCATTCTGTGAATTTGACTTGAGCGACAAGGTCCGGCTTCACCCAGTGCGGACGTTCGTTCGACTTCGGAGGATCGCGAAACGGGCAGGTGGCCGTCTCGAGCGGTCCGAGAAGCTTCATCAATCGCGCGAGTCTCCTTCTCGTTAAAGCCGGTGCCGACGTGACCCACGTAGACGAGCTCACCGACGAGCCCTGAGCCCTAGCCCTAAGCCCTGAGCCTCCGCGTAAACGCCCAGCAGCAGAGCGCCGAAGTAGGACCGCGTCTGGCGGGGCTCGGTCCATCCGCCGATGACGAACTCTTGCTCACGGACGATCTTCACTTTGCGCCAGTCCGGCGACCGCTTGCCCGATCGATAGCGGGGAGTCGGCCTGTTTCGCGATCAGCCCTTCCCAGCCTTCGGCGAGAGCCCGCTTATACAGGTCTCGCCCATCACCTCTGACGCTTTCGCTGATCCGCAACATGGGCGACTGCGCGCTGCCGAAAATGCGCTCCAAAGCGGCGCGGCGCTCGGTGAGCGGCCGCTCGCGCAGGTCGGTGCGGCCCTCGCGCAACGCATCGAAGGCGATGAACGCTGTTCGCGCCAACGATGTGTTGGACGCAGGCTTTTCGGTCAGGTGGATGCGGCCCTGGAGTTGTTGAAATCCGCTCGGGTTGCCCTTGCCGTCCAGCGCGACGATTTCACCGTCGATGACGAGCGGCGCTTTCGAGGCCCTGCGCCCACTCTTTAAGGGCTGCGACGATCTCCGGAAACTGCGCGGTCTTTTCATTCCCGAGACGCGACCAGAGGCGCACGGCGCCTCGAGGTTCGATCTCGGCGATCGCTCGAATGCCGTCGTAGCTGGGTTCGTAGATCAGTTGCGGATCGTTGAGAGGAGCATCGACCAGCGACGCCAGCATTGGTTCGATCATGTCGAATAGCGATCGTTGAACCAGGGCTCCGCGGTGTTCGAGTAACCGCGCACTTCCCAGAAGCCTTTGTGGTCCTCGGCCAGGAACTCGATCTTCCGAATCCACTTGGCGCCTTTCCAGGCGTACAGCTTGGGCGTGATCATGCGGCAGGGACCGCCGTGCTCGCGCGGGAGCGGCCGGCCCTCCATGTGTGGACGAGCAGCACATCGTCTTCGACCGCACGCGCCAACGGCACGTTCACCGTGTACGGAATGAACGAGCCGGGCATGAAGTCATGCCCGGTGCAGAGGACGAACTGAGCCTCGTCTTTGGGGAACGACCAGTTCGGCAATCGTCTTGAAACGGACGCCACGCCAGTGGTTGTCGTATCTGGACCACGACGTCACGCAGTGGAAATCACTGACATCCTCTGCTTGCGGCAGCTCGAGGAAACTGATGCCAGGTCAACGTGACTGGATTCTCGACGAGTCCGGCAATCTTCAGCTTCCACGTGTCCAGCGCGACGTCCGGTTGTTCGCCGAGGTCCAGGACCGGCCAGTTCTTGACTTCATGCTGTCCGACGGGGAGCCTCGGCATGCCGTGCCGATTGGGTGGCCCGCTTCCTTCGGGCCTTGCGCCGGCGGACATGACGTCCACCGCTCCACGGTCCAATTCGATCTGGCGTTGGATGTACCGCTGGCGGCGCTCGACGAGGTCAGGCTTGTCCGTCATTGAGGCAATCGTCAATTCAGGCTGTCGCTTTTCCCACGACGACCGACGCGGGCCTCAGAATCTCCTCACCGATCGCATAGCCTTCCTTCATGACGGCGACAATCAGGCCGTCCTGCTCGGCTTCGACCGGCGTCGTCGTGACCGCTTCATGGCGGGCCGCGTCGAATGGCACGCCGAGCGCCGTGACGCGCTCGACTCCCCACGCTCCCAGCTTGCCCAGAAACTGATCGTGCATGAGCTCGACGCCTCGCGTGAGGTTGTCCAGCGCCTCATTCGATTCACTGGCCGGGCCCGTGCCGGAGCGGGCGGCGGAAATTGCACGGTCGAGGTTATCTACAACCTCGAGGAGCTCCACCAGAACGAACCGTTTGCCTCGTTCGACCTCGCGTGCCACGTCTCGTCGAAAGCGCAATCTGGCTTGTTCGAACTCGTCCAGCGCACGTCGATGGTCCGCCGTGAATGCCTGAAGCTGGGCGCCCTTGCTCGGCGAGCTGCCGCTCCAGGTCTTCTACGTAGGACGGCTTACGGGCACCACGATCGTCCGGCTGCTCGCCGTCGCCGTCTGCGGGCCCACCAGCGGCGATCGACGACGCGAACCTCGGCCTTCTGACTCTTTAGGAGGTTGATCGCTCACAGTGTCATTCTATCCTCGGCCCGAGCCCAGCCTTTTCCCGACGATCCGGACACCCTCGGTGTATAAGAGGATCACGTGATTCGGGCCCGCAGCGGAGGTGATCTTGGACGAAGCGCTCAAGCCGAATGAAGGTCGCGACGTGATCGTCAAACACGTCACCTGCGCGGACAACGGCGGTGCGGCCGGCGGAAATCGATGGCTCGTGATGCTCGGTGATGTGAAGAAGGCTGAAATGTCGGATGCGCAGCGGGCGCTTGTGTTCGCCCGCCTCCTGGCGGATCTCAGCCAGGGCCGCGTCTGGATCCATCACGATGGGGAAGGAAGCGCACTGGTTGATTCGAGCTCCATCCGGGGATGTTCTTGCTGCTGACTTCGTCCGTTTGGCAGGCGTTCGGTGTGATCTTCCAGGCTTCGGCCGGGATCAGTTCGAGTGGCTTCCGGCTTGCCGTCGAACACTGTGAAGCCCGACTCCGAACCGACTGAACGAATCTGTTGAACCTTGAACCTGAGAACTGAGGTTCAGAACCCTACGATCAGGAGAACTCGAGCCGTGCGCGGCAGCGCCGGATGGAAGTGGAGATCGTTGACGCCCGCGGGGTCTTCCCGGTAGCCGCGAGGCGTAGTAGTAGTCGATGTCGCTGTCCTTCGCATTGAGTAGGTTGAACACATCCAGGGCCACGCGCACGCTTCTTGATCAGCTTGTAGCCCGCATCCAGGTTCACCAGCGTCGTCGCCTTCGACCGCACCGACCCATCTTCAGTCAGCGGCCGCGGTCCAAAATACCGGAGCCATGCACGTACCAAAGATGTTGCGAATGTTGTCCACCGTGGCGCCGGCGGAGACGACCGTCTCGATCGATCCGGGAATCTGATTGCCTGCCGGGTCGAAGTCCGTGAAATGACTTCGCGACCAGGCCAGGTCGGCGTCGAAGGTGACCCACCGACGAGGGCTGTAGTAGTTCGTCCACTCGATGCCATAACGATGACTCGGCCGGCTCGCCTGGGTTGTTCCAGCATCACCGACGAACAGCAGTTCCGAATCCAAATTCAAGGCCCACGCCGTGAACGTCGTCTGGAGCCGCGGGATGGCGACCGTCCGGAACCCACCTTCGACGCCTTTCGCGCGGACGAGTGGAGTGACTGGAACCGCCGTGGTCGTTCGTGCCTGGGACGACGGTCATCGTCGTGCCGCGCGCGTCGTTGCCATGAAACCCGAGGCCCGCGTTCAGGTATAGCTCGGTGCCTTTCCACGGTCCGAACACCGCTCCGCCTTTCGGGCTCACGATGCCGGCCGACTTGGTCCCGGAGTTTCTGGGATCGCTGGCCTCGACGTTGAAGCGGTAGCTGTCTCCGCGGATTCCCGCCAGCGTTCGAAGCCACGGTGTCCACGCGATTTCGTTTTGTGCGTACAGCGCGCCGCTGACCTGAAACACCTGGTCCTCGCGTACCGCCTCGAAAACCTGCCGCGCCTCCGTATGGAACAAGCCGACGGTGATGCTGTCGGTTCAGGTCTGAACGCCGAACGTGTTTCGCATCTCTCGACCGGCCAGTTGACCGGCACGCGTGTGACTGACCTTCCCGCCGGTTACGAATCGATGGTCCGCCTGCTGGAACTGGTCGCCGCGTTCGGGATTGTCGAGGAAAAACGTGAAGTTCGAAAGAGACTGAGGTCGTATCCAAGGCCGTGCGCCATCACCTTGGTGGCGCCGTTCCCGTGGCTTCGCTGCCATTCGACCGATCCGCTGTAGCGATTCGTGTTCCCGCCGTCACTCGGATCGAGAGCGCCAAAGCGTCCGACGAGACCGTCGGCGACGGCGCGCTGCGGAATCTGATCCGTTGAGTTCCAGTTGGCTCGATAGCCCATGCCCGTGATGGCGAATCCGTTCGCCATGTCGCCGCAACTGTAGCGCACCAGCCCGTTGATCTTGCGATACTCGTCGGGATTCTCCCATGGACCGTCGTTGTGATTGGCTTCGAACGCCGCGAGCACCGAGCCCTTGCCCGCCCGCATCGACCCGGCTGCAAGCGCGCGCTCGTAGCCCTCGTCGCCGGCCCCCACTCGGAGGATGGGGCGCTCGAGCTGGTTCACGTAGCTAATGGAGGCCGCGCCTGCCGTTGCGAAGTCGCCCTGGTCCGCAAATGCGGGCCCTTGAGATGCTGGACGCCGCTGACCAACTCGGGGATCAGAAAGTTGAGATCGGAGTACTCTGGCCGTGGGCGTGTGTCGGCATGTTCACCGGCAGCCCGGCGACCGTTGTGGCGAGGTCGGTGCCGTGATCGAGGTTGAAACCGCGCAGATAGTATTGATTGGCTTTGCCTTCGCCGCTGTGTTGGCTGATCACCAGCCCCGGCACCGTTTCGAGGACTTCGCCGGCTCGCATCAACGGACGCATGTCCAGCTGGTGCGCGATGACCGCTCCTTGAGATGCTGACTGTGCGCAATACCGACTAGGTCCTCGGCCGGCCGCTCGGCATCGGCGAGGTTCGTGAAGGTCCGCTTTCCCGTGACCGTGACATCCGCGCTGAGGGTCAGGTAAAGAGCGACATCGATGCGCACGACGCCGGCGGCTGCGAGCGTGATGTCGCGCCGGCTGATTGGCGCGAAATTCGCCAGGGTGAAGCTCAGCCGATAGGTGCCCGGTTCGAGGCCGTCGAAAGAGTATTCACCCGCCCCATTGGTCACGGTAAGCGACGAGTGCTCCCTGGCCTCGAAGTTCCACAGAGACGCCTGGCAACATCGCCCCGGTCTGGTCGTTGACCACGCCGAAAATCATTTCAGCGCTGGCCGGGAAGACAGCGAAAGAAAGGCAGCGACGCAGCACAGCGCCGATCCGGCCCGAGCGCATACGCCCGTACTCTACGGCGGCGGTGATGTTCGGATTCCGGCAATCTTGTCGATGAGAGGCTCAGGGTCGAAGCCCGAGATCGCTATATATGGAAATGACGCTTGATCGTGGCTCCGGTGACGAGTTGGTCGCCGACTTTGAGCGGGCCATTGAGGACTTCGGTCATTCGATCGTCCGACAGTCCGACGCGCAGAGCGATCGGCATGAAGAACTGCCCGTCGTAGCGCCAGACGCGAACAACGCTTCCAGGTTCCGCGGAAGGTTGAGTTTCCTGGTTGGGTGGTGGCACGTTGTCCTCCCCAATTGCGTGGAGCACATCGGGCGGTGGACGAAAAGACAGCGCGCTGTTGGGAATTCGAGTGACGTCCTCGCGATGAGATCCGGCAAGCGTGACCGTCGCCGTCATGCCAGGCCTGAGTTTTTCGTCCGGATTCGGAACGTCGACGATGGCGAGGTAGGTGGTGACGGCCGGCGCGGTCGATTGATTGGTTGACTTGATTGGTCGATTGAGTGGGCGATTGGGCGGCGGTGTTTTCGAAGGGCCCAAGCCTGATCTCCGACACCAAGCCGTTGAAGATCTCTTGCGGATACGCCTCGACGTCGAAGGTCACCAGCTGCACCGGTCTGAACGCCGCCTACGTCCGCTTCATCGAGCTGAACCTGCAGCTGGACTCGCTTGAAATCGGTCGCCACGAGAAACAGCCTGGGAGATTGCAGCGTTGCCGCAACCGTCTGTCCGATCTCGATGTTCCGCGCGATCACGATGCCGTCGATGGGTGAGCGGATCACGGTGTGATCGAGATTCGTGTTGGCTTGTTCCGTGGCGCGCTTGGCTTGCTCCACCTGGGCTTCCGCCGCCAACAGGCCCGCATCCGCCGACTGCTTGACGGCTTCCGCGCCATCCAGATCGGCCCTGGGAATGAGCTGCCGTTGAGCGAGCACCTCCGCACGCGCCAACTTCGTTCCTGCATCCATCACCGTCGTCCGCGCCCGGTCCGCGTCGGCCTGGAGCCAGCGCAAGTGCTCCTTGCGCTTCACGGAGATCAGCGTCGTAGGTCGCCGGGTCGATCCGCGCCAGCACTTGTCCAGCGCGGACGGTTGAGTTGTAGTCGGCCCCGAGGGCTTGAATGGTTCCCGACACCTGGCTGCCGACCTCGACGGTCGTGACGGCCTGAATCGTCCCTGTCGTCACGATCCGTCGAGCGATCGATCCGACGGTGAGCGGCGCGGTCGTGACTTGAACCTCGGGCGTTGTCCGAAGCGACCAGGCGAGGACGACTCCCACGGCGATCGCCACGAGTCCCGCGAATTGAAGCCATCTTCGCCCCTTCACCACGGTGACGCGGATCAGGCGACCGGATCCTGCGTCACCGTGGTGACGCTGATTCTGAACGCGTGTCAAAACCGGTAACCCAATCCGAAGGTCGCGCCCTGCGCGTTCAACGGCGTGTCGGCTTCGATTCGCGAAGTGATAGCCGGCGTCAACGGCCCAGTGTTTGGCCACAGGCATTTCTGCGCCGCCTCCCAGCGAGAATTCGAAAGCGTTGCTGGTGCTCGGTTGCGTGAATTCGCCCATCGAGACGAGCTGCGGTGTGACGTTGTCTCCAACGGCCGGTGTGAGACCGGTCAACGTGCCGCTCGAGTAGTCGAACTCTGCTTTGGGCGTCAGGTGCGCGAAACCTGCCCCCGAAAACGTAGCGGCAGTATCCGTTTGCGACTGAGAACCTCGTAGCGCAGACCACCAAGCGAATACCAGGCGGGCACGCGGGCAATGCCCGTAACCTGGAGACCGTCTGCTGCGGCGACCAACGTGGACGTGGCATCAACGCGCTGGTTCGAGCTCGGACGGTTGGATGTTTCCAAACTTGCCCAGATTGCCGTAGACCATCAGGCGCGGAGCGATTCGAACGGCAACCTCGCCGACGACGTTTCCTGACGTGTCGTCCGGGCTGACGACGAAGCCTCCCGCCCCTTCGATATATCCGCGTGAAGCCTGGGCAAACGACGGCGTCGCCGTGAGCACGACCGCCGTTGCGATAAAGATGAGCGCGCGCATGTGCATCCTCCTGTGACGAGGGCAGCTGTGGCTGCCTTGCGCCTGTGAGGCGCTGGCATCAACCTCTACAGACCGGTGTTCTGCAAACGAGGTTTAACCTAAAGATTTCTTTCTCTTTGTTTAGGGAATTCTTGCGGATCGGCGGAGGTTGGCTCAACGCGCGGCGGACGCCTGGATCATTTCGAGCATCAGGTTGTTCGGATCTCTGAACACAATCAGTTTGAGGGCGCCGATGTCGATCGGCTCGGCGCCGGCCGTGACGATCTCGCCGCCAGCGGCCTTCCAGGCTTTCGTCACCGCGTCGATGTCCTGCACACGAAGTTGAAGAACCGGGTGTGCCCGGATCCTGGAAGCGTGTGCGGACGGGTTTGCGCTCGATGTCCTTGAACTCGAGGAATGCCATTGTTACCGACGTGCCTGGAATGGTTGCGGCACTTCGCTTGAACTGTCCTCCGGGTGTGCCGGCCGTGTCCATCAACAGCTTGGTTGCGTCGAATGTCGTTCCAACCTGCGGGTCGAAGCCCAACGCGTCTTTGTAGAGCCGCAGCGTCCGGTCGGTATCCGCCACCATGATTTCGAAACCGCCGCCAGTGATGTTGCTCGACGCGGAGCCGTCGTGGGGCGAGGCTGAGCGGGCTGAACCAGCTCCACGAAGAAGCCGTCGGGGTCCTGCACGAAGATCACGCGGCTGCCGCCGGAAATGGTCGCCGGCACACCACCGGCCGAGTTGATGTGCGCGCCGGCCTTCTTCACGCGCGCGACGATTGCGTCGATGTCGCGAACCGTGAGTATCAGGTTGGCCGCACCCGGATCCTGGAAGCGCGGTTGTGCCGGGACGCGGTCGATGTCTTTGTAGCTCGATGACTTCGACGCCCATCGCCGATCCCGGAACTTTCAGCGCCGCGAAGAGCGATTGCGCCCCTGAGTGTTTCCGACTTTCATCGCCTCGGTGCCGGAGAACACGCGCGGAGCGCTTCCAACTCGAGCCCAATCACGTCCCTGTAGAACTGGATCGACCGGTCGAGGCTGGCGACGATGTGACTGAAATTGCCGATCCCGGTTATCAGCCCAGGTTCGGCAGCCGTTTGTGCCGGGGCCGTGGCGGAGACGAGCCAGAGCATGCCTGCCAACTGCAGCAAGAGCCAGGCTCTTCTTGGTGGCATGAAACCTCCGGCGCCTTTCTTCAGTGCGGACGAGCAGGGCGCTTCGGGATTATAGTAGGCGGTTAAGCGGGCGTCGATCGTGCGGCTCGCGGCGTGTCATCGAAGGAGTGGTCATCGTGAGAATTCGCTTGAACTCGATCGGCCTCGCCGCGGCGATTCTGGCGGCTTGTGTTTGGGCTCCTTTGCGGGCGACGCCTCAGCGTGGACAGGAAGGGAATGCCGCGCAGGGTGATACCGGGCGCCGGTCAACGGGGACAGCGTGGCCAAAGGGGATCGCAGCCTCAAACGCCGGCCGGTCCGACGCCTCGGCTTCCCAACGGCAAACCCGACCTGAGCGGGTTGTGGGCCAGCCCATACGCCCAATATGGCGGCGAAAGGCGCGGTCCTCGACCCGGCGACGCGCATGCCGCTGACATTCCCGCGCCAAGGTGAGGCGTTGCCCGACGCAGCGGCGGCCGCCACTGCGAATGCACCGAAAACCTACGATCTTCCTTATACGGAGTGGGGACTGAAGAGATGGAAGGAGGCATGACCCGGTTAACAAAGGCGACTACGCGGGGAGCTGCCTGCCGTTTGGGATGTCACGCAACATCAATTCGCCGCACGGCGTGCAGATCATCCACAACAACGATGCGTTGGCCTTTCTGTTCGAACAGAACACCTGGTTTCACTGGGTCCCTACGAACGGCATGAAATGGCCCTCGATCTGCCCCCCAGCTGGAACGGCGTGTCGACTGGCCGGTGGGAGGGTGATACGTTAGTCATCGAGACCACCGGTTTCAACGGAGTACACACGGTTGGACACGGGTGGCCACCCCCTCAGCAAAGAACTGAAGATGGTCAATACGTTCACGCGGACCGACTCGCGCACGATGCAGCACACGGTCACGGTGCACGATCCCAAGACCTACACGAGGGACTGGATGAACGTCCGCACCTGGAGGATCAAGCCGTACCCCGGACGTGATCATGGGTACTCGTGCGAGGAGAACAATCTTCAGGCGCTCTTCGACGGCTCGATCAAGGTCTGGAAAGTTCCCGAAGACGAAGACGAGAACTAGACCGTCGTGCGAGGTTTTCGAGGTTAGCAGGAGGCATCAATGGCACGGAACCGGTTTGTGGCAGTCTCGGTCATCGCCACGTGGCTCTTCGGGGTGGCGCCGCTGGTCGCCCACCACGCGATCACGGCGGAGTTCGACCCGAACAGGCCGATCACCTTCACTGGAACGATCAAGCGGGTGGAGTGGATGAATCCGCACATCTACACGCAGGTCGAGGTGAAGGAAGCTGGCGGCAAGGTGGTCGTGTATGCAGGGTCGAAGGCGGACCGCCGAATGCGCTGTATCGCCAAGGCTGGAGAAAGGACGACATCAAGGTGGGGGAGACCGTGACGGTGAGCGGTCTGCGCGCCAAGAGCGACGCGTCGATGAACATCGGCCAGGCGACGATCACTACGTCCGACGGCCGGAAGATCTACGGCACCGGCGTGCGCGGCCCCAACGGCACACCAGCGCAGTAGGTTCATTTCGATACTCCACTCAGATCGTAAGCCGCGACGCTGTTGCCGAAGAGGAACGGAACCACGGCAACCTGTCGTGATCGCGATGTAACCGAAGTCAGCTCCGGCGGCGGTGAACTGAAGCAGCGTCCGCGTCGTCCCGAGGCGGATACGTGCAGCAGGCGCATGCCGAAGACGTCGGTGACGAGAAAGCCGCCCCGGCCGTCTGATTCGATGCCATCGATCCCGCCAAGTGGCTGCGGCGTGATCTCGGTTTTCGCCTTGGTCCTCAAATCAAACGCGATCAGGTGTCCACCAGCTGGGGCACCTTGCGCACCCTGTGCACCTCGTGCACCTTGAGCTGCACCCATTGTTCCAACAATAAGCCGATTGCCGTCGACGAGCACCCCATTGGGCGTTTCAATCGGCTCGGCGATTTCGACGAACATCGATGCTTTGCCGTCCTTGACCGCGTAGATGCGGAACGTCTCGCGAGTCCGAGGCGTAGACGGTGCCGTCGGGCGCTGTCGCGAGATCGTTCAAGAACTTGGCGCCGTCAATTTTCACCCGGGAGGTGATGCGGCCGCTGGCAATCTCGATCGCGACGACTTCGTCGATGTCGGTCACCCAGAGCGTGCCGCCGACGCTGCGCAGACCCTTCGGGGCGTTGAGTCCGGTTGCCCACTTCGCGTTGACGACTTTGCCGTCCGCCGCCAGCCTGGAGATGTGACCCGTTGCCATCTCTTGCCAAGACGTCGCCGTTGATTGACGAAACAAAGATCGCGTTCGACGTGGGATCGTAGTACGCGCTTTCGGGAGCGTTGACGTCGGCGCTCCAGGTCCACAGCGCAGTTGGCTCGGGGGCGTTGCTTCGTGGTGGATTCTGAGCGAGCGCGCGCAGTCGCGAAAATCAGCGTCAGTGCCGTCATCTTCACTATCCGCATTTCAGTGACCTCACGTTGGCAAGTACGCGAGTCAACCTGAGAATGGCAAGCCACCGGTTTCTGATAGGCTAGACTCGCCGTGCAAACAACCCTTCGCTCGTTCGATCTCGCCCATCTTGCGCACATCGAGCTGCTGACGCCGAAGCCGGACGAGAGCCTTCATTTCTTCGTCAACGTGCTCGGCATGACCGAGAGCGGTCGGCGAGGCGATTCCGTGCTATCTCCGCGGCTGGGACGACTACGAACATCACACGCTGAAACTGACCGCATCTGAGCGTTGCGGGAATGGGTCACATGGCGTTCCGGGCGACGAGCCCGGAAGCGCTGGAGCGGCGCGTCGCGGTGATCGAGGCATCGGGCCTGGGCAAGGGATGGATCGACGGCGACCTGGGCCACGGGCGCGGCCTTACCAGTTCATGACCACCGACGACCATCTCATGGAGATCTACTACGACACCGAGTGGTACGCGCCGCCCACGGAGCTGAAACCGTCCCTCAAGAATCAGGCGCAGCGGTTTCCGGCCCGCGGCGTCAACGTGCGGCGGCTCGACCACGTCAACCTGCTGGCATCCGAGGTGGCGGCGCTGCGGCACTTCATGGAGCAGGTGGTCGGCATGCGAACGACCGAGATGATCGTGCTGGACAACGGACAGGAGGCGGGCGCGTGGGTCACGACCACCAACAAAACCTACGACCTCGCGTTCACCGCGGACCACTACGGCGCTCGCGGGCCGCTTCCATCACGTCACCTACGCCGTCGACTCCCGCGAGGAGGTGCTCTGCGCGCCGCCGACATCTTCCTCGAGAACGGCGTGCACATCGAGACCGGCCCGCACAAGCACGCCATCCAGCAGACGTTTTTCCTGTACGTCTACGAGCCCGGCGGCAACCGCGTCGAGGTGGACAACGCCGGCGCGCGTCTGATGCTGGCGCCGGACTGGCAGCCGATCGTGTGGACGCGAAGCCGAGCGCAAGAAGGGTCAGGCGCTGGGGACTCAAGACGATCGAGAGCTTCCACACCCACGGCACGCCGCCGATCGAGCAGTACACCGGTCCTCGCCGCAAGTAATCCAGGCGCGGCGCGAACATCACCTTTATCCACTCAACATCCGTAAGGAACACGTAGTGCGTCCGCGATCGCGCCGGCGCGGCGGTAAGCTAGCGATCCGGAGGTTTGCGAGGACATGAGACGTCTTGCCGGGGCGGCACTGCTCGTTTTGTCGATTCCAGCGCTTGGTCTTGCCCAGGCGCCGACCGGCGTCCTCCGTGTCGCGACCCGGGAAGTCAAGCCATTCGTGTTCGACGAAGGCGGCCATCTGACCGGATTCAGCATCGAGCTGTGGCAGGAAATCAGTCGTCAGATGAACGTCAAATCCGAATTCATCGTGAAGCCGTCGGTCCAGGACCTTCTCGACAGCGTGAAATCGCACGAAGCCACGTTGGGCATTGCCGCGATCTCCATCACGGCCGAGCGCGAGATGGAGCTCGATCTGTCGCAACCGATGTTCGACGCCGGACTCCAAATCGTGACCTCAATCCAGGGGACACCCCGTCAACGGCTGCTGGCTGTCATCGCTGGCGCACTCTCCTCGACTGCCTTGCCGATCTTGGGAATCGTCCTGCTGATCATCGTGCTGATCGCGCATCTTGTCTGGTTCTTCGAGAGACGGCATCAATCCGGCCTGCTGGCGCACCCGTCCTACTTTCCAGGCATTCTCGAAGCCTGCTGGTGGGCGGCCTCGACGCTGGCCACGCAGGCGGACCAGATGCCACGCAGCGCCCTGGCAAGAATCACCGCAGTCGTCTGGATGTTCACGAGCGTCGTGTTCATCGCCTACTTCACGGCGTCGGTCACCTCGTCGCTCACGCTGCAGCAGCTGCAGGGGACATCAACGGGCCCGAGGATCTTCCCGGAAAGCGCGTGGCGAGCGTTCAGGGCAGCACGTCGGCTGAGTACCTGAAGCAGCATGCGATCGGCGTCACGGAGTTTCCCAAAGTCGAGGAGGCGTTGGAAGCGCTGCAACGAGGCGAGGTAGACGCGGTGGTCTACGATGCGCCAGTTCTGCTGTATTACGCCTCGCACGAGGGCAACGGCAAGGTCCAGGCGGCTGGAGCCATCTTCCACAAAGAGAACTACGGCATCGTCTTTCCCGCCGACAGCCGCTATCGAAAACCGGTGAACGAGGCGCTGTTGCACATCAAGGAATCTGGCACGCATGACCGCCTGTACCAGAAGTGGTTCGGTGGGAACGGCCTCTAGAAAGCGCCGGCAACGAATCCACGGCTTTTGATCTAAAGTGGCGTCCGTGCACCTGACGAGGAGCGCTCGGCTCGCGTTGTCGAAGTTCTAGCTAAAGAAAGTTGGAGGTCCGATGCGGAACAGCCTTGCGATGGTCGCCCTGCTGCTGATTGTTCCCGCTGTCGCTCAGGCCCAATCGCCAAATGGCGAAGCCGTCTACACGCAGCACTGCGCGTCGTGCCACGAGGGGACGTTGCCGCGTATGCCCACCCGCGAGGCGCTCCGAGCCTACACGCCGGAAGCCGTCGAGACCGCGCTCAGCTCGTTCACGATGCGCAGACAGGGCGGAGCACTGAGTGGCGCGGAGCGTCGGGCCGTCGCCGAACATGTGACAGGGCGCCCGGCCGGATCGTATCGAGCGCCCCTTGACGTTATTCCCAAGAGTGCGCACTGCACGCCGGCCGGCAGCGCCGCATCAGCCGATCCGCTGGCGGGCCCCGCCTGGAACGGGTGGGGGCCGGACCTGCGCGGCACACGATTCCAACCTGCGGCCGCGGCAGGGTTGACCGCGAGTGACGTGCCGCGACTCAAACTGAAGTGGGCGTTCGGATTTCCCGGAGTGTCCGCGTCTGGCTCGCAAGTGACCGTCGTCGGCAGCCGTGCCTTTGTTGGCAGCCGCAACGGTGTGGTGTACGCCCTGGACACTCGCACAGGCTGCCTGGTCTGGGCGTTCGAAGCGGATGCCGGCGTTCGATCGACTCCTGTCGTCGATCGAATGGTCGATGGCCGCAGCGCAACGGTCTATTTCGGCGACGCACACGCACAGGTCTACGGCGCTCGACGCGGCGACCGGCGCGATGCGATGGAAGGTCAAAGTGGACGATCACCCGGACGCGATCGTCACGGGTGGAGCCGCGATTCTGAACGGCCGTCTGTACGTCGGGGTCTCCTCGCTCGAAGAGGGCACGGCCGTCGTGCCTACCTATCAGTGCTGCACGTTCCGCGGCAGCGTCGTCTCGCCTCGATATGGCAACGGGACGGCAGGTTTGGAAGACATTCACCGTTCCCGACGAGCCGCGTCCCACCACAAAGAATAGTCTCGGCACGCAGCTGTTCGGCCCTTCCGGAGTCGGCGTCTGGTCGGTGCCTGTTCTCGATCCCGATCGAAACCGATTGTATGTCGCCACCGGCGATAGCTACTCGAATCCTCCCGCGCGCGAAAGCGACGCCATCATGGCGCTCGCCATGGACACCGGTCGCGTTGTCTGGATTCAGCAGACGCTGGCGGGCGATGCCTGGAACGTCGGGTGCTTCGAAACAGCGGGGCCTGGCCGCGTGAATTGCCCGGAGTCTGCGGGTCCTGATCACGACTACTCGAGCGGTCCATCACTCGTGGTGTCTCCTGATGGACGTCGCGTGCTGCTCGCCGGTCAGAAGTCGGGAGTCATGCACGGTGTCGATCCCGAGTCGGGCGAGTTGCTGTGGAAAACGCGGGCGGGCGAAGGAGGTGTCCTGGGCGGCATCGAATGGGGCTTTGCCACCGACGGCTCCGTTGCGTGCATCTCGTTGTCCAACGCGCTCGAGAAGAAGGCGGGCGAAGCCGGCGGCCTCGTGACGATGAGCGTGCTGGACGGGAAAATGCGCTGGTCGGTGCCGCCACACGCGGATTCGTGCGGTGGGAGGACCGGGTGCAATACCGGTCAGCCTCAAGCGGTCAGCGCGATTCCGGGGGTCGTCTTCTCCGGAAGCCTGGACGGTCATCTCCGCGCCTACGACGCTGAAAGCGGACGCGAGCTCTGGGACGTGGACACCGCGCGAGAATTCGAGACGGTCAACACCGTGCCTGCGCGCGGCGGATCGCTCAACGGACCCGGTGCCACCATCGTCGGGGGCATGCTCTTTGTGAGCTCGGGCTACGGCTCGCTCGGGTTCATGCCCGGGAATGTGTTGCTCGCGTTTTCGGTTGATGGGGCAATGACAGAAACCGCTTGCGTGCCCCGCCGGAAACAATTACGTTTGAGTTCCTTATACGCAGGGGAGGCAGTCGATGACGAAGGGCTGGCCGGTGTGGCTCGCCGGCTGCTTGGCGGTCTCGTTGGCGTCTGCGGGTTCCCTCGGCGCCGGCAGGGTGTCTCCGCAATCCACCGGTGCGCCAGAGCCGGTGGCCACGCATCGGGCGACCATCAATCAGTACTGCGTAGCGTGCCATAACGAACGCGTCAAAACCGCCGGCTTGACTCTCGATGCGGCCGGTATCGACCGCGTCGGCGGACACGCCGAAACCTGGAAAAAGTCGTCCGGAAGCTTCGCGGGCGGATGATGCCTCCGCCCGGGCGTCCGAGGCCAGACGAGGCCGCGTACGACGCCGTCGTCTCGTATCTCGAAAGTTCCCTCGATCGTGCCGCTTCTGCCGCACCCAATCCTGGCCGCGCCGAGACGTTCCGCAGGCTCAATCGAACCGAGTACCAGAATGCGATTCGCGACCTTCTCGCGCTCGATATCGATGTCTCCGCCCTGCTTCCCAAAGACGATGTGAGTCATGGCTTCGATAACGTGGGCACGGCCCAGTTGTCGCCGACGCTGCTGGAGCGATACCTGACCGCGGCGCAGAAGGTCAGCCGACTCGCGGTCGGGAGCCCGCTGTCATCTCCTGCCAGCCACATCGTCGTGCTTCCTTCGGACTTGACCCAGGAAGATCACGCAGACGGTCTGCCGTTCGGCACGCGCGGCGGCACGACGGTTCGTTACAACTTTCCGCTCGACGGCGCGTACGAGATTCAGGTTCGGCTCTCCAGAGACCGAAACGAGAAACGTCGAAGGACTCACCGAGCCGCACCAGGTCGAGATCGCGCTGGATGGCAAACGAGTGGAAGTCTTCACCGTGAAGCCGAACCGGAACCAGAGCGGGGCGTACTACGCTGACGAGGCCGTGGACAAGAATCTCAAGCTTCGACTGCCGGTCGAAGCCGGTCCGCACGAGCTCGCCGTCACGTTCCTGCGAAAGACGTCCGCGTTGCCGGAAACGGAGCGCCAGCCGTACCAGGCGCACTTCAACATGGATCGGCATCCTCGGATTCAGCCGGCGGTGTATTCGGTGTCCATCACCGGACCGTTCGAGCCGGGCGTGGCAACCGTCACGCCGAGCCGAGACCGGATCTTCGTGTGCCGTCCTTCCGATCCATCGGCCGAAGCCGACTGCGCGAAGAAGATCGTCGCGACATTGGCGCGTCGCGCCTATCGGCGGCCGGTAACGGACGCGGATCTCCAGGCCCCTCTGGCCTTCTACAACGAGGCTCGAGCCGACGGAGGGTTTGATGCCGGCATCGAGATGGCGCTCCGGGCGATTCTCGCGAGCACGGAGTTCCTGTTCCGCGTCGAACGCGATCCGAAGAACATCGCGCCGGGCACGGCATACCGAGTCAGCGATGTGGAGCTGGCTTCGCGTCTCTCGTTCTTCCTCTGGAGCAGCATTCCCGACCAGGAGTTGCTCGACCTGGCCGTTCGCGGCGCTGCTGAAGGAGCCGGCAGTTCTCGAGCGCGCAGGCACAGCGGATGCTGGCCGATCCTCGTTCGGAAGCGCTGGTCACGGACTTTGCGGGGCAGTGGCTGTATCTGCAGGAACCTGGCAGCGTCGAACCCGGACGCGCGCATGTTTCCGGATTTCGACGACAACCTGCGCCAGGCGTTCCGGCGCGAGATCGGAGCTGTTCTTCGAAAGCATCGTCAAGGAAGACCGCAGCGTGCTCGATCTCCTGCGGGCGGACTACACGTTCGTCAACGAGCGGCTGGCCAAGCACTACGGCATCCCGAACGTCTACGGCAGCCGATTCCGGCGCGTGACGCTCGGCGACGACCAGCGTCCGCGGAGGACTGCTCGGTCAAGGCAGCATTCTCACCGTGACGTCGTACGCAAACCGGACGTCGCCGGTGCTTCGCGGCAAGTGGATGCTCGAGAACATCCTAGGAACGCCGCCGCCTCCGCCTCCGCCCAACGTGCCGCCGCTTCCAGACAACCACGCGGGCGGCCGGGCGCTCTCGATGCGCGAGCGCATGGTGCAGCACCGGGCGAATCCCGCCTGCTCCGGCTGCCATCAGCTGATGGATCCGGCAGGCTTGTCGATGGAGCACTTCGATGCCATCGGCCGGTGGCGCGCGCGCACGGAAGCGGGGACTGCTGTGGATGCCTCGGGCGGTTTGCCCGACGGTTCGACGTTCGACGGAATGGACGGTCTCCGCCGTGCGCTGCTGAACCGCCCGGAGCTGTTCGTCTCGACCCTCACCGAAAAGCTGCTGACGTACGCGCTCGGCCGCGGGCTGGAGTATTACGATGCCCCGACCGTCCGAGCGATTGCCAAAGACGCGCGCTCGAACGACTACAAGTTTTCGTCGCTGGTGCTCGGTATCGTCACGAGCTCGCCGTTCCAGATGAGGAGGTCGCAATGATCGTCACGAAGATGGCGTTTGCCGCGCCGCACGTTCCTTCGCGGAATGGGTACTGCGCTGGCGCTGCCATTGCTCGATGCGATGGTTCCGGCGCTGTCCGCCGTCGCGCAGACGGCGGCAAGCCCGGTCCGTCGACTGGGCTTCGTCTACATCCCGATGGGCATGAACGCTGCGGCATGGACGCCTGCCTTGAGGGCCACATCACCGACTTGTCGCCTTCGCTTGGTCCGCTCGCGCCTGTTCTGGATCAGCTCACGATTTTCACGAACCTCGAGCTCAGGAACGCGTACACCACGGGTAATCACGCTTCGGCGAACTGCGCGTTTCTGAGCTGTGCGAAGGCCAAGAGAACCGAAGGCACCGACTACCAGCTCGGCACGACCGTGGACCAGCTGGCCGCGCAAAGCATCGGCAAGGCAACTCCGATTCCTTCGCTCGAACTCGGGCACCGATCTCATCGCCCAGGTCGGCAACTGCGACAACGGCTACGCGTGCGCGTACCAGAACAACCTGTCGTGGTCGTCGCGCAACGACGCCGCTGCCGACCGAAGCGGATCCGCGCGTCGTGTTCGAGCGGTTGTTCGGCGACGGCGGCAAGCCCGATCAGCGCCGCGCCGAGCTGCAGAAGAGCGGCAGCATCCTCGACTGGATGACCAACGACCTGGCCCGGCTGCAGAAGGAGCTTGGCCCGGGCGATCGGACGAGGCTGAGCCAGTATCTCGACTCGGTCCGCGAGGTCGAGCGCCGCATCCAGCAGGCGGAACGGCAGAGCGACGTCACGCCATTGCCGGATCTCGAGCGCCCGGCCACGGTGCCTGCCGCCTGGGAAGACCACGTGAAGCTGATGTTCGATCTGCAGGTGCTCGCGCATGCAGGCCGACCTCACGCGGATCATCACGTTCCAGCTGGCGCGCGAAACCAGCACGCGAACCTATCCGCAGATCGGCGTGCCCGAGCCGCATCATCCGGTCTCGCACCACACGAACGATCCGGAGAAGCTCGCGAAGCTGGCCCAGATCAACGCGTATCACGTGTCGCTGTTCGCGTAGCTTCGTCGAGAAGCTGCAGGCGACGCCGGATGGCGACGGCTCACTGCTCGACCATTCGATGTATCTGCTGGGCAGCGGCATGGGGAACCCCGACATCCACAATCACACCAACCTCCCGATCGTCCTGGCCGGTGGCAGGACCAGCAAGAAGAAAGGGGCACGGCACATCAGGTACGAGCAGCCGGCACCGCTCGCCAATCTTCATCTGACGCTGCTCGAGAAGGTGGGCGTGCGTCTGGACGACGTTCGCCGACAGCAGCGGGAAGATCGTAGATCTGGAGCCTCTCGGCGTGTGAGGAGCTGGCGATGACGCGCCTCCTGGGTGGCGTTGCTGTTCGTGGTCAGCGTTGGCGTGGCCGAGCGCCGAAGTGCGGCTGGTGGACGCCGTGAAGGCGGGCGATCAGCCAGCCGTTCGCGCGCTGCTGGATCGGCGGGTGAATGTCAACGCCGCGCGAGGCGGACGGCGCCACGGCTCTGCATTTCGCTGTCGACCAGGACGCGCTCCCGCTCGTCGAGCTTCTGGTCCGGCGCCGGCGCCAACGTGAACGCCGCCAATCGCTACGGCGTCACGCCTCTCTGGCTGGCATGCGTGAATGGCAACGCCGCCGTCATCGAAACACTCTTGAAGGCTGGCGCCGACGCGAACACCTCGATGCCGGAGGGCGAGACGGTGCTCATGACCGCCGCTCGCACCGGCAAGGATTGAGGCGGTGAAGACGCTGCTCGGTCATGGCGCGGCGGTGAATGCGAAAGAAGGCTGGCACGGACAGACCGCGCTGATGTGGGCCGCCGCCGAAGGCTATCCCGACGTCGTTCGTGCTCTGGTCGCCAGCGGTGCCGACGTCCACATGCGGTCGAACGGCGGATTCACGGCGCTGTTGTTTGCGGCGCGGGAAGGCCGGATCGCGGCGGTTCAAGCCCTGGTCGCGGCAGGCGCGAACATGAACGACGCGCTGCCGGTCCGCACGCGTCAGTCAGCGACCGCCGCTGCCGCCGGCCGGTTCCACGACAAGCCCGGAGGTCGGTCTCAACGCCTTCCTGCTCGCATCGGCGAACGCTCACTACGAGCTGGCCGCCTGGTTCCTCGATCGCGGCGCCGACCCAGACGCGCGCGCCTCAAGGGTGGACCGCGCTGCACCAGGTGTCGTGGGTTCGAAAGGCCGGCGTGTCGGGCAGCAATAACCCTGCTCCAGAAGGATCCGGCAACATCGGACAGCCTCGAGTTCGTCAGAAAGCTGGTCGCCAAAGGTGCGGCGTTGAACGCCCCGCGTCACGAAGAAGCCGTCCATGGGCGTCACGACACTCAACTCGGCCGGCGCAACGCCGTTCCTGCTCGCAGCCCGAACCGCAGACGCCGACCTCATGCGCTTGCTCGCCGAGCTCGGTGCCGATCCGCGGATGCCCAACGAAGACGGGACGACCCCATTGCTCGTGGCGGCCGGCGTCGGCACTCAGGCGCCCGGTGAAGATCCCGGAACCGAGCCGGAAGTGCTCGAAGCCGTCAGCGGTGGCGCTCGCTCTCGGCAACGACTTGAACGCGGTGGATACGAATGGCGAGACCGTCATGCACGCCGCCGCGCATAAGCACGTGCCGACGGTCGTGAGGTATCTGGCGCGAACGAAGGGGCCAGGATCGACGTGTGGAATCGGCCCAACAAGAAGGGCTGGACGCCCCTGAAGATCGCCGAAGGCGTCCAACGAGGCATGAACATCGTCAGTTCCCCGCGACCGCGGCTGCGATTCGAGACGTGATGGGCGCGGCTGCCGGTGCCCAATCCGGCACGCGAGGGCAAGAAAAGGAGGGGCAGAGCTTTTGCGGTGAAGTCCCGGTCGCGGGCAATCACAGGTCCGATCGCAGCGCGATCGTTGGTTCGATGCGCGTTGCCCGGCGAGCGGGAAGCGTAGCTCGCCACGACTACCGCGACGGCGAGCACCAGTGGCACGCTGACGAACGTCACCGGATCCAATGCGCCGCCGCATAACAGGACTCCGATGAACCGAGCGGCAATGAGGGAGACACCGAGCCCGGCGGTCATGCCGATGAACGAGAGCCGCAGGCTTTGGCCGACAACCAACCGGATGACGTCGCGGCGGAGAGCGCCGAGCGCCACACGAATCCCCAGCTCACGTGTCCGCAGGCTCACTGAATACGCCATGACCCCGTAGATACCCACCACGGCGAGCAACAGCGACACGCCGCCCAGCAGCGTCAGGAGCCATGCGGCCATGCGTGGCGCCCACAATGCGGAGTCGAGGACATCGGACAGCGTCGAGACATTGGTGATTGGCAGTTTCTCGTCCAGCTGGCGGAGCTGACTTCGGACCGTGCCGATGACGGCGTCGGGATTCTTGCTGCGGATCAGCAACGCCAGGTTCGATTGATACACCTGGGTCAGGGGTCGATAGAGAATCGGCGGCGAGTCACTTCCAAGCGAACGATACTTGCTGTTTCTGACGATGCCCACTACCTGGTGGAAGTCGGTATTGAACAGCTTCACGCGTTTTCCGAGTGCCTTCCTGGCCGGGCCAGAGCAGGTTGGCCAGCCGTTCGTTGACGACCGCGACGAGCGGAGCGGTGGACTGATCGCGCTCGTCAGTGCCGCGGCCCCGCACCAGGGGAATGCCGATTGTCTCGAAATACGAGGCGCCGACGATGCCGGTCGGCAACGATCCGGCCGTTGCGGGAATCGCGACGATCCTCCCCCTCGATGAAGACCGTCCGAGTCTGACCTCCGCCAGACAGCGGCACCAGGTCGGCCAACGCAGCCGATTGAATCCCGTTCACCGCGGTCGCGCGCTCGATGGCCTGTCGCTGGAACTCGCGACCCTGGCCCTGAGTGTAGCCTTGCGCGGAAAGCTCGAAGCGCATGGCAGCGAGATCGGCACACGTCGAACCCGAGGTCGATCTGCCGAGCCGCTTGAAAGCTCCGAATGAACAGGCCGGCACCTCACGAGCGCAATGAGCGACAGCGCCACCTGCACGGCGATCAACGTATGGCGCACGCTGCGCCGCCGCCCGCCGCCGCCATGTGACTGGTCGTGCCTTTGAGCTCTCCGACCACGTCAGGTCGAGAGGCGCGAATGGCCGGCACGAGTGAGAACAACACGCACGTGAGCATCGAGACGATGAGGGTGGAATCCGAGCACCTGAACATTCAACCGTAACTCGATATCGCCGGCTCCCACACCCGGCGGGCGATAGGGACTCACACCAGGTCTTGAGCCCATCGAGCGAGCAGCAGGCCCGCAAGGCCGCTGATCAACGCAAGAACCAGCCCTTCAGTGAAGAGAGCTGGCGCATCAATCTCCCGCGGCTCGCGCCAAGAGTAAAACCGGATCGCCATTTCCTTCTGCCGGACCGTCGCCCGTGCCAGCATCAGATTCGCGACGTTCGCGCACGCGATGAACAGGACGAGGCCGACGATCGTCATGGCAAGCAACCCGACAGAAGTCGCGATGGTCCGGCGTTCGTCTGGGCTGATACCCAATCGCCGCACGCCGACGCTGCGGCCTCCGTTGTCGTTCGGGAAGGCTTGCTCCCGAGCTGGACGCGCGATGGCCTTGAGGTTCGCCTCGGCTTGCGGCAGCGTCACTCCCGGTTTCAACAAGCCGGTCGCCAGGAAATAGTCGAAACGCCGGGACGGGGCATGCCCTGAAGCGTCTGGCCGGTGGTCGTGACCGGATACGTCATGGTGGGGACCCACAAGGCAGCGCCACCCCACCGACTCGATGCCTCTGAACCCTGGCGGCATGACGCCCACGATCGTGAATGCGTGGTTGTTCACCGACATCGTGCCGCCAACGACGGCCGGATCGCCGCCGAACCGCGATTGCCAGAGCGGGTAGCTGAGCACGGCGACCAGGCTTGCACCTTCGGTTCGATCCTCCTCCGGCAGAAAAGTCCGACCGAGAATCGGCTGATGCCAAGAGTCGCGAAGTAGTTGCCTGCGACGAGCTCGGCCAGCACCTGATCGGGCTCGCCGTTGCCGCCTGCCAGGCTCACGGTCGCGAAGGCTTCGGACGTCATCGCCTCGAATACGTCGCGTTGCGGTCGCGAAGTCGACGAAGTTCTTCAGCGACATGCCGCGCTCACCGGGATTCCGAGCATCCGTCATGTATACGGTCACCAGGCGCGGCAGCAGATTCTCGACGGCGGCGGTTTCCAGCACGACGGCATAGACGAAGCCGAAGATCGTCGTATTGGCGCCAATGCCCAGGGCTAGAGTCGTGATCGCGACGAAGGTGAAGCCCTTGCTCTTGACCAGCATTCGGCACGCATACCGGACGTCGCGGCCAACGGCCCCGAGCAGAGCGCCGGCTCGAATGTCGCGGATCTCCTCCTTCACTTGTTCGACGCCGCCGATTCGAGCGCGGCAGCCCGCCCGGCACTGGCGTGCGAGAGCCCCGCGCGCGCCTTCTCGTCCACGAAGATCTCGAAGGCACCACGCACTTCCTCATCGAGGTCTCGATCGACCTGGCGGCCCTGGGTGAAATTGCGGACGAGTTAGCGATCCAGGCACGGAACCCCATGGCCGAGCTCCTTCACGCTTCGAGCGCGCGTAATGGCGAGAGAGATGCGGTTCCAATACCCCTGCTGTTCCTGGTCCAGCTGCCGTCGTCCGGCCGTCGTGAGCCGGTAGTCATCGTTCGCGCGGCGTTTGTTTTCCGACGAACCCCACGTGGATGACAGCCAGCCGGCCTCTTCCAGGCGATGAAGCGCCGGAAACAGCGACGGGCTGGACCTGAAACGTTCCGCGCGTGATGTCAGCGATCCGCCGGGATACACCCAGGCCGTGCGGAGCTCCTGGGAGGCGAGCGCCTTGAGAATGAGCAGGTCGAGCGTGCCCTGGACCAAGGGCCGTGGGTTTGGCAACCATGAGATCCTCGCGGGTCATCTCTGGTCACACGACCAGATCGTTTCCATATAGACGTTCGATAGGTCGAGGATGTTCCTATCGAGCGTCAATAAGGCGCGTCACAACGGCGAGACGATCGCCGTACGGCGGCGGCGAGTTCGAGCTGATGCGGGTCCACGGCGGAGCCTGAACCGCCGGAGAGATCGCCGAGATTTCGGACTTCGTGATGAGGCTACAGAGCTGGCTCGATCCGGAGAAGCGCGCCGCGTCGTCTTCGTCCGTGATGACGCGCAGGAGGCCGTCGGGACCTTGGCGGACGTCGCGAATCCGCTGGTGAAGATCCGTCAGTAGCGTCTCACGCCGCGCTCTTCCAGCTGGCCGTTGACGACCACACGCTCCAGCCCTCCGGTGCGCCGGCACCTCGCCCCGACGTGAGCTGCCGACGAAGAGATTGCCCTTCCACGCAGGAATCCGATCGGCTGTGTAGAAGGCCAGACCCGTGGGCGCGATCGATGGGATCCACAGAATCAGCGGCTGCTCGATGCCGGGCCCGAGCGGAACATCCGAGATCCGCGGCCCCTCGTAGGTCCGGCCGAGAAGCTGAACTTCGGCCAGCCATAGTTACGCCCCGGCGAGATGATGTTGACCTCGTCGCCGCCGTTTGGTCCGTGCTCAGCCGCCAGGATGGTGCCGGTCGCTTCATGGACCGTGAGGCCGAGCTGATCGCGGTGCCCGTATGAGAAGACCTCGGGGCGCCATCCGGCCTTGCCCACGAACGGATTATCCGGCGGAACCGTTCCATCGTCGCGCAGGCGGAGCACTTTTGCCGTAGACGCTGTTCCCGGTCTGCGCCTCCTGGCCGAACGGCGCTCCCGTGGTCATGTAGAGCAGCCCGTCGGGACTGAAGCGCGATCCGCGAGCCGCTCGACCCGGTCTTGAGTTCGCCGGCGAAGATTTCCTGCAGCTCCGTGATGGCCTTCCCGTCGAATCGCCCGCGGCGAGGCGCGATCGCCGCCTGCTGCTGCGCGGAGTCGCCGCCACCGGCGTTGGTCTTGTTGTGGGTGAGCTACGAGACCATTCGTCGCGAACTTCGGGTGCAGGACAGACGTCGAGGCAAGCACCTCCGCCCGCGGAACGCCGGCGGTCTGCGGCACGCCGGCCACCGCCCCGATGGTCGAGTGTCGCGCCGCGGCCCGTCGCGTTGCGGACGATCCGCAGCCTCACGCCGCGCTCCGTGACGAGCGCGTCCCCATTGGGCAGCATCGCCAGGCTGAACGGATGCACCAGGCCCTTGGCGACGACGACGACCCGAATCTTGTGCTGTTCAGCCGTGTCGAAGGTGTAGGACTCGGAGGTGAGGACCACCGGGGCGACCCGATATTCTGGGGCTGATTCTGGCTGCGCCACGGCGGCGACCGACATGACGGCGAACGGCAATCGACAACTCGATCCAACGCACGACCCGGCACGATAGACGCAGCATGCTGATCTCCAGCGGGCGATTCTACCGGAAACGAAGCCGCCTCTGTCAGCGTCGCAGACGTTATGGCTTCGGGGCGCGGCTCTGACGGAGGTAGTGCGGACTGTAGGGATGCCGTACGGCGTGGTGACCTGCGCCGCGGCTTTGGCCTTGCCGAACTCCTCGTCCGACTTCTTGAGGGCCTCCAATTCCTCCTCGGTGCAATCGAGAAACGTGACGTCCTCGCGAGGGACGAAGAATACCTGCCCAATGGGCATGGTTCGCAGGCCGAGATCCCCTCGCCGGGCTGGAGCACGTAGCGAAATTCCGTTTCGTGCACGTACCAGTCGGTCTCGACGCGGACGACGAGCATCGCGGCGATGGGCCGCTCGATGTTGTGGAAGATTGGCGCACACTCGTGTCCCAGCCCGACGGGCGTCTGAAATTCGTCGCTCCCCGCAACGTGACGGCAGCTGGGCGGCGTGCCGAGGTCCTCGGGCACGACGAACTTTCGCACGAGCAGCAGCGCTTCGTCCCGCGGGACATCTTCAGATCTTTGTTCAGGAACTCGACGTCCTGCATCACCATGCCGATGCCCGCCGACTGGCAGCGCCGCGCGGGACGGCGAAGATCGGCACGAGGTCGCCTTTTCTGAGCCTTGAGTAGTAGACGAACTGATAGCGCCCTTCTCCGTAGAACCCGATGTAGAACGACTCGAAAGGCTCGAGCGGCGGGTAGACCATCCAACCGAGAGTGGAGCCGGCCTCGAGGACGGGGCACGCCGGGTGCGTGGCGCGGCTAACAACGGACGCTGACTTTCGCGCTTCGGGCTTCAGACCGGATGCCCGGGCGCAGCGAGTTGGGAAACAACCGGACTTCCATGGTGTGTGTCGGTCGAAGACCTCCGCGGGCGCTCAGAAATGGTGATGATACTCGGTGGCTGCCCGAAGGTCCACGCAGCGACAGAAGCCGGGGTCCGCCTATGACGTCAGGACATGATCGCCGACCATCGCTTCCAGATTGCACGGCGCGGCAAGCCTGGCACGCGCTTGCCGCCGGAGTCTGGACGAATCAGGCCGAGCTCAGCGCTCGCTGTCGAGCGTTCGCATTTGATACTCGTCGTATCGATACCCCGCAACGGCCGACTCCGGAATCGACTCCTCAATTCCGGCAATTTCCTCCGCCGACAGCGAGACCTGCAAGGCGCCCAGCGATTCGGTCAACTGCGTCCGCGTCCGCGCGCCGATCAGCGGGACGCACCGCAGACTGTTTCGCGAGGACCCATGCGATTGCAAGTTGTGAAGCACTGACTCCTTTGTCTGCAGCGGAGACGCTGCAGCTGCTCGACAAGCCGGTCATTTCGCTGGCGATTTCCACACTAAACGAGGCCAGGTGGATCGGAAGATCGCTCCGAGCAACCGTCTTGGAGCCGCTCAAAAGCCCACGCGACAAGACGCCATGCGCAGGCTGAGCACCTACGCCCAGCTCAGGAAGGAGCGAGAAAGATGGACGCCTCCGGTTTGCGACTGATCAGCGACAGGCCGATCCTGCAGGTCGCTGATCGGGTGTACTTTGGGCGCGTCGAATCGTCCTCCGCTCCCACCTCGGACAGGCCGATCGCGCGGACGTATCCCGCTTTCACCAGATCGGCGATTCGCTCCAACCGTTTCTTCGATGGGCACGGAAGGATCCAGGCGGCCGGGCCGGTAGATGTCGATGTGATCGACCCCGAGCCACAGGCTAGCCGAGAGTTCTTGACGCAGCCGGTCAGTGTGCCGATCGACCAGCCTCCGTCAGGCGCCCCCCACGCGAGAGATCCTTGCAAATCACGAGAGCAGCGCCTTATCGCGGCGATCGCGTAGCGCCCGGCCGATCAGCAGCCCGTTGTGCCCGGCGCCGTAATAGTCACCTGTGTCCAGCAGATTGATCCCGCTGTCGAGCGCGGCATGAATCGGTGGCGGCATATCGCTCGCTCGTCGGCCAGTCCGTACATCCCGGACATCCCCATACCAGCCCCGAGCGCTAGGGAACACTGAGGGACCGGCCGAGCCATCGGCGCGGCGTCTGATGCCGTTGAGATGTCACGCTGCGCCTCCTTCGAGCCGCCTTCGAGCGTCACTTGGTGATAACCACGGGACCACGCAAGCGTCTGCGCCCAGGCGGATACGATGTTCCGCCGACGACCTGACCCGATTTGCTGTCACATCGCTCCGGGCATATAGGACAACCGATCTGAAACCAGTCAGAGCCAGCACGAGCGAGGCGAGTGCTTGAACAGGAACTGTGTGACGCGCTGATGGAGATGCCGAGGCGGCCGCCGGCTCTCGCGCCAGATCCGATCTCGAAAAGTACTGCTGGTGGCGACCACGAACACGAGACGCCGGAGCCAATCGGCAATGGCATTCGCCGAAGAAGGCTCCAACGTGTGGGATCGGTCGGACTCTGAGTACATGAAGATGACGACCGCGAGGATTCCCGAGATCAAGATGCCAAGAAATACTCGCAAACGCATTGAACGACCCAGCCGTTTCGATCGTGTTCGTGACATGGCTTGAGAGCTCCGAGGCCGAACTCAGCTGGCCCTCAGTATGAGTACGGTTCCTTATTGCTGAGGCATGTGTCGCATTGAGCCGTTTCGTTTCTGGTAGCGCTCGGCATCGGCGATGCACGCCGAGTACCAGCTATTCACCGTTCCGCAGAGGTGTCTGATGGCCACGCTTCACCATGGAATGATTCGCTGCGCAATCGTCGGTCTGGGGCACATCGCTCAGGTCGCCGTCCTGCCGGCGTTTGCGCACGCCAGGCGCAACTCGCGGCTTGCCGCCCTCGTCGGTGACGGATGCCCGGAAGCGGAAGCTCGTGGGGCGAGAATGTGGATCGACAGAACATATTCGTCCGACGACTACGAAGCGTGTCTGTCGAACGTGGATGCGGTTTACATCGCTCTTCCCAATTCAAGTACGCTGAGTTTGCCATTCCAGCGCGGCACGCGCCGGCGTGCACGTTCTTTGCGAAAACCGATGGCAGTGACGGTCGAAGAGTGCGAAGCGATGATCGAGGCCTGCCGCCGGCATCGTGTGAAGCTGATGTTGCGTATCGGCTTCACTTCGAGGAAATCGGTCTCTGGCGTGATCGATCTGGTGCGAAAGGGGACGAATCGGAACCCTGAAGTTCTTCAACTCCTCGTTTCACTGACCGTCCGCGCTGGAAACATCCGAACCGGACGAACAGCTGGCGGCGGCACTCTACCGACATCGGCGTGTATTGCATCAACGCCGCTCGGCACCTGTTCCGGAGTGAGCCGAAGGAAGTCGTGGCCGTTTCCAGTCAATAGTGGTGCGCCCAGGCTGGCCGAGATCGATGAGTCCACCGCTGCGCTGCTTCGATTCGACGGTGAGCGCGTGGCGGCATTCGTCACGAGCTTCAACGCCGCCGACGTCGGCGATACCGGATTGTCGGGACGAAGGGTCAGGTTCGAGTCGATCCCGCCTACGGTACGCCGGAAGGCTTGAATACGAATTGACCGTCGGCGGCAGGACGACGAGAAAGCGGATCGTGCAAGCGCGACCAGTTCGCGGCGGAGTTGCTGCATCACTCTCCGGATTGCATCTGGAAGAACCGCCAGCCGGAGCCCTCCGGGAAGAGGGCCTCCAGGATGTCCGCATCGTCCAAGCACTGTACGAATCTGCGGAAACCGGTAAGGTCGTGCAGGTCCCGCCATATCGGCGTCAGATGACAGCCGACGAAGGCGTCTAACGGATCAGATCGCCCCGGGGTGACGAAGCCTTCGTTGATGTCAAGTGTGAGCAGCGCAAGCGAACAGCTGATCGTAGGCACCGAGCTTGCGTTTCTCCCGCTGAAGGAGGCGGATTTATGAAGAGTTTGGTTGTATTCGGTTTGGCCATGGCGCTCGCTGGCTCGGCATGGGCGCAAGACAAGCGTCGTCGATGCTCGTCGGCAAGACTCAGTGGGGCCAGTGCGCGATGAGACGTTTGTGACGAATGCCGCAAGGCGGAATGGCGGAGAGTCGAGCTCGCAAGCTCGCGGGCTGAGAAGGGCGCGAGCGAGTACGTCAGGAGATTCGGCCAGCGGATGGTCGACGATCACTCGAAAGCAGGCGACCAACTGGAAGGCCATTGCGCAGCGCGAAGAATATCGCCTGGCCGACCGGATATCGACGCGAACGAAAGCTCTGCAACGATCGGCTCAGCAAGCTTTC